>Ga0209083_1003126_pt1 | contig 14395 bp, 32 predicted proteins | sample AM7aDNAmetaG_FD_184132 | JGI IMG/M metagenome (GOLD analysis project Ga0209083, IMG submission 184132) | Freshwater microbial communities from Finland to study Microbial Dark Matter (Phase II) - AM7a DNA metaG (SPAdes) (version 3) | ecosystem: Environmental > Aquatic > Freshwater > Lake ...
CTACATATAGACAATGACCAATCACTTTATGAAATAGCGCAGGAGTACATCCAGCACGCTTTCAAAGATTGCGAGTCACCTCTCATGTGCTTGGAAGAGTCGCTTGAAAATTGGATCACAGAAGACCTGATCACGCTGGAAAATGTTGCAGGAAATCACGGCTTATGGCTAATGCTCACCGACATAGGCTCTCTTTATCGCGTAAATTGGCGCGAGATAGCAGAAAACTATCTAGAAGAAGCGAACCAAGAAGCAATTTGGGCAACAGAAAGAGAACTAAAAGAGGCTAACGCATAATGCAAATTACAATAACAACAGCCTTTGAGGTAACAACAACTTTTGAAGCGGATAATTATTTGCACGCAGTAGAACTCAATAGTGATTGGCTAAGTGAGGAATACGGCAACATAGAAGACTACAAAACAGGACAAGCGGGAGAAATCCACGAGGAGGCAAACGCATAATGAGCGACTACAAAGACTACACGGTAACGGTTACCTATGACGGCGGGATAGGTATCTCCGCCATAGATGAAGAAGAGGCGGAAAAAATAGCCCGTGAAATTATGCTAGAAGAAACCAATCCAGAAATGGCTAAGTACTTATTCTACAAAGTGGAAAGGGTGACACAATGAGCCAAGACTCTATATCTTGGGGCGAACTCGCCCAACTTACCCACGCCACGCAGGTTGAACAGTTCAACTTCTGCCTATGTGAAGAGCAAGAAGAATTTCCCTTTGATGATTGCCCTAGAACGGAGCAGACACTATGAACGAGTCACTAAATGTTTTATTCAATAAAAAAACCTATAAGTGTGACGTCTGCGGATCTAATTATTGGCGTTATCTACACGAAGGAGATGAGAGTAATTGCGAGTGTGAGGGTGGCGAGTGCTGGCGTGTCTGTAATGAGTGGAACGAGGGTGAAGGTTGTGATGGGGTAGCCGAACTAGTAGAAACGGAGCAGACTCTATGAGCGAGGGACGCTTGGCTTATTGGCGGGCTAAGGCTACGCTATGCGAGAAACTATTCTATGAGCAACTCCCCGACAAGGAAAAGCAAGACGAGGCAGTAGAAAACCTAGCCCGATTTATCCAAGCCAACCGCGAGATTGACCGCCTCACTAATGGGGTCAATTTTGATTGGCTCTATGACCATAACGAAGGGAAATAAAGAAATGAACTGTGTAAAATTGCAAGATTGTGGCTTTCATCCCGTGAGTTACTGCCACGGGTGCATGTGCAACCCGTGCACCAATAGGGATGAAGACCATGAATAAATAACAGGGACGGGACACGATAGGCGCGGGGGCTTGACACTCCTTGGGCTTATGCTTTACCCTCAATACCAGCACTACCGCCCGCGTAACCGCACGGACGACCGCCAACATTACCGCCCGCATGAACGTACGGGCAACCTTGAAAGGTGAAACATGACACAGACAGTAACGGACAAATTAGGACAAACAGCCGTAGACGCATTACATCAAGCAATTCAAATAGCATGGCAAGCGGGCTACGATCAAGCCCTATCAGACATGAACAGCGATAAAGATCTAGGTGGCGGACGTACTCTTCGCCTTGCCGTTGTCTCAGATATTGAGATGGATGATAGAGAGTGAGTCGCTGGCATTTATTCTTTTTTGTTATTGGATTATGTGCTTTCACCATTGTGATGGCACTCACATTTGCCGCTATTTTAGAGAGGAAAGACAATGAGTATTAAGCCAGGAGATAAGCCACTATGCGCCGAGTATGATCCTGAGTTGTGGTTCCCTGATGCCACTTTTCTACGCACACATAGCGATAATGATAGACAACAATTTGTAGACAAAGCGATATTTGCTATGAGAACATGCCAGCGTTGCCCGCTCTTTGCCAACGATAAGTGTATAGAATATGCTATGAATGATGCAGCAACTATTGACCATGGCATTTATGCAGCCACCCTACCATTTGAAAGGCGCAAGGCAGTAGGACTAAGACCAGAAGACTCCAACAAATGGGAGTTTATTGTAAGGCAAGCGGCAGACAGTGAAGGAATTATTCCCACCTATATTGTCAAGAGAGAAAGGCCAAACCAATTACACGTTACGTATTTCTCAAGGATAAAAAATACATCTACAGACGACGACTCACAGGAATTGGCTTCCTAATACTCATTGGCATACTTGCGGGCTTCTACAGCCCTTGTGAGGCTGTTAAAGACCATCTAGAGACGCCCAAGCACTACGCCAGAGCCTTGTATAAGTACCAAGGTGGCACTCGCACCCAGTGGGTATGTCTAGATAAACTCTGGACGGCTGAAAGCCATTGGAACTATAAAGCCCGCAACACACACGGCGGGGCTTTGGGCATTGCCCAAGCATGGCCAGCAGAGAAGTACTTAGTCATGGGCGTTGACTATAAAACTAATTGGCAGACACAAGTACGCTGGGGCTTGCTTTATATCAAACTGCACTGGCATAATGATGCCTGCGCGGCTCTAGGAAATGAGAACCGCCATGGATATTATTAAAATAATAGCCAAAATTGAAAGTAACAAGACAACACTGCCGCCAGAACATAAGGATGCAGTGTGGATGGAAGGCTTTAATCATGGGCTAGACTGGGCTATACGTATCTTGGAAGGAGATAAAAGCGCATCATGAATACATACACACATTCAAAGCAAGCACCAACAGTGTTGATACATATACTGGCAAAGGATAAAGCAAAGATCTTGCCAGAGTGGCTAAGGCAGAACCTAGAAAACATTGACTACCCACGCGACAGTATCTATCTATACTTTCGCACCAATAACAATAACGATGATACTGCGAATGTTATCCACAGGTGGATAGACGATCAACAGGTCAGACGTGAAAGTCAATACACATACGAAAGTGATAGATCATTGTATGAGTGGGCAAACATTGAAGTGGATGACTCCGACATAGCCACCCCTGTGCAGAACTACGGCGTACACGAGTGGAATGCCGAACGGTTTAAGGCGCTTGGAGCGCTTCGCCAAGATGGTATAAACCAAGCACGCTTTTGGGAAACAGATTTTTATTACACCTGCGACGTGGACAACTTTGTTTTACCCCATACGCTTAAAAAACTAGTATCATACAACCAACCAGTGGTGGCACCCCTTATCCGCTACGCTTTAGGGAAAGAGGAACACAAGCCTTATGCCAACTACCACAACATTGCCAGTTCAACAGGCTACTATCAAGATAATTTCGCGTACTATCGTATCCTCAACGGTGAAGTCAGAGGACTTATTAAGTGTGACGTCGTTCACTGTACATATCTCATACGTAAAGACACACTTCCAAAGATCAAGTACGTTGATGGAACCGATGATTACGAATATGTTATCTTTAGTAGAAGATTACGCGAACTTAACATCCCTCAATGGCTAGATAACACCGAATTGTATGGCTATCTTACCCTTGATGAAGACGTGGATGCCTGTATTAAATGGATGAACGAACTAAGGTCTGCCGCTCGCTAACCCTTCCAGGCTTGTAGCGGCAAACAGAAAGCCCGTCATGGAGATTTATCCACGGCGGGCTTTTTGTATTGCCAACTTCCCCTTTGGCAAACCTATCTTTTTGGATGGTCAGTGCTGTAAAAACCTGACGCATTAAACTTAACAGGCGGTACAGAATATACACGTCCCATGGGCGTATCGCAACATATTGGATCCGATGCTTCTGCATGAATGCTACGTTCTACATCATACTGTATGCCGCACTTGCCACATTTGTACTCATAACTAGGCATGCTTATCCCAAATCTCAAAGCCAATATACCAACGAAAAGCGTTCATCATAAACGCTCTGTCATGCGGGTCATAGTCAATACCAAAACCCCAGTAACTTGTTACCCCATGAAAGAATACAATCTTCATTTATCCCACCTAATCACAATCTCATAGCCTAGTTCATAAGCAAATTCTTGCGCTTCAAGAAATGTAATCTTCTCAAACATAGCCCATGCTAAATCTTCAAGGCTTAATTCCTTTGGCTTTATCCAGGGTTTACGTTTCATCCATTACTCCTAACTTACACTCATCTACACAGTTCCATACCAGTTCATAGTATGAATTACCCAATGATTGACGTATCTCAGTATAGCAATCTGGGTGGTGTATTGGCTTTTTATACGCCATCTTCTGGCACTTCTGCTGTAAACGGTGATTGCCCACCTAGATGGTTGTTAAGCCTACGAAGCGCACCATCCACCTTGCGGTGAGCGGTAGTATCACTGACTTGTAATTCCTCTGCTATTTGACTAAAGGTAAGTTGATGCTCAAACTTTAACTGCAAAACATCCCTATCCATTTCATCCAATTTAGCCATTGCCTTGCGAATATCTAATAATTGAACCACATAGTTGCCGCCTTCAGCGGGATTTCCCCCACCAGATACACGCGGCTTGGTAGCATCACGTGTTTCAACAACGTCAGCCCAGACAAATGGTAACAATTCGGACAAAGTAATAGGTGAATAATAAGCCTCATCTTCAATGGCATAGCCAAGTGATTGCGCTTTGCGCTTACGACAGTAACGATCCGCGTGTCTAGATAGGGTCTTACCCAGTTGCTTAACGCCGCCTTTGTATTCCTCAGAAGATTGTTCATGATTAATCCAATGACGCACTTTAGCCTCACGCCTAAGCACCCACACCATTAACTCCTGGCGTACATCAGACACGTCAAAGTAAGTGTGATACTTCCTATGAACAGTACGCGCTACTTGCGTCGCAATGTCAGATGCTTCTTCTATCCAGTTATCCATGGATCGTTTCTGGTGGGTTAAGGTATTGTTGTTGTACTGCAAATACTGGCGTACGCATAGTTGTGTTATAGAACTTCTCTGTCTGTGCTTCATAGCCATACATCCAGCCATGAATACATGCTAGGTAATGAGTAGGCAAGGTTACTAAAAGGTATTTACGAGAAGGATCATCACTGCTATTGATAAGCAATTTACCTGTGGCATAGGCTGTTGTGCGAACTTCAAACTCTCCAACATCGCCCATCTTACGCTCTTCAAATAAAGCAAATGGGTATTTATCCTGCCATCTAGCAATGGCTATCTCACCTAAACAACCGCTAATCTCACGTGCCACTTGTTCAACCCATGTTGGAGCATGTCCCCGTGGATCTTCATTACCCTTTGCTCTGTTGTAATTAAAGCGAGCAACTGCTTCAATCGTGGCAAAAGATAAGTCGCCATGAGACATTTTAATCTCAATCATTCTTTAGGCCAAGTACCCCTCTGTACCATAAGCGCAATGACTGCATAATTTGCCATGTCTTTGAAACTATCTTCAACACTTTCGTGCTTAGGTAACGTTCCAGTTTTGAATAGATTCTTAAGCCGTTCAAACTTATCGCCAATGCGTACAAGAAGACCATTGATAGGCCCACCAAAAGCGTTATTAACATTACCTGGGCCATAGTCCGACTGCTTCGTAATAAGAAGGTTGCCAATTTCATCCATCACTTCCCAGACTGCGGATGCAAAGGTGGAATTTGAATTGTGATTTGGTTTGGATGCTTGATGCTCACGATATTCAACCCCAAATCGGTCAACAACTTTAACACTATTTCCATATCCTCGCTCACTCATTTTCTCCCCCTAGGTCGTTGTCTTCAAACTGTCCACCGTAATAATAGTTCTTATCTTTTTCATTTAATCTATAAAAGTATATCATCCTTGTGCCATCAGGGCTTTTTTGCACCATTTCAATGACATCTAATACCCAAAAAAGTTCAGGTACTGCCGCGCCATCTTTTGGCCCATACATAAATGTAGGCATTCACTTGTCTTCCTGGATAAGATTAATTGTTATCTTTCCACCAGTAAATGAATCATATTTACTAGCAATTTGCAGCGCTTTTGTAAGAATCTTGCGAGCCTTAATAGGATCATCAATCATTACACCGCCACCAAGTGCAGTCATAGCACCAAGGGCAAACTTCTCTCCACTGCCTGCTACATACAAATTGTCAGCGTTACGTTCCCATGAATAATCTTCATTAATGCAGTAAACCCTACCCTTAACTGCCACAATAATAATGTTGTCATGCTCAACAGCAGAATCAGCCTTGCTAAACTCATACCCTGCTTCTAAAAAAGATTTACGAATAGATGGTATTAACTGACGAGTAACATACTTATCTATGTCTTTGCCGTTAACTACTGGTGGAACAAAATCATGTTCAAGAATGTTAATGCCGCGCACTGATCCAGCCATTGCAAAAACAAGATTGTTATTTTTAAATACTTTGCCATTGGGTATATTAATACTAAACCCATCCTCGCTAGAGGATTGAGAATCAGCCCCGATCATGACCCAATCTGGTCCTTCAATCGCGGCTATGGTAGTCATTGGGCGCTTATTCTATCATAAAACCATTCAACACCCTGGTCAAGAAACACTTCATTGACGTCTTGATTATCAGGCAGCATAACTACAGTGGCTTTATCTAAATCTTCTTTTATCCTTTTAGCAAGTTCTTGGCCAGGATTTCGCCCGTCCTCTTTAACATCATTGTCTGCAAAGATGAGAATACGCGAGTAGCCCTCAAATAACTTTGGGAACCACGGCTTCCACTGAGATACTCCCGCAACACCAACAGATGGTATGCCCACGATGCCCGAAAGAATGATCGTATCAATCTCCCCTTCACAAATGGCAATAGTGTCAGAGTATATGTGCAGATCATTAACGTTAAATAACCCCACCTTTTGGCCCGTTGGGTATAAGTATTTTGGCGTACCGTCATCTATTGTCCTAAACTTCATTCCCACTACGCCAGTCGGCGTAAGGTACGGAATACTTAATCTTCCAACAGAATGTTCATGCCCAGCACTAGGCTCCGCGACGCTTCCAAGAAGGTACTTGTTTGCTATCTCCTTGGTTATGCCGCGTGCCTCTAGGTAAGACAGAGCCTGTGGTGTTAGATTGCTGGAATATCGTTCTGTTGCTTCCGTGAGCGATTTCTTCTGCTCTGCGTTTAACATCCTTAAACTCCTTTATGTTTTCCATTCGTGATACTACATCATATACATCACCTAGAACCTGGCATACAAGGCAATTGTATCCCTGTGAATCTAGATTGTAAGCGGCGCTGGCATGACTATCTTCGTGCATAATACATTTGCAAGGTACCCAGCCATGACGATGGCTTATGCGCACACCGTAATGCTCTAGCACTGTGGCTAGATCAGGCTTCAATACCACCTGTCACCTTCAACCATTGGTTCAAATCTTGTATGACCCAAGACTGATCCAGCGAAGCCATACGCCTCTTAACGATAACGTATGCAGGTGGCGCTGGATCAATCCCTCTAGCCTTGGCGTAGTTGGCTGCCTCAGCCACAGCCTCTCGCCAAAATTGTGGCAAATCCATCTTTGCCGTTGCTTTTAACTCAAAAATATAAGGCGCACCTGCAACCATGCAGACAATGTCACCCTCATCATCTTTGCCAGCAAGACGCAGACGTTCTGCCATCAAACCCTTTAATCGTAAAAACTTTAAAATTCCAGTCTCAAATGCGGATCCTTTGCGCTTTCCATAACTACTCATATTGCAACTCCGTTACTGGTACTCGCCAACCCATGATGGTTTCATCACGGTATTTATCTAGCATACATTCCAGTGGGTGGAAAGATCCATAAACTTCTACTTGACTATAATATTCTTCATCTAAAATCTTTGTTCCAATAATTATTTTATTTATATCTTTATCCCAAAAAGGAATAGCGGTACGAGTACGCACAGTACGTATCTCATAATTATTACCAACGTCAGCAAGGTTTTTACGCTCTGGGTGTAACTCATTTGGGTACCAAGGAACAGACCAAGTTTGATTGTAAGACTTAGCCGCTGCCCATTCAGAAATATTAGCCCTTACATTAGCCAATAACTCATGCTCTAAACGACCAGCGGCTTTGCCTTCTGCATAGTTTGGTCTATCAACTGAACCAAATTTAGTAAGCCAACGTTCTGTTGCAAGATTGGTACATATACGTACTTCATCTTTGCTTAACTCAATGATCTTACTCAATATTGCTCCAAGTGGTACCAATGGATAACGCTGCCCGATCTGGGTATAGCGTCATTCTACTTGCATCAGACCATAAAGTGACGTATTGGCTACCATCGGCGCTGTTCTTCGCAAAACGATTCTTTACACAAGCAACACGAAATTCACCTGTAAATGGCACAAGTGCCACGGTAAGGATCATTTCAGGCAACTGAGCAATCTTTCCTTGAATTGCTTTACGAGCAGGTGGAATGTCGGGACGTCCTTCATTCTCAGTGGTGTGGTGCAAAAGCATTACTGCCGCTTGCGTTTCACGTGCAATATGGTGCATCGCTTTGGCTATCTCACGTAGCCCCGACCATTCATCGTTATGAAGCGATACAACGTTCATTGCATTGTCCACAATAATCATGTGTGGATACTCACCATATGCTTCTGCATAGGCTCGTATGGCTAAATCAATCTCATCAAGAGTAGGTGATGGAGCAAAATCAAACTGTAGGTGCTTAATGCTTTCTAGTTCTGTGCCATAAAAATCTTGACCAGTTCCAGTTGCAAATGCTTCTTCTACGCTTGAAACTCTATGCCCAGTTACCATTGCCGCAGAACGAATTGCGGTGGTATAACCATCTGTATCTGCTGAGATATACAGCGTAGGCACCTTCATTTGCACTGCCATATAGAGGGCTAATAAAGATTTACCAGCATTAGGCTGGCCTGCAATCATTGTTAGTTGCCCCCGCCTAAACCTAATCCCTTCCGCTGCTAACGGTGGGAATAGGTCAGGCAGTAGTGCGTAATCATTGGTACTTTTCGCTGCCGCTTGGTGTAGTGACAGCATCTAAGTTTATCTTAAGAACTTAGGCTCGCATTGGTCGGGAGTACCCTTTGGTGAAGGACAGAACCAACCTTTCCATGCCTTTGGTGCTTCTGGCTTTGACTCACGCCATACCAACGCACCGTGCTTACAATGTCCCTCAGCAATAACAGCAGGTGAATATGCAGGTGCAGTACCTACAACTTCTGCGTTAAATGAACGTGCAACATAACTAGCAGCGTTGCCGCCACCTAGTGAACCTGATGTTGCTCCAATAAGAGTTGCAGTATCTTGGATAGTTGTTAGTGAACTTTCCAATTCCTTTTGATCTTGTGCGTAGATGTTGATTAATGTTCCGTCGTGCAACTTAAAGTTGACTTGGAACTTTGTGCTTTCTGTTGCTGCCATTCTTTTTTCCTTCTTTCTTTATCGTTGCTAGTGGGTCGTAAACTTGGGCTAGTTGTCCACCTACAGCGTAGCAGTAATCTTTTACGCCACAAGTGCCACATGCCATGCCAATATTTGGCAAAAAAATTTCTGCCTGTAAGCCACGCTCAAACTGGGCAAACAGTTCTGTAAAAACAGGTGTAGTCCACAAATGCAACCCGTAGGCTTCTTCAAACTGTGCCTTGCGAGCAGAGTAGAAGTAGCCACGAGTCGGACGGATACCAAAAGTCATTTCCATCATACAGGCGTACACACCCAGTTGCATTGCTGAGTCAGGAGTATACGAACCTGTTTTAAAATCAATCACTGCTACTTCACCATTGGGTAAAGTAACAATTGCATCGGCAAAACCTTTGATCGGAACATCACCAAAAGATTGGTTAAAACCAATTTCAATTCCAGGTATACCTTGAGGTGTTACCCAAATTTCAAACTGACTTTCTTCCCAAGCGGTAATAAAATCAAAGAACATTTGCTTACCATTAACATCCCACCAAGCGCCATTTTCCTTGTCAGGGTTGGCTTTGGAAGCACGTCCACCGCGACGCCAATCTTGTGGATTGGTACCAGTTTTTGTTTCTTGTTCAGCAATCTGCGCAATAAACGCATCTTGCCAAATCTTATCCCAACTCATTCTATTTCCTTACCGATAACTATTTCCTGTGCTTTCTTAAGTCCTACAATTGTAGCAGGATTAGTTTCGGTTTTAATTGCTTCCCCAATCAATATGCCCAAAGCACGGCGCATGATTATTTCAGCCTCAACAAAGGCTTGCTCAAATGCAGCCTTAGTTATTAATTGCGCACGTTTTTTACCCATGTTATTCCTTATCCAATTCTGTAACTATTGTTGCAAGACTACCACAATCTACACAAGTAGCCTCTGTTAAATATTGACCGACTTCATAATCTTCATCAAACATGACCTTAACGTTCCACCATTGAGAACCGCAAGCACAGACACGAATAGGTCCAAGGCTGCGAAGGTCGGATGAAAACATTAGAACGGTATTTCTTCTGTCTTATCTTGAGACTTTGCAAACTTTTGTAGCAGATATTGTTCTGCCGCTGCGTGAAACGCAGATCCACCAACAAACCACCATGCTGGGTCTGAAGGTGCTTGCATACCACGTTCTAGTTGCCATGCTTTACCGCAACGTAGCCATGATGTGAATGAACTAAACGATCTATGTTGAACTTTTATTTCTGTCATGACATAAGGATAGCAGGTGGGTATGAGAAACGTGTCAAATTGAACCATCGGCGCGTCAAGTTGCGCCATTGGTTTGAAGTATGTGTATACTACGAGCGAAGCGAGTGCGGTTAACAAAGGGCGCCTTTATGGGCGCCCGATATGATAGGGCGGCTACGTGGATAGCCCTACGGGAAAAGCATATTTATGGTACAATTTGGACATGGATAAACCTCACCACAGGTTACTCTTTAAACATCCTATTACGCGCACGGGCATTTGTTCAGTGTGTGGACCTACCCGCCTTAAAAAGAAACAAAGCGGTTGGTCGTGTCGTAATAAATACAACGAATATCGTTCACGTCACGCCAAAATTAAAAAACTTCATTGTGAAGTTTGTGGGTTTGTGGCTGAACATAGAAGTCAATTGGACGTTGACCATGTGGATGGCAATCACGACAACAATGATCCATCTAATTTACAAACCCTGTGCGCCAATTGTCATAGGCTTAAAACACAAAAAAATAAAGATTGGGAAAGCAAAAAAACTTAACACTTTTATTCCAATACGCGTAGGTTTGTGTCAAAATTTCACTGTTAATTTTAGGCAAAAAAAATAAACCCCCCGCGTTAGCGAGGGGCTATTTGTTATTAAGTTTTACTTGATTGTAGTTGGCGCAACCGCTGGAACTACTGGTGTGTGAACTACAGGCAAAGCCTTGTTCACTAATGAATTAGGATTGATACGAGCAAGTAGTGGACCAACTACTCCAACAAGAGCAGCCCATGCCACAGCCTTTAGATGATGATTGCCAGTTTGATAAATGGCAACACCGCTTGCAAGTGTTGCAAGAATGTAATGCTCAAACAGTGCTTTTTCGCGTGATGATATTTTCATTTATTCTTCCTCTACATTGTCAACATATGGAGTGGCTGAATGTGTAGCCTCTGGATCTTGCAACGGTGAGCCGTAAGGCTTTGGTGTGGCAGAACCAGCAGCAACAGCAGTTGCAACCATTCCTAAGTGTACAGGATCAATGGCAAAATTGCTTGCTTTCCATGTAACCAACCCAGCCAAACCGCCAAGTACAGCAGTTTTTGGATTAGTCATATCAAATTTAAATGGCATTATGAACCAGCCTTTGCCACCATGGATGTATAAGTAAAGGCTTCAATGCCCTTACCCTTTACCTTAGCAAGTCCAGGATATTTGGATTGATAGACAGGCACAAGGGCCAGATCCTCAGCGGTTAATTTGCCCAAAATTTGATTCTGAGGCAGCAAACCTGCGTTGGCTAAGGCTCTCTCTACAATGAGGGCTGCCGCAGTCTTATAACCCACTTTAAAGGCTGCTGTGCCAGGGAATGGCGGGGCTACGATAACCGTTGGAGCCTTGACGCTAGGCGTAGTTGAGCCAAGATTATTACTCAGGGCCATTCCACCACCACCAAGGGCTGTAGCGCCTGCAACTCCCGTTGCTAACACCTTGTTTTTGGTAGGTGTAGCAGCCTTAACAGGCACAGGGTAATTGGGTCTTGCAATAGCAATGATGTTAAGCCAAGGGCGGTGGCGACGAAATACACCTATGCCGTTTGCTTGACTGCCAGTGGCATGGTCAGGGCTGGTGTTTGCTTCAATAACTGTTAGTCCTGCCGTTGAGCAGTTCTCCAAAATACCTACATGCTCAGGAATACCTTTGCCAGAAAAATCATAAAAAACTAAATCACCTGGACGACCAGTTCCCTTGGGAACTATCTGTCCATGCTTTTGAAACCACGTTAAACCTACTGGGCAGTAACTAAATCCTTTGGGTGTTTCAGCGGCAACAATGGCAGAGACATTGGCTTGTGCAAAGCACCACGATATAAACATTGCGCAGTATGGTTGATTAGGCGTGCCATACCAAGATCCGTAAGGGTTTTCGTTATTAGGTCCTTCTATAAAGCCGATTTGTTTTTGAGCAATGTTGACTATATCTAAGCCACTGCTCATTGCCAAATTAACCTTTCAGCCAAGTCTCCTGGGGTACACAAATAATCATATTGTGCCACAACCAACCCGCCCTTGCGGTAGCACTCGGCTACCAATTCAGAACAAATATAGCCCTTGTTCTGTGCAAGATGGCTAATCAAACCATTGGTTAATATTTTAAGCCCAAGGCTGCGTAGCATAATATCTGCAATAGTAAAAAAATCGTATGGCTTGCCGACTGCTTCAAGCGCAGCGTTGGTAATCTGCATACGTTGGTTGTCATCTAGTTCTTCATGCTGGTTCCAGGCAATGCGTGGATATTCAGTCATTGGCTTTTTCTTTATGCCACGTGGATCCGCACTAACAATCTCTCCGTTGCCGACATATATGACAGCATGGTTCCAACGAGAAAAAGTACCAAGGCGAATAAGCCAACCAAAAAAACCACTGGTTTTAACGCATCCGTAATCACCAAGTCTAGGTTCATAACTCATCATTTCTCCTCTGGAAAACTGTCCCTTGGGTTAAGCCAACGAAGGGCTACAGGGATTACTGCCGCTACGGTTGCCGATATAAACAACTTCCAATCAGCAAAATCTTTAAGATGAATACCTATTTCAACTGCAAGGAATGATTCAAACCACACCCGCGTAATGGCATTGATTTTCTTCCATGCCCAACGGTGCATTACTCTTCGGCCTTTGCCTTCATTACTTCTACATCAATCTTTATTAATTGTTGATTTTCTAGCAGTTCCTCAACCTTGTTAATAAGACCAGTCTTACCATCGTTGTATAGTGCATACTCAATTTTAGATAATTTATCTTTTAGGTCATCAGTATGCTTGGCAATGGTGTGCTTAGCGATAAGGCTAATACCAGCAAGCAATGCTGCGACTACAAAAAAATATGAGTAAACGATGGTAGCTGTATCTACAGACATTGGTTATCCTTTATGCGTTGACGGTACGGAATTGAACCATGCAAACGCCGCCAAAACCTGAAAAGCGCTTATCTGGTGGGGACATGCGAACAAAGGAAAGAGATTCAATTACGCCTTGAACCTGCTCGCCAGTAGTAAAATCTTGAAGAACCACAACATCTCCATTTGATTCAACAGTTTCAAGAGCAAAGAGAGTATCTTTAGCACGGCCTTCATAGCCAAGGATCATGTTGTAACGATCCATATCAAAGTCAAACATAAGGACTGGTACACCAATCTCACGCTCACGAGCAACAGCAGGCAATGATTTAAGTTGATAGCCATTAAATGTCGTTGCTGATAGTTGATCGCTTGTTGGATAAATGGTAAATCTAAAGCCAATAGATTCAAGAGGTGTAGCAATACCAGTGGAAATATCTTGATTAATATCAAAATCTTTTGTAATAGTTACAAGGCTGTTAACGCTTCCCGTTGGATCAACAGATTGAACCACAATGCTTCCATTGATTGGGTTGGTTAAACGAGCTTTAACATATTTAAAATGCTTATCTTCAAGGGTAAGGTAACGAATTTGTCCTGTTTGAATGTAACCAGATGCACAAAGTTTGCCACTTGAATTAGAGTTGGTTGGATCTGTTCCAATATAAATGCCATGTCCTTGGATAGAAAACATAAGGCGATTAGATTTACCATAGACTGCAACATCTTGTGCAGCTGAGATAATGCCAGATGGTGCACGAAGGTTGGTAGCCCAAGCCACTTGGTTAGTAGCAACTTCTTTACCCAGATCCAATTTAACCAAACCAGATGAGTATGTGCCATCACCATTATCAATGTAATTTGTTACTGTGCAATAGGCATAACGATCATTAAATGCTACATAATTAACCCAGCCATCTTGTCCTGCTGGTGTGCGATACTTACCAGTAGCTGGATCATAACCAGCAGTAATAACTGTCATTGGACCGTAGGTAATATA
>Ga0209083_1003130_pt1 | contig 14387 bp, 9 predicted proteins | sample AM7aDNAmetaG_FD_184132 | JGI IMG/M metagenome (GOLD analysis project Ga0209083, IMG submission 184132) | Freshwater microbial communities from Finland to study Microbial Dark Matter (Phase II) - AM7a DNA metaG (SPAdes) (version 3) | ecosystem: Environmental > Aquatic > Freshwater > Lake ...
GGAATTCATATAAATGGTATTTTGGAGATGGCACAACAAGTACGGATATTAACCCTTCCCATACTTACATTGTCAATGGCAGCTTTAATGTATCACTCGTTGCTTACGGTGGCACCTGCGGCTCTGATTCTATAACAAAAACATCATTTATCACTGCAGGAATAACAGTGTCAGGCGATACAATCTGTGCAAATGCACATGCAACATTAAATGCCATCGGTAACGGTATACTTAAATGGTACAGCACTCCTGCTGGGTCTGTAGTTTTAAATACAGGGAATACCTTTATTACTCCGTTATTATCGTCTACAACCAGTTATTATGTTGAAGACAGTGTTATCCAGGGACAGACCTACTACGGAGCAAGGACTGATAAAACAACTACAGGGGCCAACAATGTGACGGCAGAGCAGGGTTTGATATTTAATGCCCTTCAACCATTTGTTTTAAAGTCAGTTAAAGTTTATTCGACCGCCACAGGCACCGCTAACCGAACGATCAGCCTGAAAACATCTTCAGGTACGGTGATCAGCTCTGTGGTGGTGAGTGTTCCCGCCGGTGAGAGCCGACTTACACTTAACCTGAATATCCCCGCAGGCACGAACCTGAAGCTTGTCGCAGCCGCCAGCAGCAATTTCTGGAGGGATCAATCTACATCTGACAACATTTATCCTCTGACTTTAGCGAACATAATGAGTATTACAACAAGTACAGCAGGAACCACTCCGTTGAGATATTATTATTATTTCTACGACTGGGAAGTCAAGTTGAATTGTGTCAGTCCAAGGGTTGAGGTTACAGCTTTGGTAAACCCGATACCGGAAGCTGCCGGAACAATTTCAGGAACAATAAATGCATGCCCGGGTCAGACCGATATCCCCTATTCTGTGCCGGCAATACCTAATGCAACAGGATATATCTGGACCCTGCCTTCGGGTGTTACCGGAACAAGCACAACCAATAGCATCAGGGTTGATTTCTCAGATTCAGCGTCGACAGGAAATATCACCGTTCAGGGCACAAATGACTGTGGTAATGGTCCCGCTTCAGTAATATCAGTCAATATCGGAAACATCAATCCAGTCCATATTACTGAATCTGTCTGTGACAGCTATGTTGCTCCCGATGGAGCTGTATACACTTCATCAGGTATTAAAACGGCAGTGATACCAGGTATCACAGGTTGCGACAGTACCATAATAATAGACCTGACGGTAAAACACAGTTCGGTCAGTTCAATTACGGAAACAGCATGTAATACATATACTGCCCCTGATGGCATCATTTATACTACATCAGGAATAAAGACTGCTGTTATTCCAAATATATCAGGCTGCGACAGCACCATCACCATAGACCTGACAATAGCACAAAGCACAGGCAGTTCAATCACTGAATCAGTTTGTAACACATATACAGCCCCTGATGGTGCTGTTTATACCTCATCCGGAATAGAGACAGCAGTAATATCAAATATAGCCGGTTGCGACAGCACCATTACGATCAACCTTACGGTAAACCAAATTACGGTCAGTTCAATCACAGCATCGGCATGCAACAGCTATACAGCCCCTGATGGTGCCGTGTATAATACAGGTGGGATAAGGAGCGCGGTAATACCAAATGCTTCAGGCTGCGACAGTATCATAACGATTGATCTGACGGTAAATACGGTTGATGTTTCACTGACCGTTAACGACCCTGTCATCTATGTAAATGATTCAGGGGCAACAATTCAGTGGCTGAATTGTGATAATGCATATTCGATCATTCCCAATGACACTTCACAAATATACACAGCTCCCGTGAATGGAACATATGCAGCCCTGATAACACAGGGAATCTGCTCAGATACTTCAGCCTGTATTGTAATAATAAATGCAGGTATCGCATCAAATGAACGGAACGGAATATCTGTTTACCCCAACCCTGTATCTGATGAATTAACTATCGAAATTAAAGGCCACAACGGAATATCGTCGTATAAAATAATTAATTCACTGGGCCAAACCATAATTCAGGGATACTTATCTGACAAAGCGGTTATTCCGACACATCTGTTTGCTCCCGGAGTGTATTTCATTAAACTTGATGCAGGTAATAGCCTGATATTTGAAAAAATAATCAAAGAATAACAGCACAATAAAAACGCCTGAATCTATAATAATCAGGCGCCTATTAGCGGAACAGAAGGGCGTTCAGCAGTACTATTTTATTGAAGATATGCAAAAAATAATCGATGCTTTTAATAGTGCTTAAAAAACTCACCTATTATAACCCTGTTTTTTTTCTCATGCCAAATCGATAGCCAACGGATATGCCTAACACACGGTTCTTGATATTATAACCACTTACTGAATGGGCGGAAATATTGGCAAACCCATGATCGTAACAGGCTCCAATTATAATAGAATAGAATTCCACACCTGCATTGAACGTCATGCCAAAATCAAACCTTCGTAAATCATCTTTATCACCCGAGCCCCAGCTGATGTCTGTGTTAGTATCGTCCAAAACGGGAGAATCGGTTTTATTGTTACCAAATAGGCCAAGGCCGAGATATTCGCCAAAAGAGCCAAAAATTTTAACCTTGCCAATGACAAAAGTCAGTTTTAAGGTTATGGGTAAATCAATATAATACAAATTCGTCTTATGTTTAAAATGATAAGTATTATCAAGGATTTCGAGAGAATAATCCGATTTATATCCTTTGGTCAGAAAAAACAAACCCGTTTCAAGCGAAAGAATTTTATATATAGTGAACTCAACGTTTGCTCCGACATGAAACCCCGGATTCAAGGTGAAATTATTACTGTAGGTACTGTTATCATCCCTCTCCCGCATGGTTGCCAGATTCAAACCTGCTTTAACAGCAATGGATTGAGAGTAGGTCGCCGATGTAATGCTGAGCATAACGGCAACAATTATTAATTTCATCAGGGTTTTCATAATATTTGAATTATTAAATTGATCAAGCCCCATCAAAGACTCTCTTTTATCTTTATCCGCAATCCTTAGAGTTTAAATGCAAACCCAACATTAGCGAAGCTTTTACCCCAACCCAGCTCACAACTTACACCAACTTTTGGGGTGAAATAATACCTGATACCTGCATGTATCCCGCCGAAAGCCAGGGGAACCACCCGAACGGTACTGGTGTAATTATAGAAAGTAAATGCAAGACCGCTTCCCATCTCAGCTCCAACGTAAATATCCAGCTTATCGGCATGAATGTTTTTCCCTGATTTATCGGCTATCAGCTGATAGAAGTGAAAATTGGCGATCATCCCTATGGGTATATTTACCTCACCCGAATAACCGTTATTCCATCCACGTCTTCCTCCTATACCTGTGGTAAAGCCAAGTCCGACATATTTATGAATTCCGAACTCTCCCTGAAAATTAAGCTGGAGGGTTGTAGGACTATACCAGCTGTGGTTTTTAACATTCCCATAATAGTAGTTATCCATGTGATAAAATTGGGATATTCCGAAATCCAGCACAAGTATTTTGGTGTCTTTAGTCCAGGCCTGACCCTGAGCGATGTTTGGAGTCACTGTCAAAGCAGATACGATCATCAGTATAGTTAAAATCTTTTTCATGTGATGTTTTTTATTGTTTGTTAATTTAAAGTGAAACAGAAGGTAACATTTAACAGAAATACCATTAAACGGTACCTTCTAACAATAAATTACTCCTTAAATCCCTGAAATAATCTTTTGCAATTCCTCTTTTGTTTTACCCAGCTTGATCTGAAGCCTTCCAAACATTTCATCTTTCTTTCCTTCTTTAAACATCAGGTCATTGTCGGTTAAAATTGCAAATTTCTGTTTGAGTATACCTTTCTGCTCATTCCAGTTTCCTTTAACTTCTGTTGTGTTCATTTTTTCAATTTTAAATGGTAAATAATTTTAGATAACAAAGGTCTGACCTTTCCTACTGTATTGCGTTACACAATTAGAGGAAAGAGTTACATCATTCACACATTCCTGGTAAGCTGTACCCTGTTGTACAAAAATATACCCCGGTCTGTATTCAGCCGGTTGCCCGGACCAGCAATCACCACCAGTTCCGGCGGCTGTTTAAAAGATCAAGGATGATCAGGATGACGCCAACAACAATAATTCCATGAATTACCGGTGTGGTTACATAAAACTGACGAAATGCAATAAATCCAAGTAACCAAAGGACTACAAGAATTAACCCGATGTACAATAATAATCTGGCCATAATTTTTAATTTTTAAAATATGAATACTCAAAATTTTCTGATCACATAAGATTCAGTTGACAAAGATAGAATCAAGCAAACCGGTGAATGTTACACAACTATGGAAATTTGTTACATCATTCACACATTTTAATGATTTCCAGGTGACCTTACGGATAAAAAAAAGGCTGACCCGTTTTGGGTCAGCCTCTGTTAACTAAAAAATGTCCTGTATGAAATTAACTAAGCTAATTTTACATTTACAGCATTTAATCCTTTTTTACCTTCAGCCAGATCGAAAGTTACTTCATCATTTTCTTTGATGCTATCTTTCAGGTCGTTTGAATGTACAAAGTACTCTTTCGTTGAATTTGCGTCTTTAATAAATCCGAATCCTTTCGATTCATTAAAAAATTTCACTGTTCCGTTGTTCATAATGTATATTTAAATTATAATGCAAAGATAGGTATATGAAATGGACTAATTGTTATATAATTCCTTTAAAAACTTACATAATTCACACATTTAGCTCAAAACATGACCTTCTGAATGAAAACCGGTTACAAAACATGACATACTTTGATAATGTTTGTTTTTCCCTGTTTGTTAAGAGGAGAACTGCCAACATGTATTACACAGTCCCCCCGAACCAAAAGATTTTTTTCTTTAAGAATCTTAATCGACTCCAGAATTGCTTCTTCCAGGTGGCTGTATGTGTGAGTATAAAATACTTTTACACCCCACGCAAGCGACATGTATTGCATTATTTTTTTATTATTTGTAAAAGCGAAAATATCGGTTTCCGGCCTGTGACTTGATATACGGAACGCTGTATAGCCGGAATGCGTAAATGTAATGATGGCTTTTGCTTTGATTTCCCTGGCTAAAGTTGAAGCATGGTGACACATTGAGTCTGCCAGAAAAGAAGGATTTCCTTCAACCGGAAAGTATTTTTTTCTGAAAGGATTACCGTACGTTTCGGTATGATAAATGATTTTTTGCATATTGTGAACCGTTTCAACAGGATATTTACCGACAGAGGTCTCACCGCTAAGCATGAGTGCATCAGCTCCATCAAGTACGGCGTTGGCAACGTCTGTGGCTTCAGCCCGTGTAGGAGTATAATTTGCAACCATGCTTTCCATCATTTGTGTCGCTACAATTACCGGTTTCGAATGTTCTATGCATTTCTCAATAATTTGTTTCTGGATTAATGGGACCTCATCAAACGACATTTCTACTGCCAGATCGCCGCGCGCTATCATAACCGCATCGGCATGGTCAATAATCCGGTCAATTTCCCTGATGGCTTCGGGCTTCTCAATTTTCGCAATTACTCCTGAATGACCCTTATTACTCTTTATTAACCTCTTTAATTCAATAATATCTTTAGCCTTCCTGACAAACGACAATGCAATCCAGTCAACATCCTGCCTGACGGCAAAAACAGCATTTGAAATATCTTCATCTGTAAGGCATGGCAGCGATACGTTTGTATTGGGCAGGTTTACTCCTTTATGAGACGAAAGTTCTCCTCCAATAATAACTTTCGCTTTTACGGTATCTTTTTTATTTGTTTCTGTTACTGCCAGTTTAATTTTCCCATCGTCAATAAGTAAAATTTCACCTGTATTTACATCCTGCGGAAATTGCAAATAGCTCATGTATATATGGCTTTTATTCCCGACACATTTTTCTGAAACAAAGGTTAAAATGTCACCCGGTATCAAATCAAGACGATTGTTTTCCACCTCACCTATCCTTAATTTCGGTCCTTGCAGATCGGCCAGGATCGATACGTGAGAATCCAGCTCAATATTTAATTCCTTAATAAGATTTACCAGTTCTAAAAATTCTTCTCTCGTTGAATGAGAAAAATTTATTCTAAAAACGGCAATACCTTCCTCAATCATTCTTTTTATGATATCCTTTGAAGAAGAAGCAGGACCTATAGTTGCTACTATTTTAGTTTTTGAAAGTGAGTGAATCATATGAAAATATTTTGATAAAATTAATTGTTTTATAATTGCTTAACGAAGTATAAAGCGCCAATACCTGTAACCAATTTTTAATCTATGGTTTGCTATTTATAAATATCGCAGATTTCAAAACTTGACCCTCTTGTAAAAAATTCTTTTGGTAACTTCAGCAGCAATTATGTATATCACTACGATAAGTAGCAAAAGCAAATAGGTAGTAAACTTCAACGGTGCGAACCCAAAAACTGTCCCAAGCGGAGTAAAGGGAAAAACAATCGTTATCACAGCAATCGAAAGTGTTGCAATTAAAAGGTATTTCCCCGGTTTGCTCCTGAAAAACGGCTTCCTGCTTCTGATAACGAGGACAATCATCGAGGCAGAGATAACCGATTCTATGAACCACCCGGTTCTGAACTGGCCCTGATTGACCCGAAGAACAAGTAACAGCAGGCCAAACGTCAAATAATCAAATACTGAACTTACCAGGCCGAAGGTGATCATAAATTTACGAATAGCTTTTATATCCCAGCGCCTTGGATGGTCAATCATTTCATTATCAACATTGTCGGTCGCAATAGTCATTTCGGGAAAGTCGGTCAGGAGGTTGGTGAGCAGTATCTGCTTTGGCAATAGAGGAAGGAATGGAATAAAGAGCGACACCCCGGCCATGCTGAACATATTTCCAAAGTTTGCACTTGTAGCCATGAACACATATTTCAGAGTATTCGCAAAGGTGGTTCTCCCTTCCCGAACGCCCGCTATTAAAACTCCAAGATCCTTTTCAAGCAGTACAATATCAGCTGCATCTTTGGCAACATCTGCAGCCGTATCAACTGAAATTCCAACATCAGCTGCATGAAGCGCAGAGGCATCATTGATTCCATCACCCATGTATCCTACAACATTGCCCGCTTTTCGCATGGCAATAATAATCCGTTCTTTCTGATTGGGTTCTATTTCGGCAAAAACATCTACTGATCCTACATGCCTTACTAATGCACTGTCACTCATCTTACGAAGTTCATTGCCGGTGATTATTTTAGTATCGGACAGTCCCATCTTTTTACTCAGGCTGGCAGCAACAAGGTGGTTGTCGCCGGTGATAATTTTGAGTGAAACGCCCAGTTTTTTCAGGCTTGCAATGGTTTCAGTGATATTTGCTTTCGGCGGATCAAAAAGGGTGAGAAACCCTAAAAATATCATACCGGTCTCATCGTTTTTGCTTATCGGAGATTTCGGCTGTAAGATTTTGTATGCTATTCCTAATGTGCGAAATCCATTATTACTGAACTCTGCAAAGTGTTTCTGAATCTTTTCCTGTATGGATGCAATTTTAACAACACTGCCCTCTTTGGTTTCAGCGGAAGAACAAACATCGAGTATATTAGAAAGAGCTCCTTTGGTTATCATGATATGTGTATCGCCATGAGTAACTGCTATACTCAGACGTTTTCGCAGAAAATCATAAGGGATTTCATCCTGTTTCCTGTATTCCTTCACATCAAGCTTGCGATAGTCAAGAATGGCTTTATCTATTGGATTGGTGAAGCCGGTTTCGTAATATGCATTGAGATAAGAAAACAGAAATACTTTGTCGCTCGCGACTCCATTCGCATCCAAAGCGGATTCCAACTGCACGGTTCCTTCAGTCAGAGTGCCGGTTTTATCGGAGCAGATGATATTCATACTACCGAAGTTTTCGATGGAAGAAAGCCGTTTTACTATCACTTTTTTTTGGGCCATTTTTTTTGCACCATGAGCAAGGTTTATGCTGATTATTGCAGGTAATAACTGTGGCGTCAGGCCAACCGCCAGCGCAAGTGAAAAAAGAAAAGATTCCAGAACCGGACGGTGCAAAAAAACATTGATGGCAAAAATAATGACCACCAATATCAGTGTTATCTCTCCGAGCAAGTACCCAAACCTTCGTATGCCATGTTCAAAGTCAGTTTCAGGTGCTTTCTGATTAAGCCGCTCCGACACCTTACCAAATTCTGTATTTTTACCGGTAAGTACAACCAGTACCTTCGCACTGCCACTTACGATATGAGTGCCCATCCAGACTGTGTTTACCCGTTGCGCCAGGGCAGTATCGGCGGGTAACACCGAAACCTCTTTTTCCACAGGGTAAGTTTCGCCGGTAAGCATGGCTTCATCCACAAACAAATCTTTCGATTCAAGAAGCATGCAGTCACCCGGGACAATATCACCGGCATTCAGAATAGCGATATCGCCCGGAACAACCTCTTCAATATGAATTTCTGATTGTTTCCCGTTTCTTAGTATTGCTGCTTTAATTTGCACCATAGCCAGCAATTTTGCTACGGCATTGCTAGCACTATGCTCCTGCCAAAAGCCCAGAAGCCCGCTGGCAGCGACAATGGCGAGAATGATAGAGGCATCAATCAGGTTATGTAAAAAAAACGATAACCCGGTTGCAGCCAAAAGGATGAGAATAATAGGACTTTTAAACTGGCTGACAAGAAGAATGAATACGCCCGATCTCTTTTTGGGTTTCAGACGATTAGCCCCGTATAGTTTGAGCCTTTTTCCCGCTTCTATTCCTGTTAGACCACCAGTCTTTGCCTGAAGCATATCGAGTAATTTTTCAGGGGAGATGCTCCAAAATGACTGAATGTTGTTTTCCATTGATTTGTAATTAAATTTTAAACGCCAGTTTGATACCCTGCATCAACATATTTGCTCCCAGTACTCCCAAAATCAACCCCATTATTTTTCCGACAATTACGAAATTCTTTTTACCTACAAATTTAATAATATAGTAGCTGTATATAAAAGCAAGATATGTCATAAATACCATCAGGGCAACAATGAATATGTTAATCAATATATGAAGAAAAGATGCCTTTACCACAAAATTCATTGCTGTAACTATTGTTCCGGGACCTGCTAAAATAGGTATTGCTAATGGCGATATGGCTATACCTTCATCAAATTCAACTTTACCCTGAAGCTGAATGCTCGATTTTTTTGACTGTAGCATCTCAAAACCAATAAAAAAGATTAAAATTCCGCCAAACACTTTGAATGCAGGAATAGTCAGGCCGAATACCTGGAAAATATACTTACCGATCAGAATAAATGCTATGACAATTATAAACGCCACAATACTTGATGTTTTAGCAATTTTTCTCTTTCCTTTTTCATGCAGGCCTTCTGTTAACTGAACGAAAATCGGAATATTAAGAATGGGATTCATTATCGCAAAAAACGCCATAAAAACTGTCAGTGTATAACTCCACAGGTTTGCCATATTTTTCAATTATTTCATTAAAATGAAGTCTGTTTTTAACATTATCAGGCCAGAGATTTTAAAATTAAAACGGATACCCAATGGCTACATTTAAAATTAAATTCTCGCTTCTCCATGATGAATTTCCAAGCCGGATCTGATTAAACACCCACTTATTATTTCCTTCGAGCCAGGGCTTTCTTAATGGTGTTGCCAGATCGAACCGCAAAACAAAAAAGGAAACATCTATTCTTAACCCGACACCCGCCCCGACAGCTAATTCATTATAGAATGCGGCAAATTTAAACGGGCTTCCCGTATTCGCCGGATTTGATTTCAGCAACCAGACATTTCCGGCGTCTGTAAATACGGCTCCCTTAATAAAACGATAGATGGTAAATCGATACTCCGCATTCATTTCTATTTTTATATCACCTCCCAATTGTAAAAACCCATTGCTGATAATATCCTGATGATAAGTGCCCGGGCCAACTGAGTTAATACGGAAAGCCCTGATACTGTTAGGCCCGCCACTAAAAAACTGTTTTATATAAGGCAGGGTTAATGAGTTTCCATAAGGAGCAGCAACTCCAAGAAAAACCCTCACGGCAATTTTGTTTTTATCTTTAAAATTGTAATATCCACGACCATCTAAACTTAATTTTGCAAATTGCGAATAAATTGAGCCAAGCACTTTTAAGGGATTATCCGATGATATTTTCTTACCGTTAATCACATGTATCAGGGAAAAAGCATTTCCTGCAACTTCCGTTGATATATGAAAATAGAACTGCATCTTTTTTTCAGTTATTACCTGTTCGTTGTATGTATAGGAATAACTACCCCCTGCTATAAACTGTTCATCATAACTTTTTTTCAGAAAAGGATTGGAAGCCAGCAATGCTATAAATTCGTCCGATTTGTGTGCAATAGCAGTATAGCTTACATTTACAGGATTTAACTCGTGTTCGTCCCGTATATCTTTCTTCCACTTATAACCATAAATGAACTGGAAGGTATGCATGTCGAAATAAGTACCTTTTTTCAGGTAGTTATAAGAAAGCGAAAAGCGGGTTTTGGGAACATATATACTATTGGTCATGATTTTGAACGGAACCAGAAAGCGGGGAAAGAACAATTCCACCTGCGGGTTCAAAGAATAAGAGAACAAATTTTTATTTTTCCCGCTCAATTGGGCTTCAAATGAGCCTGCCAGATTTATTGACAGCATTTCAGCTCCCTTAAATGTATTTCTGTCCAAGTAAGTGAAATTCATTCGTGGTCCAAGGTTGTTATTGGACTTTGAAACAAGGTCAATTTCTGTCCTGAATGTATGTTTTGACATGGGAGTCAATAAAATAGTGACATCTAAGTATCCATCTGCCGAAGTATCGCTGTCAGAAAATTTCACACGGACAAATTTGAAGCTCCCCATCGACATCAGGCGGTTTAGAGTGATGTTATGGTTCTTTCTTGAATAAATATCGAATTTTCTTAAATACACTGACCTTGAAATTACTTTTGGTCTGATCTTCATTTGGGTTTCATTACCAAGAAACTGATAGTTTTGAAATTTGACCGTGTCTTTGGTGTTGCCTGTCACTGTATCATTTAATGAATAATCCTGATCAATAATCACATCGTTAATGCGATAAACCGTCAATGCGGATTCGGGAATACTGTCTTTCAGGGTAAGCTTTAATGTGATTGAATGTTTTACTCCTGAAGTATCCGCTTTAAAAAGCAAATAATCAGGATTGAAGTAGAAATAGCCTTTATTTTTTACGATAACATCTATTCGATTTCTTTCATTCATTAAAATATCGAGATTATAATCATCGCCGGGTTTAATGTATGATTTTTCTTTTTCTGTCATGATCAGTTTTCTTAGACTATCATCTGAAATTGAATAAGTTATATTTCCTATCACATAAGGAGCATGAACATGACTCGTAAAGATCACTTTGGCTGATTTTTTCTTTTCAACTACTTTATATTCAGTATAGCTATTGAAAATCCCAATATTAAAAAGCTTAGCGTCAATTATCGCGGCAGTAACGCCCGGGTTTAAATTACTTATTAACACCGGAGCTTCGCCGTTTTTTTGCAGCCATTTCTTAAATTTGGTTTTGGGGTTTTCGCCGGCTTCCATATATATCCACAATTTAAGGCGCAAGCCTAAAAATTTTTTATTAGGACTCGGGCGTACTTCATTCTTCGCAAGGGTTTTAATTAATTTTTTCTTTTTATAACTGATTTTATTTGCCGGCACTAACTTTATTTCCGCGTTGGTATAGAGCTTTTCACCGGAGGGCAAATGCTTTGTGACATGGCATGCAGTCATTAATATACAAATAAGATACAGAAAGTATTTATTTGTTATCGAATGAATCGCTGTTATTTTTTTACGGTTTGTCACTTTTTATCTTTCTTTAACCATTTAAGTAATTCCTTCCATTTATTGAAATCACGCTCATATAAAACACCGGCGCCTGTTTCTACCAGCTGCCCTTCAATGGCGCCTTCGTACTGGTTATGCCTGAATGCTTTCAGCCGATAGCGGCCATCTTTCGTCAATTTATATTCTATTGTGACATCGCTTATAATATCGCTGGCAGAGTTTTTCTTTGCATACTCCCCTTCTACATCTACAGAACCACCTACCTGAACCGACAAGCGTTCATTAAAAAGCTGCTTCTTTACGCCGATATCAATCTGTGTTCTTCCTGCTGCCTGCCCTGTCTGATAATCGTCATAAGATTGGATATTAAAATTTAATTCAACTCCCGTTAAAAATTTTGAACTCAACTGATTTAGCTGGGTGGATAAAAATGTCCCTACGGTTGAACGAACTACAGATGTTACTGAGCCTCCCGATTCAGACTGCAGGGGATTTTCCTGGATAAACCTGCCTAATACCAGTAAAGCAAATACCTGCTTATTTAATGTATTTGGATCTTCATTGAGCATATTCAATTTGGCATTCACTGCTCCGCCTAATATTCCTTTATCTTCAGGACGCAATTGTATCTCAAAACTTATATCCGGATGCAGGAGTGCGCCACGCAATTTCAACACGACCAAAAACGGATATGGTTGTTTGTACATATTTCTATCACTGGCACTTAAACCCGAGATCTGATCGGCAATAAGATCAATAGGTGAAGCCCGTACTGAATAGATGGCATTGATTGATATTTCTGCTTCCAGTATTTCTCCATTCCATATTATTGTGCCTCCCGGTTGAATGACAAATTTTCGTTTTATTACAGATTCCAACGAAACGACATAGTTGCCATCGTTTAAATTGTAGGTTCCGGTAAGACTCATTTTTCCGCTGCGGTCTATGGCGAAACTTAATGCAGCTTCACCTTTTACCACTAAAGAATCGGAGGAAGCAGGATCCAATAATAAGCGAAGCGTTGCCTCTTTATCCACTTCAATTATAGAAGAAATATCAAACCCTGTAAGCTTGAATTTTTTCGTTTCTGTTTTATCATCCCTGAACAGGATAGGGTTAAGTTTTAATGTATCCACAAATCTGATAATATCTTCGCCTTTGTCGGTTGACAGTTTTTTCTCCGGAACGGCAAATGTGAAATTTGACCCTTTTTTCATTTTTATCTTTGCATTGACAACAGGCAGCTTCAGGGGGCCGCCTATATCGATCTTACTGTCAATAACCATCTTGCCGTAGAATTCCCTGTTGTTTTTTGCAGTTGAATTAAATAATAAAAAGTCGTTTGTATTGATGTGCATCGAGAAACCGAAATCTTTGAACCGCTTCATTTTTACGATACCATCTATAACGGCTTTATGTTTGCCTGCATCCAAAATAGTAAAGGAGTTAAAATAAATACCATCTGCTTTTAACTGAACGGTTTCATGTTTTAATTCTAAACGGTTATTTAAAAAAGCAGGTGTAATAAAGGCATTGTTGAAAACCAAAACGCCGGTAATATCTGGAGCTGCTGTGCTTCCTTTCACTGAAAAATTTCCGGTCACATTTCCCGAAGCCTCCGTTATTGCTCCCATCGATAATACTTCTGCGGATTTCAGGGAAAGAGACCGGATGGTCCCTTCTATGTCAATGGAATTGTCGCCGCCATTCGGGATAAAATATCCTTTTGCTGTGAAGTTGTTATCGGCACCGGATACATTCACTTCAATGTTAAATTTTTGATTTGTAGCATTTTCTGCTTCTACTGTTAAATTTCCTAGGGGGATATTACGAATAAACATATTTGAAATATTTGCGTCGGCAATAAGCCCGTAAGAATTATTAACCCTTTTAAGTAAAGCCGTTCCATTTATATTACCTTTCAACAGACCGGAATCTTTTTCCAGTATCAGTGAAATATCAGCGAGCCTGAAATTTTTTGCTTCAATACTCTGGTCATCGTTAAACTGATCATTAACAGAGGTAACCCTGATCTGGCTTTCAGTTTTATCGATAAAAATATGATGGATTAAAAACCCCTGTTTTCCGAAAGCAAAATAATTATCCTTTGCTATGTTCCAGCGGTCATTCATCAGAGTAAACCCTTCGGGATCAATCATTACTTTGTAACTGGTTCCATCCTTGACCATTTGAGCCCTGATGATCAACTTTTTATTTTGTTTTGAATCAATAGATGAAATGCCTGTAAAGAGAGTTTTATCTGCCAGTTTCCCATCAATCAGAATATTCTCCAGTTTGATCAGGGAATTTGACACAGAACTACAGATCAGTTTATAATTCAAAGCATTTTCAATGAAATTCAATTCCAAAACAAGGTCGTTTATTTCAATGGCTCCATAGTCAATTTTTATTGCAGAAACAATCAATTTCAGTTTATTGCCGGTACTATCCAGGCTCCCATGCAGTTCCACAGGTTCAAATGCATTTAATTGCGGTAAGAGAACTTCTGCTATAAGAGGATGATTGTGAACCTGCACATCAATAT
>Ga0209083_1003132_pt1 | contig 14379 bp, 17 predicted proteins | sample AM7aDNAmetaG_FD_184132 | JGI IMG/M metagenome (GOLD analysis project Ga0209083, IMG submission 184132) | Freshwater microbial communities from Finland to study Microbial Dark Matter (Phase II) - AM7a DNA metaG (SPAdes) (version 3) | ecosystem: Environmental > Aquatic > Freshwater > Lake ...
ATGCCGGAATCGTCAAGCGATGGGCGCATTTTCGGAAAAGGCCCGTCGGATGATGTCCAGCAATCCAGCTTCTGCGTCAGGTCCGGCCGGAAAGGGAACTATGAATGAGAGCAAGTCTCCTCGCAGCAAGGCACTCGGGATACGGGTCGCGAGCGAAGTGGCGATACTCGCTTCGGTGGCTCGTATGATGACTGTGGCCGTGATCGGTGTCTCGGGATAGATTGCGGCGAACAGTGACCCGGAAGAAAAGTTGGCTCGTACTTTGTCGAGGATCTCAGGCAGGTCTTCGGGCCTGGTCCGGCTTTGGATGAAATCGTCGAGTGAAAGTGTCGCGTATGCGAGACGGAGCTCCTCGTCCCATCTGAGTGCCGACATGAACCGGCCCCAGAGCCTGAGGACGCCGAATGGCTGTGTCTTGTAGAGCGTGAGGACTATTTTCTCCCGATCAGCCCCGAGCTCGATGAGACGGGAAGCGGACTGCAGGGCTTTCGGAGTAGTGTTCTTTCGTTGGAAGCTCTCGGTCGCGGCGATGATGCCGGTGAGGAGCCCTTCGGCGACTACTTCGTCGAAGTTGGTCTTGTCGGTCGACAGGAGTATTTCGAACAAGATCTCGGCGATCGAGGAAGCCGTCATATCGATAAGGTTGACCTGTCCGAACCGCTCATTGCCGGCGGACGTATCGACATTCACGATCGGAATCTCATAAAAGATATCCGGATTTTCGGCATAAAGTGTCCCGAGTGCCTCCTTGTCCGTGGCGCCGATCACGAAGGCGACATCGTATTGGAGCCGTGCCGGGATGAAAGAAAAGTCTCGCGGGTCGATCGTCCCGCGTTCCGGGGTGATGTGGATGCGGAACTCGTCTCCGACCTGCTCGCTCCGGGCGCCGAGGATGCGGTTCCGTTCCGTATTGAATGACAGTACGAATTCACGTGTTCCGGAAAGCGAGTCGAGCGGCTCCGTCGGCATTCCGAGAAACCCAAGCTCGTGAATATGAGCGGAAAGACTGTCTCCGGCGATGGTCACGGATTTGCCGAGTTTCGAGATAAACCGTTCGAGTGCGAGTGCCGATGCGACCGCATCTTTGGACGGATGCGCCGGAAGCAAGATAAGCGGATGGACGCTTTTTCGTATGAGTTCGGAAAACTGTTCGATTGGGGAGAGGGACATAGGCGCAAAAATCTGAGAAGGATCGGAACGGTTGGTTCGCAGAATTTCCGGAGCCGTTGCTCCCTGCATCGGAAAACGCCTGTGAAGGGGTAAAATAGCAGGGAAAAGAGGGTATGTCAAATGTGAGAGACCATAAAGTCAAAAGCCATAAAGTCAAAAGCCAAAGAGATGAGAATGCTGTTAGAGGGGGCGAGGGAGGATACATAACTCCTTCGTTTGGTGAGGTAATGACAGGATAGACCGTTTGGAGTATGCTTCGGAAAACAGCCTAATGAAAGTCGGTATGGAAACCATCTCGCAGTCGGAAGAAGCAACGCGGAAAATCGCCGAAGCTTTTGTGGCGGGTATTCCTTCCGAAAGCGTCGTCGCGCTTCGTGGCGATCTTGGCGCAGGGAAAACAGCATTCTCGGCCGGTATTTTAGCATCGCTCGGCGCGATCGGGCCGTTCCCGAGCCCGACTTTCGTCATCATGCACCGATACGATCTCGCTACCCCATCAGCGCAGGGCATCCGTCGTATCTATCATATCGACGCGTACCGTATCAATGACCCCGACGAATTGTCTCGACTTGGCTTCGAGGAATGGATAACCGATCCGGAAGGATTGGTCCTTATCGAGTGGCCCGAACGCGTCGAAAGTATACTTCCAGAAAACGTCGTGACGGTATCGCTCGAGGCGGTATCGGAGACGGAAAGAAGGATTTCGTGGGAAAACTGACAACTTACAACTCACAACAAATATCCGGCGAAATATCGGGTACTCGGGTGCAAAAAAACGAGGCGTATGCCTCGTATTTTTTCTGTCATTCCCGCGGAGGCAAGAATCTTTCGGTTCCATCCCTCGTTCTGCGGACAAGCGGAGGTGAGTCGAAGTGTCACTGAAAGGAGAGAGATCTTTCAGAAACGGCGACATCACGAAGAGTGGATCCGCGAATGACCTGTACAGGGTCGTATGTATCACGGATCGGCTCGTCCGCAGGACGGGGAAGGGAAACTGGGGTAGGAGTGAGTAGTAGGTAGTGGGTAGCAAGGGACAGGGCCGAAAGACGGTCTACTGACTTCTTACTGCTGTCTGCCGTCTACTATCTACTTGCTACTGATTTTTTTGCAGTCACTTCGAATCCTCGAATGGTCCAAGGACTCGAAAAACTGTGCCAGCAGAAGGAGAAGAAACCAAACTTTTCATCTGCTGGCGAATTTCATGAGGAGCTTTGACCAGGGGCAGCTCCTCGGGGGCCCTTTACTCACCAGTTTTCCGACTCTATGACCCCGCCGTCTTCCCTGTCCTCAGCGAGTGCAGGCCGGCCGATCTCGACCCATTCCTTGGGCCAGTCGGACGGTCTGGTCCAAAGAGTCCACCCAAGATGCGATTGCATCTGCCAGTGTTCCCACGCACCGCCTTTCCTGCGGCGGTACCAGCGGTAGTTCTCCCAGAGTAATAATCTGGAGGTCGCGTTGTAAACGACTTCTCCAAATTTAATAATAAGAGAGATCGCACCAAACATCAGCGCGACAAACCCGATGAATTGAAGTGCTTTTTCCATACCAAGCCTCCCGCTCCGAAGAGCATGTTTAAGTGGCATTGTTGAATAATTCCCCCTCCCAACTTTCCCCTTTTCTGCTACAATAAAGGCAAAAGCAACATAAAACGCTATGCCAAAACAAGCAAAAGAAGGGAAACAGAAGGGTGGGAAGAAGAAATCGTACAAGGTCAGGAATTGGAAGGAATACAACGAATCCTTGGTGAACCGCGGAAGACTCATCTTCCATATCACCGATGAAGCGATACGGCAGTGGGAAGAGACTGAGCGGGACAAGAAACGGGGAAGACCGAAGAAGTTCAGTGATATCGCCATAGAGACGACACTCACCCTGGGGCAGGTCTTCCGTCTTCCGCTCCGATCGACTGAAGGATTGATGTCGGACATCCTTTCAAGACTTCACTCATCCTGTACATCCCCGGACTATTCCACGCTCTGTATCCGAGGAAAGACGCTGAAGGTCGACATCCGTGTCCGTCCCATACGGGAGAATGTACATCTCGTGGTCGATTCCACCGGCATCAAGGTATACGGGGAAGGAGAATGGAAGGTGCGCAAGCACGGATGGAGCAAACATCGTACCTGGCTCAAGGTACACCTCGGAGCGGATGAAAAGACGGGAGATATCGTTGTCGGGGAAGTGACCGGAAACGACGTCCATGACGGAACCATGCTCCCGGTACTCCTCTGGCAGATTCCCGAAGAGACACCTATCACCCAGTGTTCCGGAGACGGGGCGTATGATACGAGAAAGTGCTATGAAGCACTTGGGGAACGGGACGTATCAACCGTCACTATCCCTCCACAAAAGAACGCGAAGATCTGGAAACACGGGAATACGAAAGGAGAGCGTCACGTACGGGACGAGAATCTCCGTCAGATCAGAGAAAAAGGAAGGTCAACGTGGAAGGATGAGAGCGGGTATCACCGTCGGAGTCTTTCAGAAACAGCGATGTTTCGATACAAGACCATCTTCGGCGACAAGGTATCGGCACGAACGTTTGAAAATCAACATACATCACTGCTTCTCCGATTGAAGGTACTTAATCGGATGACGATGCTCGGTATGCCGGAAAGCTACGTTGTTGCATAGATCCTGGATACGAACAGGGAGACCTTGTTCGCGTGCGGGAATTATTAAACAAAGCCTTTCCAAACCGTTAATTTTTCCCAAAATAGCAAGAAAAATGAAAGCAATGTAGCTGATATTTTTATTAAGACCGCATGCTTCATAGCGGCGACCGCTTTTTATAAAGATTTCAAGATATAAAGAAAACTGAATAATAATCAGAGTCCACAAAAACCATAGTGATGTAGTCGCACGGATTTCATTTAACCAATAGGTTATGCCTATATAACCCATTGTTACACCGATGATGCCGAATGCAAAATTATCTCTTTCTAATCGGAGAGCTTCATTTTTAACAAATTCATTGATGAGTTTCTTTGCTTTGCTGGTTTTTTCCTCGTTCATATTTTTGTAAGATTTTTCAGAATTTAGTTGGTTTTCCATAATAGTAATCTAAGGACTGGACAATAGTCCATGTTTTTTATCTTCGTTTTCCATCAGTCTTATCTCAATGTCAATATTTAAGGGCGAAGGGAAAATCCCTTTGCCCTTGGCTAATTTACTTCTTGTCCCCATCCTTCGCGCCAGCTTCGGAATGGTTATCCTCCACCCCGACTACATCCGATGAAGCATCAGAAGTATTGCGGGCAGGTTCGGCATCACTTAAGACCTGACCGAGTGGACTGACTTCCGTGGTCGCGGTTTCCCAGACGGCCTGCAGGTTCACGCCGAAATAATCGTGTACGAGTTTGTCACGCATACCACAAATATCCTTCCATGGGATATCCGGGAACGCGTCCTTGAATTTCAGCGAAAGTCTTTTGGAAGCCTCGCCGATGATTTCCAATTTGCGAATCACGCCGTCTTGAAGCAATGTGTCCTTGGAAAACGTTTCGAAATCCGAACCCTTAATATAGCTCTCGATATCCTTGACGGCAAGAATGATATGACCCGCGTACAGGTTATCCTTTTTCATAAATCGTCCTGACATCGCTCATCACCTCGTCACGAAGCAGTGGGCTCAGGGAATCTTCCGTCACCAGGTCCACGTCCCGACCGACATGCTCGGAAAGTTCTCGTTCGAAACGGATCAATTGGAGGAGGGAAAGCGGACGCTCAAGGCGGATCAAAAGATCGAGGTCGCTCGATTCGGTCGCCTCGCCTCGCGCGAACGAGCCGAAAACACCGGCGTACGAGACGCCCCCGGCTGCAAATAACGGCCTCAAAGCCTGGATGTCGATTTCCTGTTTCATACCGCGAGAATAGCATTATTTGGAGGATAAATCAAGAACCGCCCCTTGTGGGAGCGGTTCTTGATTTTTTAGTCTCCAACACCCCTCAGTCTCGAAGACTCGACAGCTCCCCTTCATAAGGGGAGCAGGCAGAGATGCCCACTCCCAGACAGGGAACTGGAAGAAAGAAGTTACTTTTTCTCCCCATCTGCCGGGGCGCTGTCGTCCACCTCGGCATCTTTCGCTTGGCTCGCCGTAGCATCATCCGATGCGGAGGCAGCGGGCTCACCTGTCTTGGCAGCGGCTTCGGCTTCTTGGGCTGCCTTGTAGAGTTTCTCACCGATCTTCTGTGCCGCTTCGGAGAGGGTCTCGCTGGCCTTCTTGATGGCTTCGAGATCGTCGCCGTTCTTGACCTTGTCGAGCTCGGCAAGCGCCTCCTCGACCGGCTTCTTCTCGTCCTCGGTCAGCTTGTCGCCCGCATCCTTGATCGCCTTCTGGGTCGTGTAGGAGAGCGTGTCGGCGATATTGCGCGCCTCGACGAGTTCCTTCTTGTGCTTGTCCTCCTCGGCATGGAGTTCGGCGTCTTTCTTCATGCGCTCGATCTCCTCGTCCTTGAGACCGGTCGAGGCCTCGATACGGATGGACTGGCTCTTGTTGGTCGCCTTGTCCTTGGCAGTGACGGAGAGGATGCCCGAGGCGTCGATATCGAAGGTCACCTCGACCTGCGGGATGCCGCGCGGTGCCGGCGGAATGCCATCGAGGATGAACCGTCCGAGGGACTTGTTGTCCGCGGCCATCTCGCGCTCACCCTGGAGCACGTGGATCTCGACGGACGGCTGATTGTCCGCCGCGGTCGAGAAGGTCTGCGATTTGGACGCCGGGATGGTCGTATTGCGTTCGATGAGCGCGGTGCGCACACCGCCCATGGTCTCGATACCGAGCGTGAGCGGAGTGACATCGAGCAAGAGCACGTCCTTGACCGACCCTTCGAGCACACCACCCTGAATCGCCGCGCCCATCGCGACGACTTCGTCCGGATTGACCGAGATATTCGGCTTCTTGCCGAAGAACTTCTCCACGGTCGCAAGGACGAGCGGCATACGGGTCATGCCACCGACGAGGACGACTTCATTGATGTCCTTGGCGCCGAGCTTCGCGTCGGCAAGCGCCTTCTTGACCGGCACGAGGGTCGCTTCCACGAGGTCATGCACGATTTCCTCGAGCTTGGCACGGGAGAGCTTCATGACGAGGTGCTTCGGTCCGTCGGCTCCGCTCGTGATGAACGGCTGGTTGATCTCGGACTCCTGTGCGGTCGAGAGTTCGATCTTGGCCTTCTCCGCGGCCTCCTTGATACGCTGGAGCGCCAAGGGGTCTTTGCTGAGGTCGATGCCTTCCTGCTTTTTGAACTCGTCTAAGATCCAGTGCATGATGCGCTGGTCGAAGTCGTCACCACCGAGGTGCGTGTCGCCATTGGTCGACTTCACCTCGACGGTGTCTTCGGCGACCTCGAGGATCGAGATGTCGAACGTACCGCCTCCGAGGTCGTAGACCGCGATCTTCTCGTCCTTCTTCTTGTTGAATCCGTACGCGAGCGCGGCCGCCGTCGGCTCATTGATGATACGGCGGACCTTGAGTCCGGCGATCTCGCCCGCTTCCATCGTCGCCTTGCGCTGGCTGTCGTCGAAGTATGCCGGGACGGTGATGACCGCCTCGGTGATCTTCTCGCCGAGCTTCTCTTCCGCGTCGGCCTTGAGCTTGCCGAGGATCATCGCGGAGATCTCCTGCGGGGTGTATTCCGTGCCGCCCATGACGACCTTGGTCCCCTCACCCGCCTGGTTGATCTTGTACGGGAGCGTCTTCAGGTCGCGCTGCACCTCCTCGTCGTTGAAGTGGCGTCCGATAAGCCGCTTGATCGAGAAGAGGGTGTCGCCCGGGTTCGTGACCGCCTGGCGCTTGGCCAGGAGTCCCACGAGGCGCTCGCCGTTCTTGGACGTGGCCACCATGGACGGGGTCGTCCGGTTCCCTTCCTTGTTTTCTACGATCGATGGGCTTCCTCCCTCAACGATAGCTACCGCCGAGTTCGTCGTCCCGAGGTCAATTCCTAAGATTTTAGACATATGGTTATACTTAAGAGAGTTATTATGTTAACGGGTTAACGCGTTAACGGGTTAATTGAATGCACTTTTCTGAGTTAACGGGTTCACGAGTTAGCAAGTTAACGGGTTGAATGCATACGTCATACTTCATATATTATTGTGTGCATAAATTTTAGTTATGGTTTAGTGGGGAGGAATTCCTTGTTTTTTCGTTTGCCTTCGAGATAACTGATAAAGGCTCCGATCTGTCCCGAGAGTATTTCCAAACCGTTCGATACTTTTTCGAAATCAGACTGGGTGACATATCCGATAGCGAGTGCTATATGCATCTGATTTCTCGTCTCTCCCGTGGAACCTTTCGCTATCTTCAGAAACCGGATGAATTCATTGTTATTGTTCTTCTCGAATCCTTCGACGATATTGGAACTTATCGACACTACCGCCCTTTGAATCTGATCCCGCAAGCCGTAGTCTTTGGCAAATTTTCCGACTGAGGTGATGCCGTAGATCTCTTTCGTCAGTTTCAGGCTTGATTTCCAAATATTCAGATCCTCGAATTTCTGAATTTTCATATGTATTCGGTTAACGGTTAACGCGTTAACGTGTTCACGGGTTGGGATCCTGAATTCAGGATTTTTGTATTGTTTTTTTAACTCGTTAACTCGTGAACACGTTAACTGGTTAATTATTTAACGGTGACTTTCGCCGCCCTCACGACTTTGTCTCCGATCATGTAGCCGTTTTGCAGGACTTTCACGACCGTCTGTGTTTTCGGTTCACCGTTATCTTCCGCGTCTTCTTCCGTCGACTCGTCACTGAGCGCCTCGTGCCGGTTCGGATCGAACGGTTCCCCCTCACCAACTTCGATCACGCGCACGCCGTGCTGGGCCAGGACATCCTCCAATTGTTTCTCGATATAGCCGATACCCGTGACCCATGGGTCGCTCTTCGACGCTTCCGGCACATGCGAGGCCGCGGCGCGGAAATTGTCGAGGACCGGTGCCAGATCATTGAGCAGCCTCTCCACGAGAAACTTTCCCATCTCCTTCTGCGAGGCTTCCTGTCGACGCTTGTAATTCTCGAAGTCCGCCAGGCACCGCTTCCATCCTCCGAGTGCGTCCTTCTCAGCAAGGTATTCCTTGGCCTGTATGATCGTATCACGCTTGTCAGCCTCATATCCTTCGTCGGAGAGCTTCGCGATCGCCTCGTCGAGGGTGAGCCATTCGTGAGCGCTGTGCTCTTCCGGATCGGTCGTCACCTCAGTCCCGTCGGTGAAGGCGATGAAACGGAGTTTCTGTATGGACGATCCGTCTTCGCCGGTGAACACCGCGTAGGTCGGAAGTGGTACGATGTCGCGCACGGCCAGTCCCGTCTCTTCCCGGACCTCACGTCGGATCGTGTCTTCGGGAGTCTCCCCCGGATCGACGTGCCCGCCAGGCAGGTCGTGATTTCCCGGACCGCGTTTATCCTTGGTCGCCCGGGTCAGGACAATCACTTTCCCGTCCGGCCCGATGACCGCGGCCTTGGCGGTGATTCGAAAGAGGCCCTCTTCGTTCCCCGTCTTCGTATCTGATTGTTGATTATGTTTCGTCATAGGTTTATTCATGTTTATCGATCAAAATATTTTTCTTGTCTTCATACCCCTCAGTCTCGGCACGGTCGTTCGCGAACGACGTGTCTCGAAGACTCGGGAGCTCCCCTTTTTAAGGGGAGCAGGTCTGCTATGATTTTTGTTATCTGATGAATATCATCAAAACGAGCGAAGCGGAGAGGAGTTTGCGCATGTGGTCGAGCAATGACTTGTTCTTGGCATACTGCATGCGCTTGGGTCCGATGATCGCAAGTATCCCCCGACCCTCCTCGTTCTCATAGGGAGCGACCATCATCGAACAGTTCGAGATCTCGGCGATCGGATTCTCCTTGCCGATGAAGATCTTGGTCTCACCCGTCGACAGCTCGGCCAGGATGACGTCGAATTTCTCATCGAGCGAGTCGAGCGCCTCCACCAGTCGGCAAAGCTCGTCGAGCTCGCGGAATTCGGGGTTCTCAAGGAGCTCCTTCATGCCGAAATCGTACAGACCCTCATTGTCCCCGAGACCGGCCACAGCCAGATTGCCCGAGAGTGCCGAGAGGAGCTTGGCCGTACTGCGTCCCAGCCGGGTATGCTTGGCACGGAGCGTGAGGAGTTCTTTCTGCATCGACTTCTGTTCGGAAAGCGACAGGGACTCGTCGGGCATGATCTCCTCGACGAAGAACCGATAACCGGCGTCCGTCGGGATGCGACCGGCCGACGTATGCGGCTGATACAGGAGACCCGCCTTCTCAAGCGCGAGCATGTCATTGCGCAAGGTCGCCGAAGAGACGTCGAACCCATAGTGCTCGATCAGGAGTTGCGACCCGACCGGGTTCGCTTGCTTGCTGTATTCCTCGACGATGGCCGCGAGGATGTGTTTCTGTCTTTCGTTCATAAGATGACGGTCCGTAAAGTCTATAAAGTTGTAAGGTCTATTAAGTCGAAGCTGATACCTTTCGGATACAGTATAAATCCTTGATTAGCACTCTGTCAAGGTGAGTGCTAAACGTCTAATTGACAGGATGTGCTGTATTTTACATAATCACGGTAACTGTTATTTAAGAGCACCATTCAATCTCCTTGAACCCTAACCTTATGGAGGGAGTATGCCAGCAGAAAATAGCCCTAAAACGGCCCAAAAGCCACAATCAAACGTTTCGTACGGCATTCCGCCGGAACCCGTCAACGGATTTGCAGTCTGCCCGACCGTATCGCCTGGCAAGGAAATGAAATCAACTGCCGACGGAAAGAAAGCACAAGAAAGGCACGGATTTACTCGTGAACAAATCGCTCAGATGCATACCGAAGGGTATGGGACTTTTTTGTAATACCGAAATAATTTGATGTGTCGTATATCGCTATCGGAGGAGTTCGCCTTGCGAATGCCGGGGCGAACTCCTGAACGTAACAGTGATTCAGTAATTTAGAAAAACGTATTTTCTGAAACCTAAACTGAAAGATCATGGGACATGCTACAGCAGATGATTGGGCAGGGACACTCCTTTCATCCATTACGCCGGCACAAGAGCACTCTTCGTATCGAAGCGCGGATCTTGGCAATAAGAATAATACTGGCAGACAACCTGATGATGCGGCATCGACTGTTGCAGATGATGAAACTTACGTGCCAAGCGACATCCATTCGGAGGGAAGAGGAATGAATATCAAGTATTGAATTTTTGACGAGAACTGAAGCGACCCCACCATCAATCGGGGTCGTTTTTTTGTACAAAAATAGAGGAGCCGGTTGACTCCTCTTGTGACGGCAAAGGTCATTCAATCTTTGACGGCTTCTCTTTCAGTTCCCTGGTCACCGGTAGTGCTAGAATGTCCGGTAAGTTCAGAGCAGACACATCCAGCAATCCTATGATTTGTTTTACATCGTAAGATATTTTCTCTGCGATAGGCACTGGCAATGCGCCTGGCACCAGTACCAGTTGCCTATTGTCCGAAAATCGATACAAACGACTTATTCTCGATATCTCCGGTATGCCTATCAAAGAACAGATTTGCTTCGCTTTAGTATCGCTTTCCACATAAAATAGGTACCCAGTATTGCAGCTCATTCCCCGACCACCTCTCGGAACGGATGTATCTGCGAAGTACAGACGTTCCATCGGAACCGGAACCACATGTTTTTCAGCGTTCAACTTCCATCCTCCCCTTTGGTATCTGGATTGAAAATGCTCTGCTGTTGTGCAATTTTCAGTACCCATTGTTTCCTCCCGCCTTCCGGCCGTTTGTTTGATATGTTCAGTTTTAACAAATTCACTTTGTTTGATTGACCGTTTCGTCTAACGAGACGACCAGATACCCCTTTCGGACGGCATATGTTCCACCCTTACCCCAGGCCAGCTCGAGGCATTCCCGCAAAGCATCCTCCAATTCGGAAACCACATTGAACACTCCGGGATAAAATCGATGTGCCTTCCAGAAACTTCGATTCTTTTCAATCAAAGTGAACAGATTCTTCACATCCGGTGACATCGACCCGAGGACGGTTTCGCCGTCCGAGATTTCCTGCTTCGGCTCGATGAAATGCTCTCCATCCAGCGCGGAAAATGAATCAAGAATCCATGGACTTTTCCGTTCGATATATTCCCGAAGGTCTTGCATGTCCAAAATGCCATCGGAGACATACACGAGTTTGCGAAGCGCCTCATCCTCTCCGAATTGCAGGTCTCTCGGATTAGCCGCCCATTTCGTGACCAGGAATCCGCATTCGATATCAATTTCATACCTGTTCAGCGGGTCGAATCGGAGTTTCGCCGAATTGAATATCGCCATGTGAATCAATTCCCAAACACTGTCCGTTCTCGAATCGACAGACTGATAATTCGCAAGTACTGTCGAGACGGCACGTTCGCACTGTCGCATGCGCCCGATCGCCTTATGTCCTCCGATAATGATTTTATGATCGAATGAATCATGAAATTCCCCACTCATGATCACGTCATGCAATTCCGAGACGACTTCGGGGATGTTCAAGATCGCTTCCAGTTCATTTTTCTGAACCGCGACCCAATCAATCGAATTGCTTTTCTTGGCCATTATGCCTCCCGTTTCTACTTATTATTAAGCTTCTTTACCGACGAGATACCATATCAAACATATCGCCTCCGGTCAATCATTTTTCCGGCACCGGGTCGTACCCGCCGGGATTCCAGGGGTGGCAGCGGAGGATGCGCTTGAGGCCGAGCCAACCACCAATGAACACGCCGAAGCGGTCGATCGCCTGATAGGTATATTCCGAACAGGTCGGATGGAATCGGCACGCCCCGCCGGGTATGACCTTTCCCAGAACCCCGTGATCGAGCGACAGAGTCTTCTGGTAGAGGCGGATGAAAATCAGGATCAATTTTTTCATAAGAAAATTGGCGCTTTAGACTGGTGTTCTACGGTTGTATTGTTGGTAAGAACAATTTTTAATTTTTATAATTTTTCCGTTTTTAAATAATTTCAAATATTCAAACTGGGTCAGAATAATCCCCATCATTCATTAAGAATTCAAAAAATGGAAATAAATAATTCTCATTCGCCTTCCGCCTTTCGTAATGCTTCATATTCTTGTCTGCGAATGATACCCCATACGACCTTTGTTGTAAACGGATCATCTGATATACTGGATGGAGTCAACAGCAACACGGAAACGAAATATGAACGTCATCAAGTCGGGAAATTTCACCTGGATCGATTTCTTGGATCCGCAACCCTCCGATATCACCTATCTGCAGGAGAATTTCAACATTCATCCCCTCGCCGTCGAGGAGCTGATCACGCCGACCTATCAGCCCAAGGCCGTGCAGTACGAGAACTGCCTGTTCCTCTCGATCCATACGCCGCTCTTCGATACCGCCCTGCGCACCACCTATCCCGGCGAGCTCGACATCATCCTGACCAAAGACTACATCATCACCTCGCACCGGCACGACATCTATCAGCTCCGGGACTTTTTCGTCAAACTGAGCAAGAGCAAAGGGAGCCAGCGGACCTATTTCGCGCAGACTCCGGCGCACCTCCTCCATCACATCATCGAACTGTTGCTCAATTCCTGTTTCCCGAAACTCCATCACATTTCCGAGAACCTCGACTATATCGAGACGCAGGTCTTCTCGGACCATGAAAAGGAGATGGTGCTCGAGATCTCGGTCGTGAAGCGCGATATCCTCAACTTCCGTCGCACGCTCAAACCGCAACGATCCATCCTCGATTCCCTCTCACAGAAGGAACAGCCGTTCATCCCCGACGAGCTCCGGGTCTATTTCCAGGACCTGATCGGGACCAATATCCGCATCTGGAATATCCTCGAAAGCACCAAGGAGACGATAGAAGCCCTTGAAGCGACCAACAATTCCCTCCTGTCGAACAAGCTCAACCTGACGATGAAAGTCCTCACGATTTTTTCGGCGGTACTCCTCCCGATCACGCTCTATTCGAACGTGATGTCCATGAGCACTTCCATACCCCTTTCGAACAATCCGGACGGTTTCTGGATCCACTCGGGTGTCATGCTCGTCGTCGCCCTCGCGACCATCTTCGTCTTCCGCGCCAAGAAATGGTTCTAATTCCAAAATAACTGAATCACTGTTACGCTCAGGAATTCGCCCCGGCATTCGCAAGACGAACTCCTCCGGTAGCAATATACGACACACATCAAGCTATTTCGGTATACATATCAATCTGTCACATAAAAGAAAAGGCTCACCGTTTGATGAGCCTTTTTCATGCATTGTTTTTCACTCTTCCTGCCAGCGAAGGAAGAGTGGTCGGAAAATACCGGCTATCGCGTCAAACCCGAAAAGGAGGGCATTCCAAACCGACTCAAGGATGACCGAGACGTTCGGCAACAGCTCGTCATACGACGAGACGGTCTCCCTGACCAGAAACCGTTCCATGTCTTCCCGATCTTCCGTCAATTCAAGGATATACGTGCTGTACGGATTCACCCTCGGAATCGTGCAGCTTTTCAGCAGGATCGTTTTCAAATCCTCCGGGCTCAGCTTTTTGAATCGGAAATCCTTTTTCACGACTCTGGAGTACGTAAACCGGGTTTTCTCCCCTTTTTGCCAGGAGATACAGACACACAGACTCAGGCTTGCGTCCTTTTCGGAAAGGTCCGGAGGGATCCACGTACTCAATCGTTTCGTATTCCCGACGACTCTCGGATCGGATTCGACTCTGCCATGAGCATTCGTCGTCAGGACCGTCCCGTCCGAAAGAGAAACCACGCACATGACACATGCGACCGGCCCGGTTATACCGCGAGCCTTTCGTATCTGGGCGATCTTTCCTTCGGCTCCGGCTATCGCGACTTCCATCGCGCCTCTTCCTGCAACAACGAGGTGTTCGGTATTGCACGAAGTATCGATACCTACCGGAGACCTGAATGAATGTCTTTTTTTCAAAAACAGGCGGTCAATCTCGGACAGGAATAACGGATTCCCGAGATAAGGATACTTTCCGACGAAATATTCTATTGGTTTCATATTTCTGCGTTTTGGTTGTTCAGGTACGGATCTATCACTTGGAAACATTATCCGATTCCACCGAAAGAGTCAATATGGCGGATTTCTGAAGTGCCTGCACTTCTCATACCCCTTCTCTAGACCAGTATTTCCCTTCTGTTGCGACAAACGCTTCCTGAAGCAGGCTTTCGAAAACATACCGGGTACGACTGAGACGATAACGGTTCCGTTTC
>Ga0209083_1003133_pt1 | contig 14377 bp, 12 predicted proteins | sample AM7aDNAmetaG_FD_184132 | JGI IMG/M metagenome (GOLD analysis project Ga0209083, IMG submission 184132) | Freshwater microbial communities from Finland to study Microbial Dark Matter (Phase II) - AM7a DNA metaG (SPAdes) (version 3) | ecosystem: Environmental > Aquatic > Freshwater > Lake ...
TGTCGGATTCTTTGATGGTGACAAGGACAGGCTTCGCTTCAAGAATGGCAAGAATTCCGAGATACACAGGCCAGACCGGGTCTGAGACAATAACTTCGTCACCCGGGTTGATTATTGCCTGCAGTCCGGAATAGATGGCCCCAACCCCTCCGGCAGTTACCGTTATTTCTGTCTCGGGGTCATATTCCATTCCGTTGTCTTTCTTAAGCTTCAATGCTATCGCCTTCCGGAGCTCCATTATCCCGGGCCCGACAGTGTAATGGCTGAAACCGTCGTTAATTGCCTTTATGGCCGCGTCCTTGATGTGCTTTGGAGTGTCAAAATCCGGTTCGCCAAGATCAAACCTTATGACATCCGGCATTGAAGCTACCGAATCGGCAATCTTCCTTATGCCTGACATCGGCGCGTTCACAACATTCAGGTTCATTCTGCTTTTGAAATCCATTTATTCCGCTCCTTCCAAAATTTTAACTTCCGTGTTAATTTTAGCAAACCGCAGGCTTTCTTTCAAATAGTTTGATTTCAATACTCTCTGTGAATGACAAAAGTGGCTATCTCTTTCAGAGCCTGCTTGAATTCGTTATCCGGGAGTTTGCGCAGGGCCCTGATAGCCCCGTCAGTATATTCCACCGCGGTTTTGTAAGACAGGCTTAGGCAGTCGTACCGCATGAGAACCGCCTTAACTTCTCTCATGATAGCTTCCGTTGCGTGCTTCCGCTGCTTCAACTCGGCCACTATCCGTACAATTCGTTTCCTGTCGGACTGGCTCGCTTTCTTTAAAGCATAAATAATAGGCAGCGTTATCTTGCCCTCCGCCAGGTCCGAGAGGACCGGCTTACCGAATTCTCTGACCTCCGCGGTGTAATCAAGTATGTCGTCCACTATCTGGAAAGCTATGCCCAGATTCGTGCCATAATGCCTGAGAGCCCGAATCTCCGCCGGCCCCGCTCCGGCCGCCACACCGCCAATCTCGCTGCAGGCTTCAAAAAGGGCCGCGGTCTTTTTCATCACGAGCCCGATATACCGCTCTTTGCTCATCCTTACGTTGTACGAATTCACAACATCTTCTATCTCTCCCTCGCAAATAAGGGTGGACGCGCGGGAAATACGCTTTAAGACCTCAAAATTCTGCGTTTCCGAAACTATCTGTGAAGAGAAAGTGGAGAGCAGGTCTCCGACCAGGACGGCGGTCTTGTCGCCCATGGAAGCATTAAGGGTCTTCGCGCCTCGCCTGAGTTTCGCGCCTTCTATGACGTCATCGTGAAGCAAGCTGGCGGCGTGAAGTAGTTCCACAACGGTCGCGGAATCAAGGGCTGTCTTCAAAGTTCCGTTGCCCTTGAGCCCTTTGAAAAGCCTGTAGGATAGCAGCAGGAGAGAAGGCCTGATACGCTTGCCGCCGTTAAGTATCAACCCGCGGACACCGGGAAGTATACCCTCTGTCTTGTGGGCGTAAAACCCTAGTTTCTTCTCGACAAGCTTCAGGTCTTTTTTTATTCTATTTGGAATTTGCAGCATCAGGCCGGCCGTTTAACCGGCGATCTCGCCCATGGACATCATGGGCATGAACATGGCGATGACTATGCCGCCGATAACAACTCCGAGAAAGGCCATGATTAACGGTTCAATCATGGACATAAGGCCCGCCACCGCGACATTAACTTCGTCATCATAGAAATCGGCTGACCGCATCAGCATATCATCGAGTGATCCTGTCTCTTCGCCTACGGAGACCATCTGCACGACCATCGGAGGAAATATGCCTGATTCGCGCAGCGGCTGCGTGATATTTTCCCCCTCTTTAATGCTGGAACGGGCTTTTAATATCGCTTCTTCTATGACAAGATTCCCTGAGGTCCTCGCTGTGATATCAAGGGCTTCAAGTATAGCCACGCCGGATTTGATAAGCGTTCCGAGCGTCCTCGCGAATTTCGCGACCGCCACTTTCCGGATCAGCATGCCGAAAAGGGGCAGTTTGAGCATCAGCCGGTCTTTCGCCAGCTGGCCTTTCTTTGTCTTAAGGAAAGAACGCAGGAAGATTACGGCGCCGGCCACTATGACGGCTTCAAATATGATCTGAGGGAACTTGAAGAAACTCTGCATAAATTCGCTTATGCCGATTACTACTCTGGTGGGCAGTGGCAGTTCGTGCCCGAAGCTTTCAAAAGTAGTCTTAAAGGTAGGTATGACCGCGACGAGAAGGAAGATGGTAATGCCAAACGCAATGGTCATGACCATAGTGGGATACATAAGTGCGGATTTTATTTTTCTGGCAAGCGCGTCGTCTTTTTCTAGGTAGCCCGCAAGCCGGGCAAGAATGCCTTCAAGAATACCGGCTGATTCGCCGGCCCTTATCATATTGACATAGAGGTTTGAGAAGACTGTAGGGTATTTTCCAAGAGCGTCGGACAGATTTGAGCCCTGACCGATATCATCCCTTACTCTTATCACTATTTCTTTGAGCGTTTTGTTCTCAACCTGCTCGGAAATAATGTTCAAACTCTGGAGGACCGGAACTCCCGCGCTTATCATTGTCGAAAACTGCCTGGAAAATATTGCCAGGTCTTTTACGGTAACTTTCCTTATCCTGAAAGTGCTCTTCCCCGCTCTCTTCGCGGGAGTTATGGTAACAGGCTGGAGCTTCTGGGCCCGGAGTTTTGCCCCCACCACTTTGTCGTTGTCGCCTTCCATGGAACCGGAAACTACCGCGCCGGTAGCGGTCTTAGCTTTATAATCGAAATATGCCATAACTCCTCCGGTACTCCCCTTAGCCCTTTATCATCCGGGCCAGGTCTTTCGGGTCCAGCGAATTACCCATAGCTTCGTTGTAAGTTATCAGCTGTTTAATATAGAGCTGGGAAAGAGCGGAGTTCATAGTCTGGTTCCCCTCTTCCGTGGCGGTCTGCATGGTTGAATAAATCTGGTGTATTTTTTCTTCGCGAATCAGGTTTCTGACAGCCATGTTCGGCATCAGCACCTCGATAGCCGCTATACGCCCGCCGGAATAAGCGCGCGGTATCAGCATCTGGGCCAGCACGGCCTGCAGGACAAACGAAAGCTGCGTCCTTATCTGCTGCTGCTGGTGCGGCGGGAAAACATCTATTATCCTGTTTATGGACTGTACCGTGTCGGAAGTGTGCAGAGTGCCGAAAACAAGGTGGCCTGTTTCCGCGATAGTAAGAGCAGCCTGGATAGTCTCCAAATCGCGCATTTCCCCGATTACTATCACATCAGGGTCCTGCCTGAGGATGTGCTTGAGCGAAGCCGTGAAGGAAAGGGAATCAGTCCCTATCTCCCTCTGGTTTACCAGGCAGTTCTTGTGCGAGTAAACGTATTCAATAGGGTCTTCCACTGTTATTATATGGCCTTTCCTGTCCGCGTTGATGTAATCAATGATGGAAGCGATGGTGGTCGACTTTCCCGAACCGGTCGGCCCCGTCACCAGCACCAGCCCCTTCGGAAGCTTAACTATGGTCTTCGAAACTATCTCCGGCAACCCGAGTTCTTCAAATGTCGGAATATGGCTCGGGATGTTGCGCAGCACGGCGGCCACCGCGCCCCTTTGCCTGAAAACATTCATTCTGATACGCCCCAGGCCCTTTACGCCGAAAGCCAGGTCGAGCTCGTTCTCGCGCTCGAACTTTTCTTTCTGGTCGTCGGTGAGGACGCTGTAGATTAGCTCCTGGCAGACTTCGGGGGAAAGTTTTTCGGTTCCGAAAGAAGAAATATCTCCGTCAATTCTTAAGCCCGGAGCCGCTCCGGCTGTTATATGAAGGTCGGACGCATTTTTATCAAATAACGCGCGCAGCAGATCGTTTATTGAAACCATTTGCCCTCCGCCCGGCTTTTAGTCGGTTGTCGTAGCCCTGAACAATTCTTCGATGCTTGTAACTCCCTGCTTCACTTTGCGTATGCCCGCCTCGCGGAGCGTCACCATACCCGTGTCAATGGCAATCTTCTTTATATCGGAAGAGGAGCTTCTCTTCAATACCGCCTTTCTTATTTCATCGTTCATGCTGAGCACTTCATATATGGCGGCCCTGCCTTTGTAGCCGGTATTATTGCAGTGCCCGCAGCCCGTGCCGCGGTAGAACATTATCTTCTCTCCGTCCTTGGGTTTGATACCGAGCTCTTCAAGCAATTCGTGGGAGACTTCATAAGATTCTTTGCACTTCGGGCAGATCTTCCTGATAAGACGCTGGGCAATGATCATGATAACCGACGAAGATATAAGGAAAGGTTCTATACCCATGTTGTCAAGTCTGGTTATGGCGCCAGCCGCGTCATTGGTGTGAAGCGTTGATAGCACAAGATGCCCCGTAAGCGCGGCGTTGATGCCTATCGAGGCCGTCTCGCCGTCGCGGATTTCTCCCACCATTATGATATCCGGGTCCTGGCGGAGAAATGATTTAAGGCCGTTAGAGAAGTTTAGGCCCGCCTTTGGGTTTACCTGCACCTGATTTATACCCTTTACGACAAACTCTACCGGATCCTCAATGGTCACGATATTCACATCCGGAAAGTTGAGCAGGGAAAGCGTGGAATAAAGCGTCGTTGATTTACCTGATCCGGTCGGTCCGGTCACCAGTATCATACCGTAGGGCGCGTCCACGTTTTTCTTGTAAACCTGAAGAATATCCTGGTCGAATCCGAGCTGGGTCATATCAAGCTGGAGGTTGCTTGAATCGAGGATACGGATAACCACCTTTTCTCCAAAAGTGGTCGGGAGTATGGAAACACGCATGTCTATTTCTTTTCCGGCAACACGGAGTTTCGTCCTGCCGTCTTGAGGTTTCCTGCGCTCGGCAATATCCAGTTCGGAGATAATCTTTATCCTGGAAACAAGCGCGGCATAAATCTTCTTCGGCGGGGCGGTCCTTTCGTGCAGGACGCCGTCCACGCGGTACCTGGTGCGGCAGCTCTTCTCATAGGGCTCAAGGTGTATATCGGAGGCATTCTCTTCAATTGCCTTCTGTAATATTGCGTTTACAAGTTTGACGATAGGGGCGTCCTCGCCGGCCTTAGCAAGTTCCGCGGCGCTCGCCTCCTCCTCGCCTTCAATGACCTCAATGTCCTGCACATCTTCAAGGTCCTTCATGACGTCTTCCATATCCTGCGAACTGGTGCTGAAATATTTTGTAATCGCCGCCTTAATCTCGGCCTCGGTAGCAAGCGCGGGCTCTACGTCAAAACCGGTCATGAGTTTAATATCGTCTATTGCCGAAACATTGAGGGGGTCTGCCATCGCGATGGTAAGCGTATTTCCTTTTTTGGCGATAGGAATAAGCGCCTGACGCTGGCAGACATTCTCGGGAACGGATTTCACGATTGCCGGATCAAGTTCACCGAGCTCGGAGAAATTAACTGAAGGGATGCTCATCTGGGTTGCCATGAACGCGAGTATGGCGTCTTCGGTGCTGAATCCAAGTTTTACGATAGCCTGTTCAAGGCGGATGCCGCCTTCTTTGTGTTCTTTCTCGGCCTGCGCCAGCTGATCTTCCGTGATTATTCCCTCGTCAACCAGCATCTGGGCTATTTTTCTCTTCATCGACATATTTCAAAGCCCTCCCGATACGGCAAGCAGCAAGTCACTCAAGGCTAAATCACAAATCTCAAGCACCAAATCTCAAATAAAAATAAAAAAAACACAAACCACAAACTGACTTGATAATTACTTGCATTTTGAATTTTACTTTTTTGTTTTTTGGTATTTATTTGGTGCTTGCTCCTGTGGTGCTTTAATTTAGCAGTTTCTTTATTTCACTCATGAACTCGCTTATATCCTTGAACTGCCTGTAAACCGACGCAAACCTGACATAAGCGACATCGTCCAGCTTCTTGAGCCGTATCATTATCATATCGCCGATTATTGTGGCGGAAACTTCTTTTTCAAGTTTGGACTGCAGATCGCGCTCTATATCCGAGACTACCGCTTCCATAGCGTCAATGCTGACCGGCCTTTTTTCGCACGCTTTCTTTATGCCGTTCAGTATCTTGAACCTGTCGAAGGCCTCGCGCCTCCCGTCCTTCTTGACCACTACAGGCAGAAGCTGTTCAACTTGCTCGTAGGTCGTGAACCTTTTGGAGCATTTCAGGCATTCACGCCTTCTTCTGACGGATTGCCCGTCTTTGCTTTCTCTGGAATCAAGGACCTTGTCGTTCTTAAAACCGCAGAATGGGCATTTCATCTTTTTCCTTTTGTGGCAAAAGATTTTGTACTGTTCAATAGTATAACTTGAATACCCTTTAAAGTCAATTTCGCTTTCCCCGGGTTACGGCGGGCGTTAGCGGGCCAGCCTGACGGCAAGCTTCACGGCTTCAATGAAACTGCGTGGGTTTGCCTTGCCTTTCCCTGCTATATCAAACGCGGTGCCGTGATCCGGAGAGGTCCGGATTATCGGAAGCCCCAGGGTTACATTCACGCCTTCTTCAAAGGCTTCCATCTTAAGCGCAACCAGCCCCTGGTCGTGGTACATGCAGACTACAGCGTCAAAATCTCCTCTCTTTGCTTTATAAAACAGCGCGTCAGGGGCAACAGGCCCGGTTATTACACTCTGCCCGAATTTTCTGCCGGCAGACTTTACCGCAGGGAGGATAATATTTCGCTCTTCCGCGCCGAATATTCCGCCGTCGCCGGCATGAGGGTTGAGCCCGGCAACGCCAATCCTGGGACGCTTTATTTTCAAGCCGTCCCTAAGGTACTCTGCTGCAAGGCCTATTTTCGAAACAATCTCTTCTTTGGTAATCAATTCCGGAACGTCTTTTAGCGCCGCGTGTGTCGTAACCAGCACTACCCTTAAGCCCACGCCGCAGAGCATCATCGCGAATTCACGCGTTCCTGTGAGTTTTGCAAGAAGTTCCGTGTGCCCCGGAAATTTCACCCCGGCCCTGCTGAAGCTTTCCTTGTTTATGGGCGCGGTAACCACGGCCGAGACATCCTCTACAAGCGCCTGCGAGACGGCTTCGACGATATATTCATAGGCCGCGCGCCCGGCAGGCGCGCTGACTCTTGCGGGCTTAATCGGCGCTTTGATATTCTTCATATCGCATATTTTTGCGCCGGAAATATCAGCTTTGAATTTCCGCGCTTGCGCTTTCAGGAAAGCCCCGTCACAGACAATAACAGGGAGACAGTATTTCGAGATAGTTCCGATAGATTTGACGATTACCTCGGGCCCTATCCCTGCCGCATCCCCCATTGTGACGGCTATCCGTTTTTTTTCTGGCATAGCAGCTCCTTCAGAACTTATTCGCGCCTATCAGCCCGCCCAGAATACTGTGCGCGTCTTTCAGAAAATCCAGGAACTTGAACTGGGGTGAAATAGCCGCGAAGACCCCGGCAATGACCAGGATATTCGCAAAAATCACAAAGGCATACGAGAAAAGATAGCCTGACTCGTTAAAATCCGACTGCTTCTGCGCTATTGAATGGATTGTCAGTATTATATGAAAACTAAGGCTGAACCCTACAAAAAAAACGGCGTAATCATAAAATTCCTTTTTAATTATAAGGCATTGAAGCAGCACAACCACGGTATAGAGCGGAAAAAAATAGGGTGCAAGGCTTATCAGGAAATTGGTCCGGTTAACTTTTACATTTCCGCCGTTTCCCGTAACATGAAACTCGGAAACCTTCCCCCCGAAAATAAGAGTCCAGACCGCGTGCGTGAATTCGTGCGCCATTACATGCATAAATACCGGGCGGTAAAGCAGAATGTGGAGCAGGAGATAGGCGACGATTCCGGCAAGGAAAAATATCTCGGTGCGCTGGGGCGCCTGAAGGAGCGTTAAAGAATGCACGAAAGCCGCGATCAACAGAAGGCTCACGGGGATAAGCAGGAGGGCGGCAATGAACTTTAACTGCTTCATTCCTCAGCCTCTTTTTCCGGCTCGGACTGCTTAACTACCACGCAGAATTCCCCGAGTACCTTTCCGTCTTTAAAGCGCGCCTTCACTTCGTCGGGAGTGCCGCGCACGACCTCTTCGAATTTCTTGGTGATCTCTCTGGCAAGAGAGATAAAACAATCCCCGTAGACCGTTTTAATGTCATCCAGCGTGTCCATAATGCGGTAAGGTGATTCAAAAAATACAACCGGGAGTTTTGAGCCTTTGTACGCTTCCAGTTCCTTTCTTTTCTTGGAAGGCTTCTTTTTAAGGAAACCAAGGAAGATGAATCTGTCCGTATCAAGGCCGGAGATCGAAAGAGCCGCAACGACCGCTGAGGGACCCGGGACGGCCACGGCTTTTACGCCGCGCTTCGCGGCTTCGGCCACCAGCAGCCAGCCGGAATCGGAAATACAGGGCGTTCCCGCGTCAGAGACTACGGCAACGTTCTTTCCGGAAAGCAGGAGTTCAAGCAGGTAATTGCCTTTGCCTTCTTTATTGTATTCGTGATAACTGGTGAGTTTTTTCTCAATGCCAAAATGCTTGAGGAGATTGCCTGTTACGCGGGTGTCTTCCGCGGCTACTATATCGCATTCTTTCAACACTCGCAGGGCGCGGAGAGTGATGTCTTCAAGGTTGCCTATGGGAGTTGCCACAATATAGAGAGTGCCGGGAATCATTTTTTCCCCCGAGAGGCGCTCGTAAACTATCCTGATTATTCCGCAACCTGCAGGCCTTACAAGGCCTTTCCGTGTTGAGAAACCGCTTCCTTACTCTTCCTCGTCCTTGGAAGCAAGCCGCGCGACTGCCATCGCCTTGTCCCCCTCGGAAAGACGTATAAGCCTTACGCCCGATGTCGATCTGCCTGTCTGGCGGATGTCGGAAACCTTGCTCCTGAGCACCACACCAGAACTCGTCATGACCATTATTTCGTCATCCTTTGCTACTTCTTTTATCCCAATAACCAGACCTGTCTTCTCGCTGGTCTTAATATTAATAAGCCCTTTGCCCCCTCTACCTTGAACCCGGTAGGCTGAGAGATCGGTTCTCTTGCCGAAACCCCTCTCGGTCACGGTGAGCAGGCTGGACTTGTCAAAAACGACTTCCATTCCTATCATAAAGTCGCCCTTGCCGAGTTTCATGCCCTTAACACCAATCCCCGAGCGGCCAATCTCCCTTATGTCTGATTCTTTAGAGCGGAGCGCGTAGCCGTTCCTCGTTGCCGTAACAACATCCTGCTTGCCGGTTGTGATCTTCACCGCGATAAGTTCATCGCCGTCGCGCAGGCGGAGAGCAATAATGCCCGTGGAGCGCGGATTGTTGAACTCGGAGAGCCTTGTCTTCTTTATCATACCCTGTTTCGTGGCCATCACCACAAACACCGTGTCCTTGAACTCCTTGATGGCGAGCGCGGCCGTTATCTGCTCCTGAGTCTCAAGTTTAATGAGGTTGACGATGGGCTTGCCCTTAGAATATCTGCCCGCCTCAGGTATCTCATAGACCTTGAGCCAGTATACCTTGCCCCGGTTCGTAAAGAGCATCAGGTAGTCCTTTGTCGTGGTCACGAAGATATCCTCGACAAAATCATCGTCCTTCGTCTCGGCGCCTGTTATGCCCTTGCCCCCGCGCCTTTGCGCCTTATAGGAAGTAACCGGCAGCCTCTTCACATAGCCGAGGTGCGACATGGTGACTATTACATCTTCTTCCTTTATAAGGTCCTCGATGTTTATCTCTGCCTGCTTGGCTATTATGTGGGTTCTTCTCTCGTCGCCGTAGCGTGTCCTGATATCAATCAGTTCTTCCTTAACTACCGCGAGCACGTTCTTTGAATCAGAGAGAATATCTTTGAGTTTTTCTATGAGCTTAAGAAGCTCCTTGTATTCAGCCTCCAGTTTCTGGATTTCAAGGTTCTGCAGCTGCCTGAGACGGTAATCAAGGATGGCCTGCACCTGAACCTGAGAGAGCTTGTATCTTTTCATAAGCTCGGCTTCGGCATCTTTTGAAAACCTGATGATCTTAATTGCCCTTTCGAGGTCGTTTATTATAATGAGCAGGCCTTTAATTATGTGGACCCTTCTCTCGGCCTTGTCGAGGTCATATTTGGTCCTTCTTATTATGACCTTGCGCCTGTGTTCGAGATACTGGCTCAGCATTCCCTTAAGGTTCAATATCTGCGGCTGCTGATCAACAAGCGCCAGCATGATAACGCCGAAGGAGGATTTGAGCGAAGTGTGCTTGTAGAGGTTGTTGAGTATTATCTGAGGATTCTCGTCCTTTTTCAGCTCTATAACAATGCGCATACCGTCTTTGTCCGATTCGTCCCTTATGTCGGAAAGGCCTTCGAGTTTCTTGTCTCGGACCAGTTCGGCGATGCTCTCAATTAGCCTGGCTTTATTCACCTGGTAGGGGATCTCATAAACAATGATCCTCTGCTTGCCGCCCTTCATCTCTTCTATGCGCGTCTTTGCCTGCAGCGTTAAAGAACCCCTGCCGGTACTGTACGCGTCTTTTATGCCGTCGCGCCCGAGAATATAACCTCCGGTCGGGAAATCCGGACCGGTGATAATGGTCATCAATTTTTCTATGGTTATTTCCGAATCGTCAATGAGCGCGATTATTCCGTTTATCACCTCAGTCAGGTTATGCGGTGGTATGTTGGTCGCCATTCCGACAGCGATGCCTTCCGCGCCGTTCACCAGCAGATTGGGGATCTTTGTCGGAAGCACCTGAGGTTCTTCCCTGGACTGGTCGTAGTTGGGAATAAAATCAACGGTATTCTTTTCTATATCTGCGAGCACTTCGTCGGAGATCTTAGCAAGCCTGGCTTCTGTGTATCTGTAGGCGGCAGCCGCGTCACCGTCGACGGAACCGAAGTTTCCCTGTCCGTCTATGAGCGGATATCTTATCTTGAAATCCTGGGTCAGCCTGACCATGGTATCGTAAACAGAAAGATCTCCGTGCGGGTGGTATTTACCGAGGACTTCACCGACTACCATGGCGGATTTTCTGTAGGGCTTGCTGTGGGTAAGGCCCATCTCGTTCATGGCGTAAAGTATTCTTCGCTGAACCGGCTTCAACCCGTCGCGCACGTCAGGCAGGGCCCTGCCGACGATAACGCTCATGGCGTAGCTTAAGTAGGATTCTTTAATCTCGTCTTCGACATAAATAGGTTTGACTTTTTCGTTCGGGCCGATTCTGACCGCGACTTTAGGTTTGACGGTTTTTGTTTCCGCGAGTTCTTCCTGCACGGGAACTTCTTTTTCCTGTTCCTTGGCAGGCAGTTCTTTCTTCTGCAAGGGTTTTGTCTCTTTAGATGGTTTCTTCTTCTTTTTTGACAAACTGTCCTCCAAATTTATTGCTGCGGCCTGAAGGCAACGGTATTCTGAAAATACTTTTAACCGCTCTTTACACAGTGATTTTAGCAGGAAACGCTTATAATATCAAGAATTTTGCGATTTTTTAGGCAGGTTTTGTTGCAGAAACGAGGCCCGCAGAACATCCATTTTAGGGCATGAAAACGCTACTTTTTAAAGCCTGACTCCGCAGTCTTTTCTTCTTTTTCGAGTTCATCATTGGTGTAGGCCCTTAAATATTGGACAAAATAGGACTTGTCCTTCTTTAAATTAGAGGGAGAGAGCGACCAGATCGCTATCCTGTCTTTGAGAACCAGCGCTCCGCCGCCGTTAGTGCTGACCCCGGCAAGGTCTACCTCCAGGTCGCTATGGCCGGGCCTGGCAAGCAGCTTCGTATCGCTGCGGTCCTCGTACTTGATCGGGGATTTAGGCTTGATAACAAAGTTAAAGCTTAGCGGTTCTTCTAAAGGGTTGAATATGCCAATCTTAAGGACATCGTAGCCGTCCCAGACCCCTCTCTTCGGAGGACATTCCGCTATGCAGCCGCCGCCGTCTTCTGTCGCGGTAACTTTAAGCGAGACGCTTCCCTTTTTAATAGCGTGCTCTTCGGAGAGTGAAACCTCAGACTTGATTCCGTCATTTGTAGTCTCGCCTTTGTCTAACTTCAGTATATCCAGTTTCTTTGCGGAACCCGTAGCCGCGCAAAGGAAGACCCCGATAAGAACCGCAGCCAATATCTTATTTTTTTTCATGGACCCCCCCCGGGGCGGTTCAACCGCCTGTTGCTCCGGCCAAAACGGCGGACGGCTTGCTTTTCTCCAGCCTGAAATTATTCACGTAAAAAGCTGCCGGCGTTACGCTGAACTTATTCTGCGTAAAATACCACTCATGAACGTTTCTATCCCAGCGGTACGGTTCGCCCGTCATTGAGGTCGCGCCCCTAAGATCTATTGCTACGCTTGAATACCCCGGACGGACACCTGCCGTATAGAGGAAAATATTTCCCCTGCCTGAATCAAGCAGGCCGCGCACGCGGAAGTCGAAGAGAAGAACCTTCTTCTCCGGATTATAAACGTCAAAACTGAATGTATCATATGTTTTCCACGCATTGACCGCGGCAAAATTCTCACCGACAGCCCATTTTGCGCCGTGCGGCTGCACTCTTATCATCTCTTTACCGCCAAGCTGCACCCGAGCCGACCCCGCGTTTACAATGTTGGGAGGCCTGGACCAGGGTTCAAGGACATATCTCACATAGCTGCCGTAGGCTCTGATATCTACCGGAGAAGTTATGCCGGAAGAGTTCAATTCGTTGAAACAACCGGCGGCGACCGACCTGACTCCAGATTTTTCCGCGGCAACCCCGAGGTTCATCTTTACAGCCGCTTCAAACTTTTTATCCTTCTTCTTTTCATTCTCGTTTTTTAGCTCGTTGAAAACCAGCGCGGACTCAAGGCCGTAGCCTGACTTTGAAAGTGAAACGCCTACTATAAATCTCCCGTCCCTCGTTTTTGCCCCACCTTTGCCGGCAGTTTTCACGACTTCAAGATAGTTGAGGGATTTCACCAGGGCCTTCAGTTTCTGCTCTCCTTTCAGATTAGCGGACCTCTGATAAGCAAGCTTGCTCTCCTTCGCACTTTCCGCGAGCAAAGCCGAAAGCGAGGCCGTGTAGCTGTCAATGCCCTGCCTTGCGCTTATCCCGGAATAGATTCGGACAGCGTCATCGTAATTCTGGGTCTTCTCGCATTCAACTGCCGTGAGGATTTCATCCTGCACGCGCCGGACATTGTTGCAGGCAGCCTCGACCACAACACCGCTGCCAAAGACATTATTGAAAAGCTTTGCCGCTCCGCCCGAAAGACTCCCCTCGGATTTACGCCTGACAATATCTTTAAGGATGGCTATCATCCTGACATTATCGCGTTTATCTATGGAGTAGAGGGCGTTCTCCAGCGAGGCAACAGCAGTGTAATCTATGCTGTTGTTTGAGAGTTCATCAGCCTGCTGGTGCTGAAGCGCCGCCTTGACCACGGGTTCAGAACCGCCGGAAAAAGAATACTTAGCGAAATCCAGTATCTTGGTGTAATCTGAAACGCTAATAACGCTATAGACAGCGTCATAACCGAATACCACAGCAAGGACTGCGGCTACGGCAAACAGCGACCTTAGAGCCAGCCTCGGGAAGAAACCCTGTCTGAACTTATTCTCTTCCCGCTCTATGCCGGCGAATACCTTTGAAACCATGCCGGCATCTTCCTGACAACCGCTGTCCTTGAGGAGAAGTTCTTTCGCTCCGGCAAGTTCCGAATATTCCTGACGGCACGCGGCGCAATCCTTAAGGTGCAGTTCCAGAAACGCTTCCTCCGCGGGAGTTGCTTCCCCGGCAATTTTCCGGGTTATCAGTATTTCGCATTCTTTACAGTTCATGTTCTCCCGTCACTTTTTCATATTCTTTCTTGAACAGTTTCAATCCGTAGTGCAGCCTTGACCAGACCGTGCCTTCCGGAATTTTTAGCAGTTTCGCTATCTCGGCGCATTTGAGGTCCTGGTAAACCTGAAGGACCAGAACCTCTTTGAACTCCGCCGGCAGGGCATCGAGGGTCTTTCTGACAAAGTACGCAGTGTCCTTTCCGGTAACGGCGTCCTCAACCATATTACGCCGGGTTCCCTTGTTTTCCGCAAACTCCAGCGGAGAGAACCTGACTTTCTGCCGCCTCGCTATCTCATTTATGTAAATATTTCTCGCAACCGTGTACATCCATGTTGTGAACTTGCTCAGCCTGCGGTAGCGCTTCGCTGATTGAAAGATTTGCACGAAAACCTGCTGCGCGTAATCCTTCGAATCCTCGGTATTCCTGAAATAGCGGTAGAAGTAGTTTTGCAATGGACGGGTGTGACGTTTGACCAATTCCTCAAAGGCTTTTTTATTGCCTTTTCCGGTAAGGAGCATCAGGTCTTCGTCATTCTTGTCGGTAAGTTGAGGCATTGAAAGCTATCTTAACACTATCAAAAACCATTGTCAAATATACATAACCGACAAGCCGGTCCGTATAATTAAACAAATCAGGCGTGTTTTCCTTCAAAATATGAGCTATGCGGCTGGTATAAGCGCGCCTGCTTTCGCAGGCCGGGAAAAGAAAACC
>Ga0209083_1003134_pt1 | contig 14363 bp, 13 predicted proteins | sample AM7aDNAmetaG_FD_184132 | JGI IMG/M metagenome (GOLD analysis project Ga0209083, IMG submission 184132) | Freshwater microbial communities from Finland to study Microbial Dark Matter (Phase II) - AM7a DNA metaG (SPAdes) (version 3) | ecosystem: Environmental > Aquatic > Freshwater > Lake ...
ACTCTTTATGAAGAGACAATAGGAGCGGATGATACCTGCCAGATTTGCTTGGATGAGGCTGCGGCGGGAAGGAATGTGTTGAAGTATGACGTCTGTGAAACAGGACAGTTTGATAGGATTTTGTCAGCATATCATCATTGTCTGCGGCTCTCTCGGCATTGCCGGAGAGCCACCCTGGGGATATTGGATATGTACGCGTTTTGCGGCAAGGACTTGACCGATGATAGCGGAGGGATTCCAGTTGATGGCGGCCCTTATATCGGGACATTGTTGCGCGATCTGAAGGTGCGTAATCTGAAGGAATTGATTTTCAAGGTCATGCATAAGAATGTAGCGGAAATGATACGGTTGTGCGATGAGAATAAGATCAGGGTCTTATTGATTTCCGACTACCCGAGCGGCAGGCCCATCATTAATTTCACGGGGTATGCGCAAGAGGATAATGTGTCATTGTTGGGGTTAAATGACTATTTTAAGGATGACTTGAATTGTACGTTGTGTAAGAAATATTTCTTTGATGAGGCGCATCCCAACACGGAGGGGTATTATCTGATGGCCGGAAGGATTGCGGACAAGATATTGAATATGATTCAGAAGGGGCAGCTGGCGGGGATGGGGTATTCCAGATGAACTTCAATCAATGCCGTTTCTTTAATATTTTTCGGAAGAATGGGCCGGTAAAGCAAAACGTTTTTCTGTTGGTTCTTCTGGGTATCCTTACATTTCATGGGCTGATTAATTACCAGGTCTTAACAAGGGGCAATTCTTGTTATATTTATGACGAATATGTAAGGGTTTCTTCCGGGTACAGCGCTTTCCAGGATATTTTTATTACTCCTGGGCTGAGTTTCCAGGAGCGGACGCAATGGTTTTTTCAACTTGATAACGGGCAGGGCCATCCCCATCTTTTTGAGCTCATCGAAGCGTTTTCCTGGAAGATATTGGCTGCATTTGGAAAAACGGATCCGGGTTTGGTGATCCTGTTGGCCAATCTTTTCTTCTTGTTCATCCTGTTATCGAGCGTATATGAGATCGGTTCGGTCCTTTATGATAAAAGAACCGGTCTGTTGGCCGCATTGCTGGGATCAATGTTGCCCATGGTTTTTGGGCTCTCACGCGTCGCCATGCTTGATTATCCGTTGATGTGCATGTGTTCCCTGAGTTGTTGCCTGTTGTTGAAAACAAACCGGTTTGTTTCTGTTAAGTACAGCGTATTGTTTGGCGTGATCTTTGGATTGACAGAACTTACCAAGGAGTCAGCGGTAATCTTTTTGGGACCGCTTGTGATTTATTATTTTATAAATTCATTGCGGAAGGGGGGCTCCAAGAAGGCCGTTGTGGGTTTTTTAGCCGGCATGCTTTCATTCTTGATTGTGACGGGCATTGTTTATTTGAGGGCTGACAATCCCCATGTTTACGGGACATATATATCAAAGATGCATATTGTAAACAGCGTGTCGTTTTTCTATTATTTTCATACGTTTAAAGATTTCGTTGGCCCTTGGGTGCTGATAGTAAGCTTTCCATTTTTCTTGTCTTACTGGGTCAAGTTCAAGGAAAGGGACTGGATATTGTTTTTCTGGTTTTTCATTCCTTTTATTTTGTTTAGTTTATCCCCGAACAAGACCACTAGGTTTATGATGCCGTTGGCACCTGTTTGGGCATTGTTGATCGCCCGCGGCGTGTTGGTGAATGATTGGCCAAAACTTGTGCGGCGTATCAGTGTCTTTATTTTTATCATTGTTTTAACGGCGCAGTATGCGGCGTATAATCTAGAATGGCTGTTGCCTCCCGAGGGGTATGTTCTTGAAAAAGGGAGATTGTCGGTTGAGCATGATCCATACGCAGCAACGGTTACAGGCTTGGTTCATGTTTTCAACGAAGAGGCATCCGCCGTTGATGCTCCGGCCATGGTTATCCCGTTATTCAATACGGGTGCCATCAATGATTCTTTGGGACTTGATTTCAACCTGGCGCGATTGCCTTTCTGGGTGATGTGCCCCATAGAACTTGATGAGGTTGATGCCCAGCATTCTTCCTGGAAGGGATTCCCTCAGGAAATCCTGATGGGTCATTATATTCTGGATAAGGTTGAGGCTCCCGACATGCATACAAATTCGGAGATAAATTTCATTGGTCGTGGGCTCAGGGCAGGATTTCTGAAGTACAGGGATCACTTTGAAAAGATCGCAGAAGTACCTGTGTATGACAATTCACGCGTTGATGTTTACAGGAGAATTAAGAGATAAATGTTCAATTTCATCAGAAAGCTGGATCGGTTTCTTGTCAGGATAGCCCTGGGGGTGATGCATCCGGCGGCGGGGCCTGCCGCGATTAATGTGGCCGGTATAAGGAATATCCTGATTATTAAACTTTGGGGGCTGGGGAATTTGATTGTTATTTCTCCCTTGCTTTACAAGATAAAGTATAAATTCCCCCAGGCACGGGTTATATTTTTGACTTTCGGGATCAACAGGGGGTTCTTTGAAAACCACCAGGCAGTAGACCGTGTTATTTATTTTGAATTTACGACCAATTTTATCAAGATCATCAGGCAAGTTTGCGCTCTCATATCTGAATTGAAGCAAGAAAAGATCGATATTGTTATTAATTTTGAGACTTTCAACAATATGTCGGCGATATTTACATGTTTGATCAAGGCGCCGGTCCGTATCGGATTACATAATCAGCATGAAAGACGTTTCTATACGCATGCCGTGGATAACAACAAATCCTGGCATATTTCAAAAGTCTTTTCTGATCTCTTGATCCCCTTGGAGATCAAGGAGCCTTATCAATATACCCGTTTTAAAGGAACTCGGGATGATAAAACAAGGGCCGCATCTGCGTTGGGAGCGTGGCATGCCGATCCTTTCATTGTCATGCACCCCAGCACAAGCATGAATTTCCTTGGAAAAAGATTCTCGGAAAAAAACTTTTCTGCCCTGGCGGACCTGCTGATCGTTAAGCATGGCATGAAGGTCATATTGACGGGAACCCGGCAGGATAGGCAAGTTGTAGGCCACATTATTGCCGGGATTCCAAATAAAGATAAAGTGTTGGGTTTGACCGGTTGCTTGACCCTGGGGGAGTTGACAGAGCTATTGAAGATGAGCAGGCTCTTTATTTCCAATGATACTGGCCCTGTTCATTTGGCTGCCAGTGTGGGGGTTAACGTGGCTGCCATTTATGGCCCGACCACACCATCGAGGTTCGGGCCGTTGAATCACAATAGCCTTGTCTTTTATAAAGGGCTGCCGTGCGGCCCTTGTGTCGGGGTGGATTATTTAAACAAGCGGTGTCATAATGATTTCCAATGCCTGGATTTTTCTGTTAGTGAGATTGCCATGAAGATTTCGGAAAGATTCTTCGATGCTAAGTAAGATCAATTTGATTCAAGGCATAATCGAATCGAATTTTCGCCGCCTTTCTTCGCCGTATAAGGCAACTTTTGCCGTAACGTACAGGTGTAACCTGAAGTGTAAGATTTGCAAGGTGTGGGACAACAGCCCCCCGGCAGAGTTTACCCTTGGCGAGATCGGCAAGATATTTAAGAATTTTAAAAGACTGGGCTGGATCGACCTGACAGGGGGAGAGGTGACCCTTAGAGGGGATATTATTGACGTCATCAATGTCATTTCCAGGAACGCAAGAAATCTGTGTGTATTCCATATTTCTACGAATGGACGGCGTCCCGAGATCGCTGTGTTGATGGCCAAAGAGGTCTTAAAGGCAGGGCTTCTGCCTGTCATTAATGTCAGCGTGGATGGTCCCCGGGAGCTTAACGATCGCTTGCGCGGGGTGGAGGGGGCGTTTCACAGCAGCCTGGAAACCTTCAAGAAGCTGAGAAGTTCAGCGCCTCAAGGGCATTATTACCTGAGTTGTACGCTTTCGCGCAGCAATATCCAGTATGTCGATGAGATGATCGTCGAGCTTAAAAGAGAAATCCCCGGTTTTAGCTTTTCAGACCTGCATTTTAATTTATTCCATGCCTCTTCCCATTATTACAAGAATCATGAGATCGAAGGGGAGGATAAAATTGATCCTGTTGCCGTGATGAAATACCTGTCTTTATCCAAGAAGGGATCGCGCGTAAAGATATTCTTGGAGAACCAGTATTTAAAGGGAATGTCAAAGTTCCTGTCTGAGGACAAATTCCCTGTGCCTTGTCAGGCATTGAATGCGACATGTTTCATCGCTCCTTCCGGCCGGGTATATGCGTGCGGGATTTTCGATGAGCCCATTGGAGAACTCAGGGAGCATGATTACGATATTAATAGAATATGGGATCATCCAAGGGCTTTGATGGCCAGGAAAAGTATAAAGCAACGGCAGTGCCCTGGGTGCTGGAGCCCGTGCGAGGCATATCCCGCAATCTTTGGGCAAGTCATGAGGCCTGTTCAGGAATGCCTTGGCGTTAAATTTAAGTAGCGAAGGAGTGTCAACGTTCATGGGTATTTATCTAGACCACGCCGCGACGACATTCCCCGACCCCAAGGTCCTGCAGGCCGTTTCCAGGTGTTGTCAACAGGGGCTGGGCAACGCGTCGGCCCAGCATCGCGCGGGTGTCCAGGCGGCGATGGTGGTGGAGCATGCCAGGCAGGTCATTGCCGGGAGCATTCATGCGGACTCCCAAGAGCTTTATTTCTTCTCCGGCGGGACAGAGGTCAATAATGCCGTTATGAAAGGCATCGCCGGGGCGCGTAGGAAATACGGCAGGCATATCATTGTTTCTGCCATCGAACATCCAAGCATCCTGGAGCCGGCCAGATGGCTGGAAAAACAAGGGTTTCGCGTTTCCTATGTGCCTGTTGATCGCCAGGGGCGTGTAGATCCCGATGATATCCGAAGGTCTATGACAAAAAAAACCATTTTGGTTTCTGTCATGCAGGCCAATAACGAGATCGGTACGGTCCAGCCGGTGAAAGCCATCGGACAGCTATGCCGTCAGCAGGGGGTATATTTTCACACCGATGCTTCGCAAAGCTTCACTAAAATTCCTATTGATGTGCGGCGGGATTATCTGGATCTGGTGACGCTCAGCAGCCACAAGGTTCATGGCCCCAAGGGGGTCGGTGCCTTGTATATGCGCCAAGGCATTCAGATTGATCCCCTGATGCATGGCGGCAGCCATGAGCACGGGATACGGGCAGGGACGTATAATACGGAGGGCATAGCAGGGTTTGGCAAGGCGGTTGAGATCTCCGACAGGCGCGATATTGTCAGGATGCGTCGGTTAAGGGATTATTTTATCAGGCAGGTCGAGATGCATGTCCCAGGGGCGCGGTTAAATGGATCGCGTCAGGCAAGGGTTTGCAATAATGTGAATTTCTCGTTTGAGGGCCTCACGGGGAAAGGATTATTTTCCGTGTTGAATAAAAAGAACATTTTTGTCGCGACAGGATCGGCGTGTGCATCCAATGAACTCAAGGTTAGCCATGTGTTGCAGGCCCTGGGGATTGGTCAAGAACGGGCCAACGGGGCTGTGCGGATGACCCTGAGCAAGTGGACGACAAAGAAAGAGATCGATGCCGTCGTTAAGGCTATCCGATCCTCTGTAAATAAAATAAGGGTTCAGGCATGAAGAAGATAGAGGAGTCCATCGACTTGAGCGGGGTACCTTGTCCCATGAATGCGGCGCGGGCATTGCTGAAGCTGGCTCAAATGCAGGATAATTCCTTTCTGGAAATTATCCTGGATGACGGTGAACCGATCGTCAATGTGCCGGGCGCGCTCGAAGATGAGGGGTACCGGATCATGGTCAAGGAGCGAAGGGGGAAGCAATGGATGCTTCAAATCCAAAAATAGAATTAGGACCCAGGGCCGTTTGCCAGCGGTGTGTTTTGCCTGAAAGCAAGCCGGATATCTGGCTTGATGGGGCGGGCATTTGTAATATTTGCCGTGATTTTGACAAACAGAACAATGGGCATGAACAGGTGAAATTCCTGGAGAGCGATTTCATAAAAATATTAAACCAGAACAAGAGCAAGGGGAAGTATGATTGCTTGATCATGTGCAGCGGCGGCAAAGACAGCACGGCGGCCCTATATTATATGAAGAAACGCTACAAGCTTAACCCGTTGGCGTTTACTTTTGATCATGGGTTCGAGACGGAAGATGCCCTTGAGAATATCCGTAATGCCGTCGACATCCTGGGGGTCGATTTTATTCTTTTTAAGTCGGATTTCATGAAAGAAATGTTCGCACAGATCGTCAGGACCGGCAGTAAAGCGGTATTGTGCCACCCCTGTTCCATATGGTATATGGGGGTTACTTTTGACATGGCCGCACGTTTTGATATTCCCATGATCGTGGCGGGGTGGACCAAAGGCCAGGCGACGCATCAGCCGTTGATGTCGCGCTGCGGCTGCAATGCCCATCAGGCGGAATTTGTGAGCATGTCAAAGGCTACACAGGCATTTCTGGATCAATACACCCAGGAAAATCCTAAATACAAGGATTTCCCAAGGAGCATGGAAGAAGTATTGACCCTGGCCAAGAAACGCCATAAGGCCATGGTGGTTTCACCGCACTGGTTTTTGCCGATGGATGCGGGTGTTTATGTCGAGATCCTGAAGAAAGAATTAAAATGGAAATTTCCGCGCCTGAGCTATCCGGGGTTGTCGACGAATTGTTATCTGAATTTTATTTCCGTCCACAATTCCATGAAGCATTTCGGTTATACCCATTACCATGTGGAAATGAGTAAAATGGTCCGTGCGTCGCTGTTGTCGCGCCAGGAAGCGTTGAAGCTCCTTGAGATTAATTTCGATCATGGGGTTTTGCAGCATGTCATGCAAAAGTTTGATTCCGTGAAAGGCTTAAAATAATGTTGAAGCGTTTCCTCGGCATGATGCATGGCATAAGGATGGCCGTGCAAAAGACGTTGATGGCCGTATCTCTTATGATCCTGTATGTTATCGGCTTCGGTCTCACGTCGTTGTTTGTCAGGGTTCTCCGGCGGGACCTTTTACCCGGCAAAGCCAGGGTTGACCGCGCGTGCTGGCGCGAGGCGTCAGGGCATGATGCCGATGCGGATGAGATGCTGCACCAGGCCTAGGCCATCAAGGGGGCAAGATGAACAAGATCCGGTATGTTTTCAAAGAGATGTTTTACCTGATAAAGAAACACAAGCTCGCTTTTTTGCTTCCCATCTTCATCGTTCTGGCGCTGCTCGTTTTCCTGGCGTGCTACGTGGGCCCTGCCGTTGTCACAACGTTCATTTATGCCGGGATTTAATGTATTTGTAAAATAGGCGCAGTCTGAACCATGAATATACTGGGAATATCCTGTCATTATCACGATGCCGCCGCCTGTTTGTACAAGGATGGCGTGCCGGTTGTGGCGGTCCAGGAAGAGCGCTGCACCCGCCGGAAGAACACGTCGGCATTTCCCATCCAGGCCATCAATGACTGTGTCCAGTACGGCGGTATCACATTTGCGGATATCGACCGTGTCAGTTTCTACGAAAAACCTTTCCTCAAGTTTTCCCGGGTCATCCTTGATCATGTTAAGGCGTGGCCGTTGTCCCTGCCTGGTTTCTTGACGACCATGCCTCATTGGCTTGAGGACCGGTTGATCCTGCCATTGACCCTGGAGAAAGAGATCGGGTTTAAGGGTGACGTTTCTTTTGTAAAGCATCATTTATCGCATGCGGCGAGTTCATTTTTAGTGTCTCCTTTTGATGAGGCGGCCATTCTGACCGGCGATGCTGTGGGTGAATATGCGACGATGACCTATGGCTGCGGCCAGGGGTCGGATATCAAGATCCTAAGGGAGATCCAGTATCCCCATTCACTGGGGTTGGTCTATACCGCGGTGACAACATATCTGGGGTTTGCGGCGCATGAGGGGGAAGGTACAACGATGGCCCTGGCCAGCTGCGGCAAGCCAAGGTATCTGGACAAGTTCCGGGAAATGATCAAGGTCAAATCCGACGGGAGCTATGTCATCGATCAACGTTTCTTTGGGTTTAACAAGGGTGACAGGATGTATACCCCGCGCTTTTTGAAAGCATTTGGCAGGGCAAGAAAGCCGGGCACGACCATCGAGGAGCGGCATTGTGATATTGCGGCGAGCCTGCAGAAGGTCACGGAAGAGACCCTGTTGACGGTGGTGCGCCATGTTCATGCCGAAACGGGGCTCGATCGATTGTGCCTTGGCGGCGGGCTGTTTCTTAATTGTGTGGCCAACAGCAAGATCCTGGAGCAGGGGCCCTTCAAGGAAATCTTTATTCAGCCGGCTGCCGGTGACAGCGGCGGGGCCTTGGGGGCCGCGGCCTACGTCCATCATTGTGTTTTAAAGAATCCGAGAACCTATGTGATGCGGGATGCGTATTTGGGCACGAGCTATCCTGATGCGAGGATCAGAAATATTCTTTTAAATCACAATATGGTTTTCAAGGAATATGACGCCGAGGCATTGTCGAAGTTTGTTGCGCAAAAGATATCCGAGAGCAAGATCATAGGCTGGTTTCAGGGAAGAATGGAGTTTGGCCCGAGGGCTTTGGGCAACAGATCCATCCTGGGGAACCCCTGCAACCCGCACATGAAGGAACTGTTGAACGATAAGGTTAAGCACCGCGAACCCTTCCGTCCCTATGCTCCGGTTGTTTTGGAGGAACGGGCGGGAGAATTCTTTGAATTGTCCGGCACATCGCCGTTCATGCTGCTGGCCCCCAAGGTCAGGAAGGACAAGAAAGCGGTGATCCCGGGGGTCGTGCATGTGGATGGGACGGCGCGTGTGCAAACGGTCAGCCGGGAGACGAATCAAAAACTCTGGCAGTTGATCAAGGATTTCGAAGGGATCACGGGGGTTCCTGTCATCATTAACACATCTTTCAATTTGCGTGGAGAACCTGTTGTTTGTACTCCCGAGGATGCCATTGCCTGTTTTAAGAAAAGCGGCATGGATTACCTTGTGTTGGGGAATTTTATTTTAAATAAAGTTGAGAATTTCCGGCCATAGTATGAAAAGAATCCTGGTATTTACGGCCGGGGCGATCCTGGCAGTGCTGTTGCTGGAAACCGTGTTAAGGCTGGCTGGTTTTATTTATAGGATAAAGGTAAAGGTCCCGGGGCTGTTCTTTGCCTGTAAATAAATTGTTTTCCGTGAATCCATTTTCAGGAGCATTGATCGGAAATGATTAAAGAAAGTATGAAAAAGATTTTTGTTTGCTGTATCGGAGCCGTAACAGCGTTGCTTATTCTAGAAATGGGATTACGGCTTGGAGGTTTCATCCATCAAGAAATCTTGGGCCGTCACGGCCGGGCTTTGGCGCATAAGCAGGGGAATCCCTATGTTGTTTTGTGCCTTGGGAATTCTTATACTGAAGGGTATGGTGCCCCATCGGGCATGAGTTATCCGGTCCAGTTGCAGCGTTTGTTCGATGAACGGATCAGGTCTGTGGGTGTGGCAGTTATCAATGAGGGGCAGGGGAATCAGAATACGGCAGAGTTATTGAGTGACCTCAAGGTTAATATCGAGCGGCATCATCCTAAACTGATCGTTTTGCAAACTGGCCAGCCCAATGAGTGGAATTACTTGAAGTATGGCGACTATTTAGGAAGGCAGAAAGCAGGCGGTGTATCATCGAAATCCCCCGGATATTATTTTAATGAACTTTTATCCTACAGCCGTGCCTATCGGCTCATGGTTTTGTTCAAGCACAGCCGTCCGTGGCATCGTTATAATTTTATAAAATCATTAAATTACAAACATGAAGAGAAATACTCCGGTGCTGTCGATTTGATCAAGCGCATGAATTACTCGGGGACATCTTTACCTGTGGATGAATCGCAAATCGATCAAGCTCTGCGTTTGTTTCTCAATGGGGTCAAAGTGGACCCCGGAGAGCCGCAGAATTATTTTGGATTAGGGGCGCTTTATCATGCCAAGGGTAATGATGATGAGGCATTAAAATGGTACTTTAAGTCATTGAATGCGGCTTTGGCGTGTGATTCCAGGTATTGGGAAATTGAAAGCTATAAACATATCCGGTGGATCAGGAATGCGCCGGTTTCTGATGACTTTGTCGCGGGTGAGTTCAACGGGGCGTTGACCATTGACATACTGGTTGAAGCTCTTCGGAAAAGGGGGGTGGCTATCCCGGATGGCGATGGTATTGGGTATATTAATCAGAATGCTTTGATGGATAAGGGACTATACAGGCACTATGATGATGTGTTGCTTACGGCAGAAGATTTGGACTTGATTGGACAAATAGATGCGGCCAGTAAGAATAAGTTAAAACGATTTAACAGGAGGTTGATGGAGCGGGGTGATCCACGGCAATGCCCCAGGCATCGTGTCTATGAAGTTTTGCGTCAGAGTGCCATTAATCGGAAGATAGATGAATTTCTTGCGTTGTGTCATCGCCGGCATCCTGATCAGGTTTTTGACTTTGTGGGTTTAAAGAATGCCGAAGTTTCGCAGTGGGTGGAATCGGATCTGAAAGAAATCGTCCGTGTGATCCAAGGGATGAAAATCGGCCTTATTATTGCCAATTATCCCAAGCCTCTTGATGCGAATTTGATCTTGTTCCGTGTTGCAAGGAGGTTTAACCTGCCATTCATTGATAATGATTCAGTTTTTCAGGCGAAGATCCAGCAGGGGGTAAAGGAGCAGGATCTTTTTGTCTATGACGGCCATTGTAACGCCAGGGGGTATGCCCTTATGGCGGAAAATGTTTTTAATAAGATAACAGGGGAAGGCTTCTTGAAATAATCCTATGAAAGTTATATTCATTACCCGGGAAGGGTATGAGCTCTCCGGTGCCAGGGTCCGCTGCCACAATTTTGCGCGGGAATTGCGCTGCCATGGGATTGACGCGCGCGTGTTCTCCTTTGCGGATGAGTTCGGTGCGACATACGGTGAAAAAGAATTCGGCATGTCCCTTCCCTATAAACTCTGGCTGAATGCCCGCGCCCTGGGCAGGTTCATGCACGAAGACCCGCACACGGTTTTTATCCTGCAGCGATTTAATTATCACGCGCTCGCGCCGCTTCTGGCTGCCGGATGGAAAGGACATCGCGTGATCTTCGATTGCGACGACTGGAACATGCGGGAAGATCCGGTGTATCATTGGGGGTTCTATCCCAGCTCCAAGATGGAATATGTGACGCGCCGTGTGGCGCGCAAGGCGGTCATGTGTATCGCCGCCAGCCGTTATTTGCAGGAATATTTAAAGGCCTTCAACCCGCGTGTTGCCTATATCCCGACAGGGGTTGATACCCGTCAGTTTTTCCCACGTCCTGGCCAGGACCGCGCTGAACTGGTGTTTTCCTGGATCGGCACCGCGTATCATGAAGAGATGGGGCATAACCTGGATTTCTTGCTTTCGTGTTTTGAATCCCTGGCGGACCATTATGCCCATGTGGTCCTCAGCCTGGCCGGCGAGGGAAAGTATTTTGAGCGCTTTTGCCAGTCCATCGAAACGCACCCTCATCGCGCGCGCATACGGGTCAATTGCTGGATCCCGGCGGATGAGATGCCGGCGTATTTGGCGGGCGTCGATGTCGGGCTTTTACCCCTCATCCAGCAGACCAAATTTAATTTGTCCAAGAGCCCTACAAAATTGTTTGAGTACATGGCCATGGGACTGGCAACTATTGCCAGCGGCACAGGAGAAGCCGGACATATCCTTAAAGACGGGCATACAGGGCTTTTGGCTCAGGATTGCGATGCGTTCACGGCCGCGATGCAGCGTATGGTTGAGGATGTGTCCTTGCGCCGGGACATCGGCCGCAGGGCCAGGCAGGATGTGGAGGAGCGTTTTTCAGTTGAACTTCTCGGGCGTCAACTGGCAGGATTACTGAAAGATATTTGATCAACGGGGGCAGCGGATGATGATTTCGGTGGTGATTTTGACCTGTAACAGCGGCGGACATATTCATAACTGCCTGGCATCCCTGGCCGCGCAGGGCGTGGATGACCTTGAGGTCATTGTGGTCGATAACGCGTCGATGGACAAGACTATCTCCATCATTGCCGGGGAATGCCCACAGGCGTGGCTTATCCGGAATGAGACCAACCGGGGTGCCAGTCAGGCGAGGAACCAGGGCGTGGCGCATGCCCGCGGCGCGTGGGTGCTCTCGTTGGATAGCGACGTGATCCTGGGGCCGGATTTTCTTCGCGAATTTTTGTTGGCGGCGAAAGGTTTTGCGGATAATATTGGGATGGTTCAGACAAACATCCTGGATGCGGACGGCACCCGGGTTTATTCGCAGGGGGTCTACCTTTCGCCCTGGAGGCGCTTCCACGACATTAACCGGGGCAGGCCTGCCGGGGCAGCCTATCCTGGTGTTCGCAAAATACTGGGGCCGTGTTCGGCCGCCGCGTTTTACAGGCGGACGATGCTGGAGCAGGTCAGGGAACAGACCGGTTATTTCGACGAACGGTTCTTTTTTCTTGTCGAAGATGTGGATTTGGCCTGGCGTGCCCGTCGGGCGGGCTGGGGCGTCACATTTTGCCCACGCGTCCAATGCCGTCATCGTGGCAATGGCTCTGGCACAAATTCCTTGATGCGGCAGTATCTTTCTTTTCGCAACAGGTACCTGATGATCAACAAGAATGAAAGTTTTTGGCGCAGGCTCGGCACCTATGCGCTGGCGTTACCTTACGATGTGACACGTTTTTTTTATATGATGCTGGTTAACCCCTATATGCGGCAGGAGAAATAATGGCCCGTATTCTTATCACTGGCGGCTGTGGCTTCATCGGTTCATCGTTGGCTTTCGATCTCGTCCGGCGGGGGTATGAGGTCACGGTGGTGGATAATTTGAGCCGCCGGGGTTCCGAGGTTATTTTGCCGCGGTTATTGGCCCAGGGTGTTGAATTTCATCATGTGGATGTCCGCAATCCCGAGGATCTTGAAAAGCTGAAAGGTTGTTTCAGCTGTCTGATCGAGTGCAGCGCGGAACCTTCTGTCCTCTCGGGTGCCGCGGGGGACCAGGCCCTGTATCTGCTGAATGTGAATTTGAAGGGTGCGGTCAATTCTTTTGAATGGGCCAGGCTCCGGGGTGTGCCGGTCATTTTTTTATCCAGTTCGCGTGTTTATCCCTATGACTGTCTTAATGCGTGCCGTTACCGGGAAACGGAGACGCGGTTTGAGTTCATCGATGGGTGCCCGGGGGTAAGCCCTGGCGGCGTGAGCATGGAGATGCCAATGGATGGGGTGCGTTCATTGTATGGCGCGACCAAACTTTCCGCTGAACTGATTTTACGGGAATACGCTGTCCAGTATGGCCTGCCGGCGATCATCAACCGTTGCGGGGTTGTGGCTGGCCCCTGGCAGATGGCCCGGGCCGATCAGGGTGTTTTTACGTTCTGGATGGCCAGGCATTATTTCAAGATACCTCTTCAATACATCGGCTTTGGCGGGAATGGCCGCCAGGTGCGTGATCTGTTGCACATTGAAGATCTGACGGATCTTTTGGCCCGGCAGATCGCGGCGCTGATCGATCGTCCTTCTGATTTTCGCGGGACTGTTTTTAATGCCGGGGGGTCTGTCCGTTCCAGTTTGTCACTTCGGGAGGCCACCGAGATATGCCGGCGCATTACGGGGAATGATATTGCCGTCACTGCCCGGATGGACAACCGCCCTTCGGATATGATCTGGTATGTGACAGATAACGGGGCCACGGGCAAGACCTTTGGCTGGGATCCCAGGAAATCTCCCGAAGACATCCTGCAGGACATCTTTGTCTGGCTCAAGGATAACGAAACGCTCATCCAAGAGATATTCGTATGACGTCAGGGGCAGATACGGGGAGGTTCAGATGAGTGTCGTTCTGGTGACAGGGTCTGCCGGGCTGATCGGATCCGAGGCCGTCCGTTTTTTTGCTGACCGCGGATTCAAGGTCGTTGGCATTGATAACGACATGCGGGGCTATTTCTTCGGGGAAGAAGGAAGCTCGCGCGGCAATCTTGTGAGGCTGGCCGAACGTTACCCGGGGTTTATCAATCATGAGGCGGATATCCGGGACAGGGCGGCGCTTGAGAAGCTGTTCCAGGAGTATAACAAGGATATCGCGCTTGTTATCCATTGCGCGGCCCAGCCGGGGCATAATTGGGCCGCCCGGGAACCATTGACAGATTTTGATGTGAATGCCGTCGGGACCGCGAATCTCCTTGAGGCCGTGCGTTGCCATTGCCCCAAGGCTGTTTTTATCCTCACATCGACCAACAAGGTTTACGGCGATAATGTTAACCGTCTTCCTTTTGTGGAGCTGGCCACGCGCTGGGAACTGGATCAGGGGCATCCGTATTTCTCCAAAGGCGTTGATGAGAGCATGTCCCTGGATCAATGCATGCATTCCTTGTTTGGCGTTTCGAAACTGGCCGGGGATGTCCTTACCCAGGAA
>Ga0209083_1003138_pt1 | contig 14338 bp, 14 predicted proteins | sample AM7aDNAmetaG_FD_184132 | JGI IMG/M metagenome (GOLD analysis project Ga0209083, IMG submission 184132) | Freshwater microbial communities from Finland to study Microbial Dark Matter (Phase II) - AM7a DNA metaG (SPAdes) (version 3) | ecosystem: Environmental > Aquatic > Freshwater > Lake ...
CTTATTCTTGCTAATAACTTTTTACTCCTTTTTATCAGCTGGGAGCTTGTCGGTTTAATGTCCTATCTTCTTATCGGGTTCTGGTATGAGAAAAAGAGCGCTTCGGACGCGGGTAAGAAAGCGTTTATTACTACGAAGGTCGGTGACTTGGGTTTCTTCGCTGGGCTAATGCTTCTGTTCTCGGTAGGAATGACATTTAATTTTAAAGACCTTGCGCTGCTCGTTAGTTCGGGTTCTATTCCGGAAAATACACTTAACTGGATCGGTATTCTTATTTTCTGCGGCGCAGTCGGAAAATCCGCGCAGTTTCCTCTGCATGTCTGGCTCCCGGATGCCATGGAAGGTCCGACACCGGTATCCGCTCTAATTCATGCCGCTACAATGGTTGCCGCGGGTGTTTATCTTGTGGCCCGTACCTTCTTTATATATGCGCATGCTCCGATGGCTATGGAAGTCGTTGCTTATACCGGCACCTTTACGGCGATATTTGCCGCCTCTATGGCCCTGGTTGCTACTGATATAAAACGTGTATTGGCTTTCTCGACGGTCAGTCAGCTGGGTTATATGATAATGGCTTTAGGTGTAGGCGGTTATACCGCAGGTATGTTCCATCTTACAACGCACGCGTTTTTTAAAGCGCTTCTATTTTTAGGCGCCGGCTCGGTAATCCATGGCTCAGGTAAGCAGGATATAAGAGAGATGGGCGGGCTTGGGAAGAAGATGAAAATAACTATGTTTACCTTCCTTATTGCCTGTCTTGCGATTGCAGGAATTCCGCCGTTCTCCGGCTTCTATTCAAAAGAAGAAGTTCTCTCAGCCGCTTTTAACAGCGGACATATGCTGATTTATTGGACGGGGACTATTACTGCCTTTATGACAGCCTTTTATATGTTTAGACTTTTCTTTATGACCTTCACGGGAACTACGAGAAGCGAAATTCATGCTCACGAGTCTCCCGGGACTATGACTATTCCGTTAATGACGCTTGCCTTTCTTTCGATAGTATGCGGGTATCTTTTTGTTTCCGGGCAAACCTTTGAAAAACTGGTCCATTTTGGTGCGGAGATAACGGCAAGAGAAGGCGGGGAAGGAACCGGCTCTCATTTTGTAATGATCATGTCCTTGACCGTCGCGATACTCGGAATTGCGCTTGCATTTTTTATGTACTACTTAAAAAAAATATCACCGGAGTATATTGCCGAAAAATTGTCTCCGGTCTATCGTCTGCTTTTGAATAAATATTATGTGGATGAGATTTATGAAGCAGCTTTTGTGAAACCTGTGAAAAATATTTCCGGCAAGCTTTTCAAATTCGACCAGAAGGTTATAGACGGTGCAGTTAACGGCTCCGGTTTTATGACGCTGCTTATGAGTAAGCTTCAAAATCTCTTTGATAAGGTAATTGTGGACGGCGCCGTGAACGGGACAGGCTGGCTGGCCAACAAAGGCGGCGAAGTTTTGAAGCATTTGCAAACGGGTCTTATTCAGGATTATATCTTGATGGCCGCCGCCGGTCTGGTGCTGGTGGTACTGCTGAAAATTATTTTTTAAGGTAGAAATTAGAATTTTTCCCGCTTCAACGCGAGATAAGCTTGTCTTATAATTTGCAATTTTTGGAGGTCTTATGATTTTAACCTTGATTACATTTTTACCGCTCCTGGGGGCTTTAATAATTCTTTGTCTGCCAAAGGAAAAGGAAAATCTTATAAGGTGGTTTTCGGCGTTCATCACCTTTGTGACTATGGTGCTTGGTTTCTGGGTCTTTTTTGCCTTCAACCGGAATACGGCGGAGATTCAATTTGTCGAGAAGTGTACCTGGATACCTGCCTTTAACATTAAATATTTTATGGGACTTGACGGGCTCTCGGTGGCTATGCTGGTACTTACACCGCTTCTCTCCTTTCTGGCAACGGTCTATTCTTTTAACATTAAACTCAGGGTGAAGGAATATTTCTTTTTTTTCTTGCTGCTCGAGACCGGCATGCTGGGCGTATTTGTTGCTCTGGATTTTTTCCTGTTTTACATATTCTGGGAGATAACTCTAGTCCCAATGTATTTCCTTATCGGCATCTGGGGCGGGGCGAGGAAAGAATATGCGGCTATAAAGTTCTTCCTCTATACTCTCTTCGGCTCAGTTATTATGCTTCTGGGCATTTTAGCCTTATACTTAAACAGCACTCCTCCGCATACCTTTGATATTATAGAGTTATCCAAAGGTCAGCCTTTTACGCATACTTTTCAATATATCGTCTATGCGGCGCTTTTCATTGGCTTTGCTATTAAGGTCCCGGTATGGCCGTTCCATACCTGGTTGCCTGACGCACATGTTGAAGCTCCGACAGCCGTTTCGGTTATTCTGGCCGGTGTGCTTTTAAAAATGGGTACTTATGGTATGCTCCGCATCAGTTATACGATACTCCCGGAGGCGACAAAATACTTTGCCATACCGCTTTTAATACTGGCTGTGATAAATATTGTCTATGGTGCATTTGTGGCCATGGCTCAGACGGATCTTAAAAAAATGATTGCCTACTCTTCGGTGAATCATATGGGATACTGCCTTTTAGGTATGGCGGCGCTTACTCCTATAGGACTTAACGGAGCAATATTTCAAATGGTCACTCACGGTGTTGTTACAGGAGCACTCTTCTTCCTTGTCGGTGTTATATATGATAGAGCGCACACGAGAGAGATCGCAGGCTTTGGCGGTTTGATGACCAAGCTTCCCAGATATTCAGGTATTATGATCGTTGCCTGTCTGGCTTCGCTGGGTCTTCCCGGCCTGGCAGGTTTTGCGTCAGAGTTCATGTGCTTTTTGGGAGCATTTACCTCAACGATTAATCCCCAGGTCTTTAAAATAGTTACCGGAATTGCGGTTGCCGGCATTGTTATAACCGCGGGCTATTTTCTTATAATGATCCAAAAAGTATTTCTGGGTCCTCTAAATGAAAAATGGAAGGACCTTCCGGATATCAATGCCAGAGAACTTGTGGCGATAGTTCCCCTGGTCGCCCTTATGTTATTGCTCGGAGTCCTGCCCTACATAGCGGCCGGGCTCTCTACGGAAAGTGTCACGGCTCTTTTAGCTTCGTTGGGAGTTAAATAATGTTCCAGTTTTTACCTATAAATATTTCTCAGGGTCTTATAGCCATAACACCGGAGCTATTCGTGATGGGCCTGGCGTTTGTGGTGATTATAGCCGACCTTCTGCTGCCTTTGTCCAAAAAGCGGCGCATTCTTGACCTCGCGGCATTCGGTTTGGTTGTGGCGCTTATTTTATCCGTGCCTAATATTTTTCAACCCGCAAAATATGTCTTTAATAACATGCTGGTCGTCGATCCTTTTTCCGGATTTTTTAAATTAATAATCCTTGGTTCTGCAATATTTATGCTTTTGATGAGCCGGGACTATAAACCTTTGCCTGACAATAAGATCGGGGAATATTCGGCGCTGGTAGTGCTGGTGACTCTCGGCATGATGTTGATGGCGGGTGCATCTGATTTGTTGATGCTTTTTTTAACCATTGAATTCGCAAGTATCATCTTCTTTATTCTGGTCGGCTTTCTTAGACAGGATGTTAAGAGCGGGGAAGGAGCGGTAAAATATTTTCTTTTAGGCGCTTTCTCATCTGCGGTCTTTGTCTACGGGGCTTCCTTTCTGGTGGGCGTCACCGGGGCCTCTAATTTTGCCTCTATCCAACAATATATTTCCGCTCACGGAGTTACGCCGCTATTTATCGTCGGGCTTTTACTCATGCTTGTCGGGTTTGGTTTTAAAATCGCGCTGGTGCCTTTCCATATGTGGGCTCCGGATGCTTATGAAGGCGCGCCCACTCCGGTGACCGCATTTTTATCGGTAGCATCAAAAGCGGCAGGAGTGGCCGTATTGGTCCGGACTTTTATTTCCCTGCTGCCGGAAAATGCCAATGTAAATCTTATTCTCGGGGTAATGGCGGCTATAACCATGACCGTCGGAAATCTTGTGGCCATAACCCAAAATAATGTAAAACGCCTTCTTGCCTATTCGGGTATTGCGCATGTCGGCTACATCATGGTCGGATTTATCGCCTACGGGGTTTTTGGTATTGAAGCTGTGCTTATTTATACTCTGGCTTATCTTTTCACTAATATGGGGGCTTTTGCTTTTGCCATAGCCATATATAATAAAACAGGCAGCGATGATATCAGGGACTATGCCGGTATGTCGCTCGTAAATCCTCTTCTTTCTTTTGTGTTTTTCATTTTTCTGATCTCTCTGGCCGGTGTCCCGCCTACGGCGGGTTTTCTCGGAAAACTTTTAGTGCTGGCTGCCGCGATTGATTCCGGATATATCTGGCTTGCGATAATCGGCGTGTTAAATAGTGTTGTTGCTTTATATTTCTACGCAAGGATAGCTTACTATATGTACTTTGTCGAACCAAAGATGAAGGAGCCGATTAAGCCCTCGGGCGCTTTGAAGCTAATTATGTTTGTTTCGCTGTTCATGGTGCTTTTTATATGCCTGTTTCCGCAAAAAATAATAGAAATTGCCGGTCAAGTTTCCCTAATTTTAAGGACTTTTAATGGCTTGTAAAGTCCTTTCTGCATTAATTTTTGCAGGCGGGGTACTGGCAGCACAAACTTTTGGAGTTACCCCGGAAAACTCAATAAGCGCTACGACGCTCGTTACGGTCAAAGAGGCCGTGAACTACAAACCCCAGCTGGAACAGCAGGCAAAGGAAATTTCCGGGCTAAAAACAGCTAATAACTTATTGGAGAAAGCCAATAAAGAAGTTTCTCTTAAACTCGATGTACTAAGCAAAACTAATGAAGAGTTTCTGGCGGCTTTAAAGAAACAGGATGCAACTCTAAAACTTATTAAGGAGGAACTTGTTTCTCTTGAAAAAAACCGGGAAGATTTAATAAAAAAATTAGAAATTCTGAGAGATTCCTTAGCTGAACTAAATAAGAAAATAGAAGACGGGAATCAGACCTTCTCTACTTTTAAAGTGCAGCTTGAAATAGCCCGGGATGACATTAAAGTGAAATCAGACGAGTTGCGGGCGCTAAAAGACATAATTTCCATAAATAGAGGAAATATTGATTCCATCATCTCTGACGGCATAGATATGAAACGCCAGTTGAGGGAAATAAATGCAAAGACCAGCAGTAAAACAGAAGAAGGCCTGCTGGGTTGGGAATACTGGGGAGTGGTGGCGTCCGGAATAGGGATTCTGGCACTGATACTCGCGATAGCCAAATAAAAATAAGAAAAGTCCATCAAGGTCTGTCAAAGTCTGTAATGGTCTATAAAGGCATCATTAATGTAAAACTTTTAGGGACTTTTACAGACGGTTATAGACTTTTATAGACAAATAGTTTTTGTGTCAGTGTTTGCTTGCGGTTAGAGCTTATTAAGGGTGGAAAATCTTCTTCAAGGAGTTGTTATGAAAAGTATGACAGGATTTGGAAAAGGCAGAAATGAAAGAGGCGATATTAAATACGCCGTTGAGGTAAGCTCGGTAAACCATAAATACTTTGATGTTAATTACCGCATGGCCTCCCAGCTTCTCCAGTTTCAAGAGCGTATTAAGGAAACTCTTAAAGCTGAGATAGAACGAGGCCGGCTTGATGTCGCTATTTTTGTGCTTGAAGGTTATAAGAACCAGAGGGTGGCCATTAATTATCACCTGGCAAAAGAATATGTCCGGTCGGTTACCGGGCTGAAAAAAACGCTTAATTTGAAAGGCGACATTACGCTTGCCGATGTTATACGGCTTCCGGAGATATTCAGAGTCTATGAAGAAAGACAGGTGGGCTGGGACCAGTTGAAAGAAGCCCTTAATAATGCGCTCTTTATGTTTGTGAAATCCCGGGAAAGAGAAGGGACTAGGATTAAGAAGGACCTTTTACAGCGGATAAATTGTTTAAAGAAACTGCTTGAGGGTATCGTTAAGACCACAAATAAATCCAAAGGGGATAATAAAAAACGCATAGAAGAAAAGGTGAAGAACAATTACAAAGAAGTTAAAATGGATCAAACCAGGGTTTTTACTGAAGTTTCTCTTATGGTGGAAAAAAGCGATGTTTCGGAGGAAATAACCCGGCTCGGAAGCCACATAAACGAATTTCTTCACATCATAAACGGACCGGGTACAAAAGGAAGAAAAATGGATTTTCTCGTGCAGGAATTTTTGCGCGAGATAAACACCATAGGCAGTAAGTGCAATAATACCGTAATTTCACACATGGTAGTGCGCTTTAAAGAAGAACTCGAAAAGGTGCGGGAGCAGATTCAAAATGTTGAATAGTCCTATTTTTAAGAGAGAGATAAAGAGAATTTCCAAAAGGGCGGGTTTGCTTGTTATTCTCTCGTCGCCTACGGCAGGAGGCAAGACGACCGTGGGGCGGGCGCTCGTTAAGCGGGGGAAGGGTAATATTGTCCGCTCCGTATCTGCAACCTCCAGGCTCCCCAGAAAGGGCGAAGCAAACGGGAAAGATTATTTTTTTGTTGGCGACTCTTTCAAAACCCTCGTAAAGAAGAAGAAGTTTCTTGAATGGGAAAAAGTTCATGATAGTCATTACGGCACCCCTAAAGCTTTTATAGAAAAGCAGGTGGCTAAAGGGAAAGCCATAATATTAACAATTGATGTGAAGGGCGGGATCGCGGTCAGAAAAAAAATTAAAAACTCTATCCTGATATTTTTACTGCCGCCTTCACCCGCCGTGCTTCAAAAAAGACTGCAAAAACGCGGTACCGAGAATAAAAAACAGGTGGCCCTCCGGCTTAAGACCGCCGCAGAGGAACTTAAATATATAAATAAATACGATTATCTCGTGATAAACGACAGTCTGCCGGCTGCGGTAAAGTCCATTGAAAGTATAATCATTGCAGAACGGCATAAAATAGGGGAAAAGTAGGGCCCCCGAAAGTATTTTGCTTATGACTGTATCCTTTATGATGTTATGCCAAAGAAGGCCCCGAGCGCAAGCTCGGAGAGGTTCATTTCTCTATCAGTGCTATCAGGTGACGTCTTCGGCCCTTGTATTTGAGGATCTATTGTGCTAAAATCAATACACTTAAAAATACGGAGGCTTAAATGAGTTCATTTTCATTGGAAAAACTCCTGGATAAGGAGACGAACAAGTACCGGGTAGCTATAATTGCGGCTAAAAGAGCCCGGGTTATAAATGAAACAGAAAATGATGACAAGAAAACATTTGCCAAGGTGGCTTTGCAGGCGCTCCAGGAAACCCTTGAGAAAAAAGTAAAAATTCAGAATGTTGAATCCAAACCCAAAGCCAAGAAGTAATCTCGAAGCTATTGTAAAGGCGCTGGTTGTCGAAGCTAAGAGCTCCCTTGAAGAGGGTTTTGTCTACTTTAAAGAAGATTTAAAAGCAAAGGAAGTAAACTTGAAAAAACAGAATAACGGGGCGGCGAATATCCGCCCCGTAACTATTTCCAGGGCTTCTATGGAGTCCTTAGAGGCCGGACCAATCTGTTTAACGACTGCAGAATTTTCCCCTTCGCCGGATGTGGCCGGCAAAGCACAAGTCCTGAAAAATTTCAACCTTAAAATAAAAGATTGCCAAAAATGCCCGCTGGGCAAAACCCGGCTTAATTTCGTTTTCGGTGAAGGCGCTCCCGGGGCAAAACTTGTTTTTATCGGGGAAGCTCCCGGTGCGGATGAAGATGAAGCCGGCAGGCCTTTTGTCGGGCGTTCCGGACAATTGCTTACCAAGATAATAGAAGCAATAAAATTTAAGCGCGAAGAAGTCTTCATTGTGAATATATTAAAATGCCGGCCGCCTAATAACCGGGCGCCGGAGCCGGATGAGATAGTTGAGTGCAGTCCTTATCTTTTCAAACAATTGGAAATAATTAATCCTAAAATAATCTGTACGCTGGGCAATCCAGCGACGCAGACTCTCCTGCAGACCAAGGAAGGCATTTCAAAACTTCGCGGGCGGGAACTTTTCTGGAACGGGATAAAGGTTATTCCTACTTTTCATCCTGCGGCTTGTCTTCGAAATCCGGCTTATAAAGAAGATGTCTGGAAAGATATGAAATTCCTGAGGAAAGAATATGACCGCTTATGCGGAAGTAGCAATTAACACCCCTTCCGGGAAAACCTTTACTTATCTGCTCCCGGAAAACCTGAAAGAAAAACTCTCCTTGTATCAAAGGGTAAATATTCCTCTACGCTCGCGTAAAGCGGTCGGTTTTGTTATTTCTTTTCCGTCAGAAACTAAAATCCCCGGGTTAAAGCCACTGGACAGCCTCTTTGATTCTTTCCCGGTGATAACGCCGGAACTTTTTAAAGTTGCGGAGTGGGTTTCCCGGGAATACTGCGCTTCCCTCGGGCTTACCCTGCACGCCATGTATCCGGATAAACTTAAGTATTTTCCCACAAGAAAGAAAGAATGGAAACCGGAAGGAGAAATAAAGCCCGCAGGCGGTATACCTGAAACAGTTACCGTTGAGGCCCCGCTTTCTGAACGCCTTGAGTACTACGCCAATGAAGCAAAAAATACAGTAATTAGCGGCGGTTCAGTTTTGCTGCTTGTACCCGAAGTGGCGCTGATAGAGTCCTTTGCTAAAACAATAGAAGAGAAAACCGGAGGCAAGGTTATTTGCTTTAACTCGAGATTAAGCCACGGGAAGTCTTTTGAAGCGCTCTCGGGAATGCTTAATCCTGGCCCCAAAGTCATAGTTGCCACCAGACAGGCGGTCTTTTTGCCTATAGCAGGGCTTTCTCTTATAATGATAGAAGAGGAAAATGCTGATTCTTATAATAGCGAGGAAACTCCGAGATTCTCCGCAGTGGATACCGCCGTTCAAAGAGGTAAAATAGAGGGCTTCAGGGTACTTTTGGGTTCTTACTCGCTCTCTCTCAAGTCCGGGTATCTTTATAAAAGTATCTATAAAAAAGCGCAGGATCTTGCGGCCGTTTCCGTGCTGGATTTTTATGATTATAACAAGGTTGTTTCCTACAAAGTGGATAAAGAACTGAAAGATGAATTAAAATCAGGCGGGCGGGCCGTGGTTATGGCTACGCGAAAAGGTTTTTCCACCTCTTTGCGGTGCAGGGAATGCGGAACAGTTTTCAGCTGTCCTGCCTGCAGCGTGGCCATGGTACCGCATAAAGAAAGTAATAGTTTAATCTGCAGATACTGCGGCAGAAAGGAAAAAACTCCGGAGAAATGCGGCAGTTGCGGCGGGGTGCTTTTGCTGGCGGCAGGCCTCGGAGTGGAAAAGATAGAGCAGGAGCTCAGGAAGACTTTGAAGTATGTTCCGATGGAACGGGTGGATACCTCTCTTCTGGATAAAGGCTCAAAAAGGAAAAGTGCCCTCAAGCGTTTCGTGGACGGTAAAACAGAACTTGTAGTAGGTACGCAGCTGGCGCTCTCCTATGTCCGGCATATGAAAAAAGGAGTGGTTGTTCTTCTCGGCTTTGATTATATTATGAATCTTCCGGCTTTTGACGCGACAGAGAAGGCGATGGAAATGCTTCTTGCGCTACTTGATACAGCCCGTCCCGGGGTCAGGGTTTTTATCCAGGTGATGAAGGAAGATAACCGTATCGGCAATGTGCTCAAAAGGAAACTGCTCGAAGAATTTAAACTTGAAGAGTTGAAGATGCGCGCGGAACTGAAATATCCGCCCTTTTGCCGGCTGGGCGAGATAAGCGTTACAGGAAAAACCGAAGAAGAAGCCGAGGCCAAAGCGGAATTATTCAAAGCAACTATGGAAAAGAGCGGGTTAAAGGAAATAGAAATACTGGGCCCCATTCCGGTTAATTCTCCCGGCCGCAAAGGGAAAACCGCTCAAATACTGGTAAAAGGCAGTACGGGGGTGAGTGAAGCGGTCTGGTTTGCGATTAAGGACCTTGAAACTAAATATTCGGATGTCAGAAAAAATCTGGAGATAACTATAAGATAAAGTACAAGGTACAAGGTACGAAGTGAGTGTAGCGGAGAAAATATTCCGCCAATATTAAAAGCGGCGCTTTGACGATATTTAGGAACAACTGGTGAACAGGTGGATATGAAAAGATGTGATTGGGCAAAGAGCGGGGATGAGCTTATGCGGGCGTATCATGATACGGAGTGGGGTGTGCCCTCGCATGAGGACCGGCATTTATTTGAAATGCTTACTTTAGAAGGGGCTCAAGCCGGACTCAGCTGGAAAATTATTCTTGATAAACGGCAGGGGTATAAAAAGGCTTTTGATAATTTTAATGCCAAAAAAATAGCAAAATACTCGAAAGTAAAAATTGCCGCGCTCCTAAAAAACCCCAAAATAGTAAGAAACAGGTTAAAGGTCGGATCCGTAGTTACTAACGCTGTTGCTTTTTTGGAGATCCAAAAAGAGTTCGGGAGTTTCGATAAATACATCTGGCAGTTTACCGGCGGTAAAGCAAAGAACAATAAACTTAAATCAATGAAGCAGCTTCCGGCGAGTACCCCTGAATCAGATAATATGAGTAAAGACCTGAAAAAAAGAGGTTTTCGTTTCGTCGGGAGTACTATCTGCTACTCTTTTATGCAGGCAACGGGAATGGTTAATGATCACATCCTTACATGTGACTTCAAATAAGATAATAGATTATGCATAATGGAAAATAAAAAATAACGGTTACCGTATTTCTTTTATCATTTGGCATACATTATTCATTCTCTGATTGCTGCAGCGTTGTCTAAAAGGAAGATATTGAATTACGGGGCGTGTTGGATTAGAATATGAATATGAAAATTATTGATGTCCATACACATTTTTTTCCGGATAACATCGGACCGTCGACGGTAAAGATGCTGGCTGAAAAGGCCAACATTAAAGCCTGGGGCGAGGGGACCGCGGCCTCTATGCGGGAATATATGAAGAAAGACGGGGTTACTGTCTCCGTGAATGACCCGGTGGCGACAAAAAAAGAACAGGTAAAAAGCATTAACCGGAAGATGGCAGAGTTTAACAAAACCTCAAAGGATATTATTGCTTTTGGCTCGATGCATCCGCTTTACAGGGAAATTGGCAGCCCCACCGAAGAACTGGAGTTTCTTGCGGCAAACGGCATAAAGGGTATAAAACTTCATCCCGAATATCAGTCCTTTTATCCGGACGACCCTTCTATGAAAGAAATCTATGAGGCCTGCGCAAAAAATAATATCATAATACTATTCCACGCCGGCATTGACTTTGCCTATCCCGATCTGGTGCATGCAACCCCGGAGCGTCTTCTGGAAGTAACAAAAGTCCCGGGCTTGAAACTTATCTTTGCTCATACAGGTTCTTACCGGATGTGGGAGGAAGTGTATGCGCAGCTTGCCGGCCGGGATGTTTACTTTGATGTTTCTTATTCTGCGGAGATAGGTCCGGAGATTATGAAGAAGATAATAAAAAAGCATGGTGCGGATAAAATGCTTTTTGGCTCGGATTTTCCCTGGATGCGGGCAAAACAGATAATAGAGATGTTGGAAACTTTAGGTTTGGATGAAGATACGAGGGAGAAGTTGTATTACAAGAATGCGGAAAAATTACTACAAATAAAGGCGTAGTCCATAAAGGTCTTTAAAGGTCTATAAAAGTCTTTAAATGAAAGAACGAATAAAAGCAGTTACCTTGAATGAACTTTTATAGACTGTTAGGGACTATTATAGACTTTTTGATGGGTGTTTTACTGAAAGATATTATTAGGAGCTAAATGAGAATTCCTGAGAAAATTGAGACCAAAAGACTGGTGCTTCGCAAACTCAACCATGTTGACGCACCGGCTATCTATGAAGGTATAAAAGTGAAAGATGTTTCAAGATGGCTTACGGCTGTACCCTACCCGTACCCTAAAGACCTGGCTCTTAAATTTGTGCTCGAGTCTATTTTGGAATTTGAAAATGCAAAAGGCTTCAGCTTTGGTATAGTAATAAAAGGAAAAACAAAAGAGCCCGCCGGGTTGGTTACCCTTGACAGGCTTGATTACGGGAATAAAAGTGCAGCGCTCGGGTACTGGCTTGGAAAAAAGCATTGGGGCCAAGGGTATATGTCCGAAGCCGTGAAGGAGGTCCTGTCTTTTGGCTTTCATACTCTAAAGCTGCACCGGATTTGGTCTAATGTCTACCCTGAAAATCCCGCCTCAGAAAGGATTCTTCTAAAGTCGGGTTTTATTTTAGAGGGCAGGGAAAGAGAAAAGTACTTTAAGGAAGGAGCCTGGCGGGATTATCTGTATTACGGGCTGCTTGAAGAGGAGTACAAATGAAAAAACTCCTGCTTATTCTGACTGTTTTGTCTCTTTCTTTCGGTCTATGCGGGGAATTGAACTCCCCGGAGAAAAGCAAAAAAACTACTGAAGAAAGATTTTTTGATTATGTGACCGGAAAAGGCAAGTCGTATAAAGCGTTAAAACAATACCAGGAAGACGCAGAGTTCCATCTGGAAGCCGGGCATATTCTCTCTCTCTCCTGGTTCTATAAAGGAGAGATAAGAATCGGTATGATTTTTATGCTCGATAATTTCGGCAGTTATGTCCTGGTGAAAAATCTTTTTGCCTGGGAGAAGAAAAATGTAAAAAAAGGCCGGCTGAGCCCGGAGAAATTAGAACTTATCAAAGCGGGTATTAATAAGATAAAAGACGAAAAAGTTGCGCCCCAGATTGGTAAAGAATATTATGTCTCTTATAGGAAAGGACTCCGCTGGAAGAATACGGTATATGATACCGCTAAACTCCCGGAATATATTGAAAGTATTATCGCCTCTGCAGGAATAAAAGAGGAGGAGTAAAGTGAGGAAAACATTAGTGAGCCTGGGACTGCTGCTTATATTCTTCTTATGCGGCGGTTTGAGAGCGGAAGATAAGAAGGAGAGAGAAATGCTTGAGAATATCCACTGGCTGGGGCAGGACGGATTTAAATTAAATTTAGGCAAAACAGCCGTTTATCTCGATCCCTATAAAATAAAAGAGGGAAGCGAGAAAGCTGACTTTATATTTATTACCCACGAACATCGGGATCATTTTTCACCGGAAGATATTTCCAGGATAGTTAAAAAAGAAACGGTACTGGTCTCCTGCAAGGCGGTCACCGGGTTGTATGAGGGAAATAAGCAGGAAATAAAAGCCGGGGAGACATTTAAAACGGAGCTGTTTTCGGTTTCAGCGGTTCCTGCGTATAATATTAACAAAAAATTTCATCCAAAAGAAAGCGGAAAGCTCGGGTACATTATTGAATACAAGGGCTTAAGAATCTATCACGCCGGCGATACAGATATTATTCCCGAGATGAAGGAGTTTAAATGTAATATTGCCCTGCTGCCGGTATCGGGGACTTATGTAATGACCGCAGAGGAAGCTGTGGAAGCGGCGAAAATACTAAAACCTGATTTTGCCATACCGATGCATTACGGCGCAGGGGTCGTAGGGACCGTGGAAGATGCAAAGAAATTCAAAGAAGGCCTTAAAGCTGCGGGTACAGAGGTGGTCATCAAAGAAAAGGAATGAAAGGTTCTCTTATTGTTGACCGGAAAGAAAAGGAGAGTATAGAGATGAAAAATAAGATAATAAAAGAAACAGCCTGGATCGGGGATAAATATGTTAAAGGGAAAATAAAGGCAATAGTATTAAATTTTCACGGGCTCGGGGGCGGATTAAAACAGAATCCTTCACAGGAAGAGCTTGCCTGGGCTGAAAAAGGCGGGCTGGTGGTGTTTCCGTATTATGGCCCATGGTCCTGGATGAATAGAGAAGCCCGGGCTTTTGTTGATGAATTAATTGAAAGCATTATTGTCGAATATAAACTTAAAAAAGATATTCCTATTATCTCAACCGGCGGAAGCATGGGCGGCTATAGTTCTCTGTTATTTACAAGGTACTCAAAACACAAGATAAAGGCATGCTATGCCAACTGTCCGGTCTGTGATTTGAAATACCACTTTTCTGAACGGCCGGACCTTCCGGCAACGATACATGCCGCCTTCAGAGGTTATCGAGAGGGAATGGAAGAGCTGTTTGTTGAACATTCTCCGGTAAAGCAGGTTGAAAATATGCCGGACATTCCGTATATGATAATTCACGGCGGGAAAGACCCGGCGGTAAACCAGAAAGCCCATTCGGATAAAATGGTGAAGTTAATGAAGAAAAGAAGAATGAGGATTGAGTACATACAGATTCCGGAAATGGGGCACTGCGCACCTATACCTCAGAAAGAATGGGAAAGAGCCGTGAGTTTCGTCATAAAGCATTTTGGCAAGTAAAACTATAAAATTTAGCCGGGGGAGCCATGTCTAAAGATATTTTGAAGGTTGGGGAAATAGCCCCGGATTTTTCTTTAAAGGATCAAAATGGCGGGGATTTTAAACTAAGCAGTTTTCTCGG
>Ga0209083_1003139_pt1 | contig 14329 bp, 14 predicted proteins | sample AM7aDNAmetaG_FD_184132 | JGI IMG/M metagenome (GOLD analysis project Ga0209083, IMG submission 184132) | Freshwater microbial communities from Finland to study Microbial Dark Matter (Phase II) - AM7a DNA metaG (SPAdes) (version 3) | ecosystem: Environmental > Aquatic > Freshwater > Lake ...
ATCAGTGATATAAAATGTCATCAGTGGAGTTGATGGCATGTCGTTTGCTGAATTGTTTTGTATAATGGTCTGGGCCTGTCGACTAGCATCACCGTAGCGCACTGGTACACGGACGAGTGTATCTACGGTAGAGCCGGGACCTTGGCCGGCTTCGTTCGCACCATACTCAACATCAAAGTTACTAAAAATTCTAGCAAACTGTAACAAGAAACGCCGTATTTGAGAATCGTAAAAGTACTGTGCCATTATCGTCCTGGTGGTCTTGGGTTAGGTGGTAAGTGGCCACCTTGGTCACCGTTGTCGGGTTGAATTTCTAATATTTGACTTAAACTCTGGCGACTTGGAATATTGCCTATGTCGGTGGTTGGCACCGTGTAATCATTATTTACAAAACTCGCCCGTTGTGTTAATGCACCACTGGCATAGTCAAGATCAGTTCTAACATTGTCGGAAATAGCCAACCATGCCTTGCCGTTGTATCTAAACAATCGATTAGGGAAATAATCTAAACGGAAACAGTAATCGCCCACGGCTGGATGTGGAGGAAATTGTACACCAGGTGTAACTGGCAAGCCATTTGGAGTATTTGTAGATCCAGTTAAGTAACCAGATAGATATCCAAATCCTTTGGGACTAATACCTTCGCCTGGTTGTGTACCATCAACAGTGGGACTGGTCATATCAGCAGTTAATCCAGCTGCAGCAGGCTCCCCTGTGGGTGTAGTAGGCACAATATAAAATTTAACATTGTCGTAGCCACTAAGCGGTACATCATTATAGGCCTGGGTTAACAAGGCATCGTTGATGGCCAAATCTTTTGGCCTTGTTGACATTTTATCGCCAACTGTGGCGGGATTTAATATCTGTGTCCAGTAATTAGTGTCGGTAATAGGAGTCCCAGGCGGCACATTTGTCTTGGCCGTGTAATAGACATTACCTGAATTAACCGTTGTTCCTGCAGGATAAAAGTTACCGTCGTCCCAAATATTTTCCGGCTCAAACGGTTGATTAACAATTTGACTAAACTCTTGAGCATTGACCATTGGTGTGGCCTTGACACGCCATAAGTGTGGCAACCAAGTTACACTGAATCCTTCGGATGCATAGTTAGCATCTTGAATTACATAATAGCGTGGTAATGCCTTGGGTATAGATTGATCCAGCGGATGGTAATCTTTTAAGTTTGGAACTTCAATAACATCACCTGACATGAGCTTGCGACCAAATGTATCTATCATATCATTATAATGAAATGTGATAAACAGGGTATCGTTGTTTAAAAATAAGCCAAATTGTGTTAAATCAAAATCGATATCCTGTGTGCGATATACTCCACGCATGATAAAAACATCGGGGCTATAAACACGATCACGATTTTCTAATAATAATAAATCTTCAATAAACAACGGATTTGTACTATCGTAATTTGGAATAGTAGCGTCATTATTGCCGTTGTCGGAGCCGGCTCCTTGAGGACCGAGGTACTTGTGTACGTAAATTGAAAGACCTCCCACAGTATACATTTCTGATACAGTACGATCAATAAATTGGTAATCTGAGGAGCGGTTGTCCCGCCACATACTTAATCTAGGCATAGTCTAGTATTTAGCGGTTAGATTGACTAGTAATTCAAAAGCTCGTATAATTACAAAATGGATACTCTCTTTCAACGCTTAGATCGTGCTGAAAAGCACATAGCACAGGTCAAAAACAAGGTGGCTCGCCGTGATCTACTTAAAATGGTACGAGCCGTAGATCAAGCCATTGTGGCCGCCGATATGGAAAGTGTAGAATGTCGCAGAATGCACCGAGAATCCATACGCTACCGCGAGCTGGTGAAAACAGTAGATAGTTTACTAACTAATTTAGAACAACATATAACCTTTGCCAGCCTGCTCGGTTGACCTTACACAAACTTTCCTATACAATAAGACTATGGCCAAATCAAACGAAATCAAAAGACTAAATCCTAAGGGTGCTGAAACCAAATATGTGGGCTTCGAACCCGAGTGGAAATTCCAACCCACAGAGGAAAATCGTGTTAGCTCATTTGCTAATGCGTTCCAATGGTACAACTATCACTATGGTAAAAAAGATGCCAAGGATATGCTGTGCCATTATTTAGAACATAACCATCGTCCTAAAGACGCTAAACTTATGCGGGGGATTCCGGATAGCCAAATTCGTGTAACGCCAGCTTGGGTATGCCGTATGACCCTACTTGGCCTGGTACTTAATGATCATGAGCAGAGTATTATTGATGATCAAATTAGTCAAATGCTCAAGGCCAAACAAGAAATTCGTCGGGCACAAGCCGATGTTGACGCAGATACCGCAGTAGCCAAACTAACAATCCAAGATCACCTACGTGAAAAAATCAGTGAGTGTTGCGGCGAGCTTGAAGGTATGTTTGACGACTTTATTGTTGCAGGCGCCAAAATGTCAGCAGACTTTAAGCCCATTGCCCTAATGCGTGGTATGAACATTAGTCCCAATATGGTCGGTACTGTGTCAGCAGTTTGGGAATTGCGACTGGCAGAGTTTAATGAAGTAATCGAAGGCGAAGATGCAGACCTAGTTGAAGGCTACAGCCACCTTACACGACTACAACTTCGTAACTGTGTAAAATTCTGCGAAACGGTGATCAATGACTGCAACAGTTATGTACAGCTGAAAAAAGTTGAACGCAAACCTAGAGCTAAGAAAGCAGTAAGTCCAGAGCGCCAAAGCGTCAAATTTAAGTATCTTAAAGAATTTACTGAACTTGGCCTTAAATCTGAAAATCCGGCTAAACTTGTAAATTCGTCCGAAGCGTGGCTGTATGATACTGCTAAACGCCGACTAATCCATGTCATGGCAGATAGTCATGTGGGAACATTTACAGTTAAGGGTAGTGCTATTGTAGGGTTTGATGCCCTAACAACCGTGCAAAAAACACTGCGTAAACCTCAGGAACAGTTAAAGATGATTATGACCGCCGGAAAGCCCCAGGCTCGTCGAGAGTTCTCTAATATTAAAGCCACGGAAGTTAAGTTTAATGGCCGCGGCAACCCTAATTTGATCATCCTGCGAGCTTGGTAAACTGCTAAATAATAGGAACCGGAGTTCCTAATGGGTATCGAATCAGAAAACAGCTTAGACACACTAAAACAAGATTTATTTAAATATGTAAGCCTTCAACTTGGCGCCCAGATCATTGATATTGAACTAGATGCCGAGCACTTTGAAGCAGCCTACAGAAATACAATTGGTACCTATCGTCAACGGGCAGAAAACGCCTATGAAGAAAGTTACACTTTTATGGAACTGGTTACCAATGTTAACATCTATACATTGCCCCAGGAAGTACAATCAGTCCGCCAAATTTTCCGTAGAACATTCGGAGATTCAACCGGCCCGTTCGCAAGTAATTTTGACCCATTTAGTCAGGCCAGTTTAAATGTTTATCTAATGAATTTTAATGTGGCAGGTGGCCTTGCCACATACGATTTCTATAGTCAATATGTAGAATTAGCCGGTCGTATGTTTGGTGCCTATATGGTTTATACATTTAACCCAACCACCAAAAAACTACAACTAATGCGTGATCCAAAAGGTACAGGCGAAAGCGTGTTACTTTGGACCTACAATTACAAACCAGAATTCAATTTACTAAGCGATCCGCAGATTACACAATGGATCCGTAATTATATGGTCGGCAACTGTAAACTTATAATCGGCGAAGCTCGTGAAAAATTTGCTAGTATCGCCGGCCCAAATAGCGGCACAACCCTGAACGGTACAGCAATGAAGGCCGAAGGCCTGGCCATTATGCAACAGGGTATCGAAGACCTCAAAAACTATGTTGATAATTCACAACCTTTAACTTGGGTTATTGGATAATTGGGTAAGAATAAATAACATAAATGATAGGGTAGTGATAAATAGTAGTATGAAAGATATACTACTTAATATTATACAAACAGATAGTACCGCCAACAAATCAGCAACACGGTACCTATACAAAACACATCCGGACCTGTGGAAACAACTAGTAGAAGAAACAGCATTTCTTCCAGATACCGCATTGGCTAAACAACGAGTATGGCATATATTAAATGATGTTTATAAAATACCACTTTGTCCTGTAGAAAATATTCCTCTCAAGTGGTGGGAAAATCGATATCTTATTACTTCAAGTAGAACAGCAAAACAAAAATACAAATGGAGTAATGGCGATTACGCAAATGCTCATACACCGGAATCAAATAAGCAACGACAAGACGGTAATAATAAAGCAGTGCAGCGTGGTAGAAAATACAGAGATAATACCACATACACAGACGCAGATAGAGAAAAATCCAAACAAACTTGTTTAGAAAAATATGGTGTAGAGAACGGTAGTCAGACCAAAGAAGCAAGAGATAAGGTAAGTGATGCTCGAATACGCAACGGTGCAACACCTAAGCATTTACGGTCTCTCCGCCGGTTGTATTATGACGCAGTATGGCGATTTACCGAAAAAAGTTGGCGAAATCATTTTGATAAAATAAATCCAGCTCGTTTACGCCGATCCGACAATGCGTTAGATCATATCTACTCAATACAGCAAGGATTCCGCGATTCGATCCCGCCCTACATAATCGGACATTGGACCAATTTAAGAGTAATCGGGTTGGTTGATAACAGCATCAAAGGTATGCGATGCGACAAAACCAAAGAAGAGCTTTTTGAAGACTTTGAGCTTGTAATTTAATTAAATTCCTGCTATAATCATAGAATGGACTTAATGATCGACCTGGAAGGCCTGGGAACAGGACCTGATACTACTATTTTAACTATTGCCGCACAGGCTTTTGATCCGTTTGGCTCCGGCTATTACGATCAACAATACTATGCCCGCATTACCTTAGAAAGCCAACCCAATCGTAGCATACAACAAGATACTATCGATTGGTGGGCTACTCAGCCTGCGGCCGCCCGTGATGAGGCATTTATGGAAGAAGGTCGCATTGATTTAGATCAAGCATTAGATAGTCTAGGCAAATTAATTTGGCATGCTAAACGAATCTGGGCACAAGGTCCAACTTATGACATGAACATTCTGGAAGACGCCTACAAAAGTTATAATAAACCCCTTCCGTGGCAGTTCTATGCTGTTCGTGATAGTCGCACTGTGTTCAGCTTATGGCCAGAACTACCGAAGCCTCCTACTACACACCATGCTCTTGAAGACTGCCGCAGACAAATAGACATGCTACAACAAACTCTTCGACAATTAAATGTAAAGGCTCTGGCGTAATGTCTAATAATACTTTTATTTGTAAAGCACCTTGGACTAGCATTGCTTTTCAACCTACCGGTGTAGCACCTTGTTGTATTTTTGATTTAGATAAGGTCGAACAGTTCACAGATCCGCAGAATTTATTTCAACAAATTAAAACAGATTTTAAAAGTGGTAAAATACCATCAGGGTGTTCTAAATGTAATGAGAATATAACCCATGGATTACCTGGATACTATACCGGGTTTGACCAGTACACAACCGACTTTAATGAAACAATTATACAAGAAATCAATCTTAAAGCAAATAATTTTTGTAATTTGGCCTGCAGGAGCTGCGGCCCACATTTTAGTTCTAAATGGGAAGAAGAATTTAAAGGAACAATTATTATAACTAATGATGAGCAAGTTATGAGCAAGATTGGTCAGCTGGATATTTCCAAGTTAAAAACTATTATATTTGCCGGCGGTGAACCAACTATGTCCCCAGACCATGTAAAGTTACTTAACATCCTGTTACAGAGTAATCACACAACCCCAGTAATTCGTATAGCAACAAATTTACACAATTTAACATATAAAAATATTGATTTAATTTCTCTCTGGAAACATTTTCCTAATCTTTATTTAAATGTTAGTATTGACGCTATCGAAGACCGGGCAAAATATATTAGATCTGGCACTAATTGGGAAAAAATGGTTTTAAATTTAAAAAAGTTATTAAGTTCTAATATTACTTGCGACGTAAGTTTTACTATTAGTGCATTAAACATATGGTTTATTGAAGAAACGCTTGACTATCTAAGAAAAGAGTTTGACATCGAAGTACCTAACTTTAATATATTATCATCTCCTGATATTTTAAATCTTTCGGTTATCCCTTTAGAATTTAAAGAAAAATTAAATATCATGCTCAACAGATGCTTATCCAAGGGATATCAAGTAGAAAAAATTACTCAGTATCTAAATTCATACGATACATCTTTTTTATGGCAAAGTTTTTTAATTTATAATCTCTTGTTAGATACATCTCGACAAGAACAATTTTGTCAAACCTTGCCAATTTTTGACTCTTTAATTTCAAGATGGGTCAAACAACCAGATGTAAAGGAATTAAGATGATCATCGGTATCTCAGGGTTCCAAGGGTCAGGCAAAGATACCATCGCAGATTATCTGCAGAACATCTACGGATTTAAACGGGACAGTTTTGCTGCCACATTAAAAGATGCTGTAGCCGCAGTATTTGGCTGGGATCGTGAACTACTTGAAGGCCGTACCACAGAATCTAGAACCTGGAGAGAAACTGTAGATCCGTGGTGGGCCAAACGGCTCAACATGCCCGATCTAACTCCTCGCTTGGTGTTACAAAAATGGGGCACCGAAGTAGCCCGCAAATCCTGGCACGATGATACGTGGATCGCCAGTCTTGAAAATAAACTAGTAAAAGCACACAACGATATTGTTATTACAGATGTTCGTTTTCCTAACGAAATACTGGCAGTACGCAACGCCGGCGGTATTGTTATTCGTGTTACCCGCGGACCCGAACCATCCTGGTATGGCGTTGCGTTGGCCGCAAATAATCACTTACAACCAAATGCCTCTGCAGAAATACTAACAGAGCTAGGCATACACCCTTCGGAATGGGCATGGGTTGGCACCGAGTTTGATGCTACAATTGATAACAATTCTCCTGGACTAGACAATCTCTATCGCCAGGTTAAAGATCTGGTTCTAAGTCTCCAGCCTTCCACGCCAGGTTAGATTTAGCGACCTCTACTACACAATTTTGACAAACAGTTTTTAAATTTCTAACAGCACTATTATTCATGTTGCCGTCTACATGATATACTAGTAACTGTGCGGCATACTTTGCCCTAAACCCACATCGATCACATGTGGGTTTTTTCTTATATCCAGATTTGACCCATCGAGCTTCTGGAGGTTTTTGTCTCCGCCCTCTCTTAATACAATGGTCGCAACGACTGCGATAGTGGGCTACACCATCTCGATGGTAGTTTACAGCACAAAATCGTTGACTACAGGCTAAACAAGTGGGTCTTTCCATACGAATACTTATGAAAACCTTTGCCAAAGGGACGCAATACGGCAGTCTTTTTGTCTCATCCGATAAATATCTATATTAATAAAAAGGATTTTGTTATGACCTTACTATCACCTGGTGTACAAGTTAGTGTAATTGATCAAAGTAATTACACCCCAGCCGCTTCCGGCTCAATACCATATTTTTTAATTGCTACAGCACAGAATAAAATTTCTGGAGCAGGTACCGGAGTTGCTCCAGGTACACTGGCTGTTAATGCTAATCAACTATATTTGATGTCAAGTCAACGAGATTTGTTATCGACATATGGCGTTCCGTTCTTTTACAATACTACAGCCGGAACCCCTATTAACGGTTACGAGCTCAACGAATACGGCTTATTGGCTGCTTACTCGGCATTGGGTGTAACAAATACAGCCTATGTACAACGGGTAGATATTGATCTAGCAGCGTTGACCGCTACATTAAATCGTCCAGTTGGCGCTCCTGCTAACGGCACTTATTGGTTTGACACTACAGATTCCAAATTTGGGCTTAACCAATGGAATCAAACAACATCGGCATTTATTGATCAGACTCCGTCGGTTATCACAGATACTGTTTATTTAGAAACAGCTACCACAGTTCCGTTGCAAAGTTATGGTAGTATTGGAAATTATGCGGTAGTTGCAACATCATTAACTAACCCAATTTATTACAAGCGTAGTGGACCTACCACTGCCCAAGCACCGGGTTGGTTGCAAGATAGCTACAGCGCCGATGATTTATATAATACCTGGGTATTAGTTGGTAGTAACGAATGGAAAACATCTTGGGCCACAATCCAAGGAACTACAGCACCTTCTAGTTTGCCTGTTGGGAATACGATTGTAATTAATAACACTACAATTACTATTGCTAGCGGTCCAAATAATACAGTACAGTATCTAGCTGGCCAAATCAACAGCGCACTTAATAACGATGGTGTATATGCAGCCAATATTGGCGGAAGTTTAAATTTATATGCTGATGGTAATGCACTGGGCGCTGATCTTACAGTAACCGGAGCTTCGGTTGCTAATTCTGTTGCTACATTGACTTTTGCTACAACCACAGTAGCACCATTTACCGTTGGTTCTTCAATTACAGTTGCTGGCGTTGTTGATAGCGGCACTGGTTCTGAATATGATGGAATTTATACAGTAACCGCTTGTGGTAATTCTAGTGTATCATATGCTAGTACAGCTACTGGTGGATATACCAGTGGCGGAACAATTACTCAACCCGGTAATATTTTTATTCAAAATGGAACTGGAACAATATTAACCACATTAGGAATTACTGCTGGCTCCTATGCTTCCCCTGCGTATTTTGCTGGAGCAAATTACCAAGCACCAAGATGGCGTGCCAGTGATATTATTCCTGAGCCCACTGGCTCGGTATTCCAACAAACAAACAGCGTTAATCAAGGTACAACTATAATTGTAAAACGATTTAACAGTACCCTTGGAACATATGTATTGCAAGCATGTCCTGTATATTCAAATAATGCTACGGCTACTTATGGATTAGATCCAGTGAACGGTGGTCAGAGTATTCCGTCTGGCACCACCTATGCTCAGATCGACCCATACAGTAATTCAACAGCTGGTTTTCAAATACTTGAAAGATTAGCCCCAGGCGCCACAGTAATTACTGGAACAGCAACTAATCCAACTTTTGCAACAACTATCGCTGTAACTGGTGCAAGTGGCACAGGCACTGTTGCAACTTTAACTTTTGCAGAACAAGCAACGGTATTATTTGCAACAGGCTCAACAATTACCGTGGCTGGACTTACTAGCACGGGCTCGGTATATAACGGAACTCACACAGTAACAGCATGTACTACAACCAGTGTATCATGGTCAGGCGCAGAAAATGGTACTTATGTTGCAGGTGGCACAATTGCATCCTCAGCAACATTTGCATCATTTACAATTTCAGCCACAGAGCCAGAAACAGGCACATATACTATTCCGGTAACGGCTACAATAGTAGGATCCACTACAGCAGATTTTGTGGCTGCGGTTAGTGCCGCCAGTGTACCGAATGTTAGTGCCACTGTTAATAGCTCTGGTGCAGTTGTATTAACACACGCCACCGGTGGTGATATTGTTCTAGTTGATGGATTACAGACACCAATTAATGTAGTTGGATTTGATGTATATACAAGCCCATCTACTGCGTATAGTGTTGGTGTAACATATGTAAATTTAGTTAATCCTACTGATGGATATATCCTTAGTAACTGGGTTACTGCTCCGACATTTAACTATATTTCCTATGCTAATCCTCCTGAAATTGATCCTGCATCTGGAACATATTGGTATTATAGCGATGCTACAACTGCTGATATTATGATCCAAAATAATGGAGCATGGATGGGTTATCAAATGGTAACCAATGATGTTCGTGGCTACAACCTAAGTCAAACAAATGCTGCTGGGCCAATCTTTAGTGCAACCGCGCCAACAACACAAACTAATGCAGCACAAAGTCCATTGGTATATGGAGATTTATGGATTGATACAAGTGATTTGGAATTGTATCCTATGATTAATCGTTGGGAAAATCTTAACGGCCAAGATCAATGGGTGACTATTAATAATACAGATCAAAGCACAATCAACGGTGTACTGTTTGCTGATGCTCGTTGGGCACCAAACGGCACAACTAATCCAGTAACAGATCCAATTCCTGCAATTACTAGTTTATTGGTTAGCGATTATTTAGATCTCGACGCCCCAAATCCTTTGCTATATCCAGAAGGTATGCTGTTGTGGAATAGTCGTCGTTCAGGATTTAATGTTAAGGCATTTGAATATAATTATTTTAATGCAACTAGCTATCCATACCCAGATGTATTGCCAGATCAAACAAGTACTTGGGTAACTGCCAGTGGTCTTCGTATCGACGGTAGTCCAAATATGGGTCGTCAAGCTCAACGGGCAATTATTGTCAAGGCATTAAGAACCGGTATTGATACAAATACACAGATTCTTGAAAATACGACACAGTTTAATTTGTTGGCATGCCCACAATATCCAGAGCTTGCTCCTGATATGGTAATAGTAAATAATAATCGCGGCGACACAGGATTTATTGTAGTTGATACACCGTTGCGTTTATCGCCTGCTAATGTAGTTACATGGGCAACAAATAACAATGGATTGGGTATTGTCACTGGTGATGGTAACTTAGCTGTAGGTCAAGCATATGCGGCTGCATTCTACCCAAGTTGTCAGACAACAGACTTGAGCGGTAATTTGGTAGTTACAGCACCAAGCCATATGATGATTCGTACAATTATTCGTAGTGATGCGGTTAGCTATCCATGGTTTGCACCAGCCGGCCTACGCCGTGGTGTAGTAGACAATGCTATACAAATTGGCTATATTAATGAAGCGACTGGCGAGTTTATAACAACTAGTGTAAATCAAGGTATTCGTGATGTGCTGTATCAAAATGATGTAAATCCAATTACATTCATTCCTGGATCAGGCATTACTAACTTTGGTAACCATACACTACAAGGTAACGCTACTGCATTAGATCGTATCAATGTGGCACGATTAGTAGCATACCTGCGTGGACAATTAGAAGTAATTGGTAATCAATATTTGTTTGAACCAAACGATACAATTACTCGTAAGGCAATCTCAGCTCAGATTACCTCGTTGATGAACGCACTGGTTAGCCAGCGCGGTATTTACGATTACTTGGTAGTTTGTGATTTGTCAAACAATACTCCTGCAACAATTGATGCAAATGAGTTGTTTGTTGATATTGCAATTGAACCAGTGAAAGCTGTCGAGTTTATCTACATACCAATGCGTATTCAGAATACAGGCACTATTGCAGCACAAGGATCGGCATAATTTGATTCCAGGCAAAAACATCAAATTTTTGTCTGGAACAATTACCATAAATAAAGTATATTAGGAGATTAGATAATGGCAACAGCATCATTAACAAAGATGAGCGTACCGGCAGCGGATAATAGTACACCTAGCCAAGGTTTATTGATGCCGAAGCTGCAGTATCGCTTTAGAGTAACATTCACAAATTTTGGTATTAATGCTGCTACAGGCCCAATTACCCAACAGGTTATGGAATTTGCCCGGCCTAGTTTAACTTTTGAAAATATTGATCTTCCTATCTATAACAGTACTGTTAAAATTGCTGGCAAACATGCGTGGCAAGATATTACTTGTAAAATTCGTGACGATGCTTCTGGTACAGCCAGTGCATTAGTTGGCGGACAGTTACAGAAGCAATTAGACTTTAATGAACAAAGTTCATCGTCGGCTGGTATTAATTATAAATTTACCGCTCAGTTTGATGTGCTTGATGGTGGCAATGGTACCAATGCTCCTACTATATTAGAAACATGGTATCTCTATGGTGCGTACCTACAGGCTGTAAACTACGATGCTGCTAACTATGGTAGTAACGAAGTTATGACAATCACCATGACTATTAGATATGACAATGCAGAACAAGCAGTTAACGGAGTTGGATCAATATCTACTGCTAGTGTTCCAGGACAAGGCGCTCAAGGTCAGCCAATATCTACTGGCTAAGATTTAGCTCATGTCAGTTCAACCAAGTTACCAGGCATTTCAGCCCGGAGCAACCCCGGGAGCATCCCCAGGGCCAGGTCCACGAGATTACACACACGCTTCCAAAACATTTGTTGATGGAAACTATAATCTCCTACCTCGCTTTAAGTTTTTATTCTATGTGTATTTTAATGTCAATTTAAATATACCAGCATTAAAAAATCTATTTTCTGGCAGCTCACCATTATCAACTGTAGGTTATCTTGTTAAAACGGCACAGTTGCCTAGCTACGAGATAGATGTCCAGACATTAAATCAGTACAATCGTAAACGCCTGGTACAGACAAAAATCAATTATCAGCCATCACAGATTGTATTCAATGATGACAACAGTGATTTGATTCGTAATATGTGGTATCAATACTATCAATATTATTATAGCGATCCTACTTACCAATACGGTGACACTCCTGCACAGTCTGGAACACTTGGCGTTTTAAGTACACCGATACCTGTTATTGGTGGCAATTATAATGTAAGTGATTTATATGCGCCCAACAGGCCAGTGGAACACTGGGGACTTAGCGGACAAGGATATACTAATCCTACACTGTCGAGTCTTGCTAGTTCATTACTAACTGGTCCCGCTAGTGGCCAAGCTCCGTTCTTTAATGACATAACAATTTATGGTATGAGTCAAAAAACATTTGCCCAGTACACTATGATTAACCCATTGATTACTAGTTGGACACACGACACCTATGATTACAGTCAAGGTGGTCAAGTGATGACTAATACTATGACTATTAGATACGAGACTGTAAAATATTATTCGGGTGATATTGGCGGCGCAACCCCTAGTGCTACAGTTCCAGGATTTGCAGATCCGGCACATTACGATACTACTAGAAGTCCAATTGCACCGCCAGGTAGTACAGACCAAGTGGTGCAAAGTGGTACACTAGTATCGGTGCCAAATGGTATGGTGCAAGATTTACAAGCACTGGCTGTTGGAAAAAATACTTTACAGAATGTACTTGGTGCTGTTGGCCAAGGTCTAGTTCCTATGTTAGGAGCCGCATTGGGTGCAGGCCTTGCAGGCTCCGGAGCATTAACACAGGGATTACTAGCCGGGCTAGCACCAGCACTTGCTGGAGGAACTCCGCAGGCTGCACAACAAGTACAAAATGCCGCCGGCGGCGCTATTTTTCCAGTGCCAGAAGGATCAATAACTCAGCCAAATCCTGCTAGCCAGCCCGATTTCGCTGGAGCCACGAATAGTCAAAGTGATCCAGGCTCACCAGACTACTTAGGAGTATAATCATGGGCTCAGTAAATGCTATTAATAATAAAATAGATCAAACTGTACAGATAGTTGATAAGTTTTACGGATATCAACAATCGGTAGCTGCAGATGAGTATGATGCTGTGCTTAGTTATTTTAAGTCAGTATTTGGAACAGCTACAGCTGCCGGAAATTTTACAGTAGCAGTATTTAGAGTTGCACAACAATCAAATATTCCAGTAATGACTTTGTTACAACAATTTCAAGGAAAAAATGGACCAGAAATTACAGCCACCTTGGCCTATTTCTTAAACGGAGTTCGTAGTGCCAGCACACTACTAGGTGTAAATGTCCCAACCCAACCTAATTATTATATTGCTCACAATATTAGGATTTAATATATGGCTAACTTTGCACAAGGGCCGTACACAGTAGTAAACTCTCAAAAATATGTAGGACGCGGCGTGCCTCGATATCGTAGTTCATGGGAGTGGGCATTCATGCAATTTTGCGATAAGAACGAAAACATAATCCAGTGGGCATCAGAGCCAGTACGCATTCCTTATCGTCATCCATTAACAGGTAAAATGACTACCTATGTTCCAGATTTTATAGTAACTTATCGCGGCCCAAATAATAGTACCCGAGCTGAATTAATTGAAATTAAACCAAAAAGTCAAAGCATTATTGAAGACAAAATGAATTCAAGAGATCGTGCGGTAGTTGCAATCAACTACGCCAAGTGGGCGGCCGCCCAGAAGTGGTGCAAGGCAAACGGACTTGTATTTAGAATAATTACCGAAGATGATATCTTTAGACAAGGTAGGTCCAAAAAGCGGTAAATATCTGCATGACCCGTAAATTAGAATCGCTCTTCGGCTTTGACGAATTAGAGCAACCCACCTCAGAAGAACCCAAGACTGTCACAGAAACCCGTATTCAGTTGGCCGAAATTGATGCCACAATTGATAAAATTGATGCGGCACTGCCGGGTGTGCGTGGATTAGATGCCAGTGATCAAGAAATGGATGATTTGGCAGCAAAAGCACAAGAAACTTTTGACGATCTTATGAATCTTGGTATGAATGTAGATTCGAGATATGCCAGCGAAATATTTGCAGTAGCCAGCAGT
>Ga0209083_1003145_pt1 | contig 14315 bp, 27 predicted proteins | sample AM7aDNAmetaG_FD_184132 | JGI IMG/M metagenome (GOLD analysis project Ga0209083, IMG submission 184132) | Freshwater microbial communities from Finland to study Microbial Dark Matter (Phase II) - AM7a DNA metaG (SPAdes) (version 3) | ecosystem: Environmental > Aquatic > Freshwater > Lake ...
ATATGTTAAAATTAAATATGGTAAAAACTTAATTGAAATGTATGAAAATTAAATATGACGCTGTGGATGAATTGGATTAGTCACCAGTCTGCAAAACTGTAAAAGTAGAAATACTATGTGGGTTCGAATCCCACCAGCGTCTCTTTTTAATATGGGGTTGTCATCTAAGTTGCGTAAGGATACATCACTGATTATAAAAAAATGTCAAATATTTCAATATCAAAATTTTAAAAATAATTAAAAATACCGTAGTGAGCGGAGTGGCTTATCGCAGGAGGTTCATATCCTTCCGTTCGGAAGAACATCGTGGGTTCGAATCCCACTTACGGTACTAAAAATTAAAAATAACGGAGTGTAACCCTCTAATCTGATAAGTTAGCTACGGGTAATTGGTAAGTGAAAATGTCGGTTCAAATCCGACCTCTCCGACTAATAAAATGCTGGTGTATCCCCTCTGCCTTATACGCTGTTGAAAGGGTAATTGGTACATGCGGGTTCGATTCCCTCCTCCAGTACAGATATAGTGTCGTATTCAGCCGATCCTGATAAGATCGAGAACTTGTAATTGGTATTGCAAATGTGGGTTCGAGTCCCACCGACACTACTTAATGGATTCGTAGCTTAATGGTGAAGCAAAAAGCTGTTAACTTTGAGATTGTAGGTTCGAGTCCTACCGAGTCCGCCATGGTTCCTTAGCTTTAATGCGCAGAGCGAAAGTTTGTTAAACTTGGGGTTATAGGTTCGAATCCTATAGGAACCGCAAAAAATTAACATTTTTTAACAATATGATTAACAAAAAAAGTTAATCATATTGTTTTATTATTTATATATAATAATAAACTTATTATGAAAAATGAAATTTTAGAATTAAGAAACAATGGTAAATCATACAACGAAATATCAAAAATTCTAGGTTGTTCAAAAAGTACAATATCTTTTCATTGTAAAAAAAATGAAAATAATAAAAAAATTACATTAACGAATAAACAAAAAAAAGACATAAATCAAATTAAAAATTTTGACATTATTGATTTTGGTAGTGTAGTTGATATTGATAAAATAAAAGATGTTATTTTTTATAGAAAAAATAGGAATAATTATGATGAAATTGTTGATAAAACAGGTTTATCATTAGATAAAATTATAAAAATATGTAAGTTTAATAATATAAATCATCAATCAGATTCTCAAAGTCCAAATAAAAATGAGATTTTAGAAATGAATAAATATTATTTAGAAATTAAAAATTTAAAGAAAGTTGCAAAAAAATTCAATTATAGTTATCATACAGTTAGAAAATATATAGATCCGATTGGTAAATATTCAAATACAGAAGAATATAATACAAAAAGAAAAAAAGATATATCTAATGCTGTTGTTAAGTGGCGACAAGATAAAAAAATAAAATTAGTAGAATATAAAGGTGATTGCTGTCAAAATTGTAAATATAATAAATCTATTGGCGCATTAGAATTTCATCATATTGATCCAAATGAAAAAGACTTTACAATAAGTTCTAAATCATATGCATTTGAAAGATTAAAAAAAGAAGTTGACAAATGTGTTTTATTGTGTTCAAATTGTCACATAGAGGTACATCAAGAAATAAAAAATAATGGATATTCAGATATAATAAATAAAATTGAACAATTTAATAAATTGTTAATATAACAATAAATGGGGAAATAGCTCAGTTGGTAGAGCAACGGAAAAGCAAACAATCGTAATCTGTAAAGATTATAATCAGCATAAAAAACGCAACTAGGAGCCGTGTGTCGGACGTCCGAATCGTTCTTTCCCCACAAAAAGAATAAAGAAAACTCTCAGCAAATTAAAAAAATTTGACTTTCATTCAAACAAAAAATGTTTTCTGTTTCTTTTTATAATATTTTTGGGCACAGCAGGTTAGCATTAGCCATATAAGCAAATTAGAAGGTTCGACTCCTTTGGTGCTCTCAGGGGGAAGCTATATTCCTGACATAGTTGAATTAACAACAGGTTAAGAAGAGATTGGAAGTCGGGTTTGTCCCAGAAAAGGAAGATCACCTTTCTCATCCAACAAAAGGTTTGATAGAAGCCATTACTGATAGAGCTATAACGGTAAGAATTTCTATTTTTTTTATAAAAAAATTAAAAATATGATAAGATTTTACGGATATTAGGTTAAAAAATAACCTTAATATTTATGAAACCGTACAAAAAATCGTTGACAGCAAAAACAACAACTTGTAGAAAAGAATACAAGATTGTTACTAATTACAATTTTAAAGATCGTTATTGGGATGAAGGTATCAATTATTATCCAAGATTTAGAAGAGGATATAAGAATTCCAATAGACAAATTATGAGTTACCAAATCAGAATGTATAAGACTTGGAAACACAATAGAAAAACACAATGGAAAAAATAAACATCGGAAGGTGTTAATTGTCCTTATGTAAAAGTATAATAATTACGTAATAAAAGTACATAATGTAATAAAGGTATCGTGATGTAGCTCAGTTGGATAGAGCAACCTCAGTCAGGGGGAGGGTCGGTGGTTCGAATCCATCTGTCGCAACAAAAAAATATTAAAGTAGATGGAAACAAAAGTATTTAAGTCTGCGGCTCAGGTTAGACTTGAGCAAGAAGAAAAAATTATGAAAGATATTAATAAAGGTATCTTAAAAAGTGCCAAAAAAGGTGAACTTCATTATTATTGGGATATTACTGGTTTGGGTGCTTATTTAGTTAAGAGTATTATTGAAAAACTTGAAAAAGAAGGTAGATTTGTTAAAAGCAAAGGTGCTAATTTCAAGATTATAAGATGGTAAAAATATATTGCGTATTGGAGCAGAGGCTGTAATCCATAAAAGATACTTAGCTCGTCCTCGAGCATACGGGGAAGGTCAGAGGTTCGATTCCTCTATACGCTACACTTAAAAATTTATTGAATGAAATTTGGAATATATACATTAGTTATTGAAAATTTTATGGTAAAGTACAGGGGTACACCTGATTTTGCGTTTGAATATGTACCGATTTCGGGAGGATGGGGAAATGGTTATGTATTATTACCACCAAATCATCCATTTTATGGTAAGCATTATGATGATATTGATATTAGAGCACATGGTGGTTTAACTTTTGGTGAATATTTTGATTCGGATGTTTTTTTACAATGGATTGAAAAGAGAGAAATTGATGGTGATGTAACTATTGAAAACTATGAAAAATTTAATAATTATTGGATAATTGGATTTGATACTAATCATTTGGGTGATGATTCATATACTTGTACGAAAGATTATGTTATGATTGAAACTAAATATATGTATAAACAATGTATAGATGATAGTATTGAAAAAATGAAAGAGTATAAAAGTGTTTTTCTTAGAAAGGAAAAATTAAAATTATTGGAGAATTTTACTTTGAATTAATGCCCTTGTATTGGCGCTGCCTTCGAAACAGAATGTGCATAATGGAAATGAAAATGTGAGTTCGAGTCTCACCTGGGGTACAATAATATATATGTCTCTGTCGTTCAATGGATAGGACCTTGGTTTACGAAACCAACAATACCAGTTCGACCCTGGTCGGGGATACTAATAATCTTATGATAAATAAAATAAACTTTTATGATTTTTTTTTATAAAAAAATTAAAAAATAAGGGTTTTGTATGAATAAGTTAGAAGAAATTTTTAGAGCTTGGAGCATATCTTTTGATCCTAATGCTGAGCAGGCTGAACTTGCTGCTGAAAGAATACAGATTTGTGAATCTTGTGAATTTAAGGTAAGTACACCAATTGGTCCATTATTTAGTATTGCTAGATGTTCTGTTTGTGGATGTGCTTTGAAAGCAAAAATATACACACCAAAAACTTATATTGATGAAGGTGGTTCTTGTCCAAAGGAATTATGGAAAGATGTTGAAGATATTTGGTTAAATAAGGACACGGATAAGTTACTGGAATTAGAAAGACTAAATGAACAAAAAAAATCTACTGAATAAGTAGATTTTTTTTTATAAATTATAATTTTTTGTTGCTTGATACAATTCAATACCTCCAGCATTTTCTATTTCATGTAATAATTTTGCTATACCTGTTGGCGGTCCTTCAAGTCCTGGTAATTTATCATCTTGACTTGTATTATCAATAGGAAAATTTTCAATCCATAAATTTGTTCCATATAGTTGATCTTCAATTTCCCATATTTTATATGTTTTTCCAAATATACTAACTAAAGCATAAGCTCCTAGATATTGATCACGATAACCAAATTTTATTATATCAATTATATTTTGCTCTTTTTTACCTAAATAAAGAATTATTTTTTTTATTTCTTTTTTAAGATGTTCTATTGTGAGATATTCTTCATCATCATGAGTTTCAAATTGTTTAATATATTTCATAAGTTATATTTTTTTGCTTCTATTTCTTCTTTTGTTGCTTTTCTGATTTGAGTGTAATTCGCTAATGCAGGTAATATTGTTGGTTTTTCAATTAAATATTTGAAATATACATTGTCTTTTTGATTAATCGCTATAATTTTATATACATCACCTATTTTCATTTCTGGATATATTTCTTTTAGTAATATTACATAATCTCCGATTTTATATTCTTCTTGCGAATTTTCAAATTGTTTGATATATTTCATAAATTATAACTTCGTGTTTTTATATATAATTGATCTACAACTAGTTTACCGTTTTCAAGTTTTATGTCACCTTTATATTTTAAATTGAACATTCGTTCAAGTTGATCTATTTTTTTGTATTTATCTTTTTCTGATTCATATGAAGTAAACATCCAATCAGATGGGCTTATAGAGTCTTGCCTACCAGAGTCTTGCCATTGCCTCAGTTTACTACCATAAAAATATAATATTATTCCAGACATATTTTTATAACTATGAAAACAGATATTGACAACACTCTTATTAGATCTACCACCAACTGGACCATTATCATCTATTATATATTTTTTAATATTTATTATTTTATCACGTGCTAATTTAGGTATATTACTCTGTTCGGTTATTAATTGTAATATATTTAATACCGTAGTTTCATTTCCGTCTATTGTATAAGTTGTACCAATAACATCAAATGGATAATTATTAATGTTATAAATTTTTTCAAAGTGTTTAATATATTTCATGCTTTATATATAAAAATCTGAAGTTATTTTTGGTAATTTTAAAAATTATTTATATCTTTGTATTGTTAAAACAACATATTATGGAAACTACAAAGACAGAATTAAAAGAAGTTAAGAGTTCAAGTAATGATTTTATTTTCTTGAATGTGAGTTTTGATGAATATTTAAGAAAATGTAAAGAACTAGGTTTTAATCATTATTGTAAAAATCATTTGGAAGTTAATTGTCCAGTTTGTAAAGAAAAAATTGGTAGAGGGTAAATAACTAAGGCTTAGTCCAAGTTATTGATGACACAATTTAAGAAAAACCACCCATAAGGTGGTTTTTCTGTTTAATATTTATAGTGTTCTGCCTTATACGGACCGTTGATAGGAATACCTATATAATTTGATTGTTCATCTGTTAGAGTGGTTAATTTGACACCAATTTGCTCAAGATGTAGTCTGGCTACTTCTTCATCTAAATGCTTAGGAAGCCTATATACACCAATTTCATATTCATCTATCCATAATGTTAATTGTGCCAATACTTGGTTTGTGAATGAATTGCTCATAACAAAACTTGGATGACCAGTTGCACATCCAAGATTAACTAATCTACCTTCGGCTAATAAATAAATACAATGACCATCTTCAAATAAATATTTATCAACTTGTGGTTTAATATTTATTCTTTTAACTGTTGGATCTTCGTTTAGTTTATTAACTTGGATTTCATTATCAAAGTGTCCAATATTACAAACAATACTTTGGTCATTCATTTCTTTCATGTGTTCTAATGTTATAACATCTTTATTACCAGTACAAGTAACAAATATATTACCAAATTGTAATGCTTCTTCCATTGTTATGACTTGATAGCCTTCCATTGCGGCTTGTAACGCACAAATTGGATCTATTTCAGTTACAATTACTCTTGCGTTTTGAGATGCTAATGATCTTGCTGAGCCTTTGCCTACATCACCAAATCCAAGTACTACAGCAACTTTACCAGGTAGCATAACATCAGTTGCTCTTCTTATTCCATCTACCAAAGATTCTTTACAACCATATAGGTTATCAAATTTTGATTTGGTTACAGAATCGTTTACATTGATTGCTGGTACTTTTAATTTATCATTTTCATACATTTGATATAATCTATGAACTCCAGTTGTAGTTTCTTCTGAAACACCTTTTAATTTTTTGATGTTATCACTCCAGAAAGTAGGTGTTTCTAATAAAGTTTCACCTAAAATTTTATATAATGCTTTTTCTTCTTCGTTATTTGGTGGTAGAATTATGAAAGATTTTTCAAAATCAGCACCTAGATGAAACATCATAGTAGCATCACCACCATCATCTACGATTAGATTTGGTCCTTCATTATTTGGAAATGTTAGTGCTTGTTTGGTACACCACCAATAATCTTCTAATGATTCACCTTTCCAAGCGAATACTGGAATTCCAGCGGCTGCGATTGCGGCTGCTGCGTGGTCTTGTGTTGAGAAGATATTACAGCTTGCCCATCTTACTTCTGCGCCTAAAATTTGAAGAGTTTCTATGAGGACGGCAGTTTGTATTGTCATGTGAAGAGAGCCTGAAATTCTTGCTCCTTTTAAAGGTTTATTTGTGTATTTTTTTCTGATAGACATTAAGCCTGGCATTTCCTTTTCTGCTATTTCTATTTCTTTTCTACCCCATTCGGCTAGATTGATATCCTTTACTTTATAATCCATATTTCTAAACTTTTTTTTAATTTATATATATATATTCAGTAGTTTAGTTTTTTATTTAAAAAAAAGAATTATCTTTGTGCTATTAAACTAAAAAAGTATTGTATGGAAAGAACAAAAATAATTGAAAAATAGAAAAACTTTAATAAAAAAGAATAATATATAGATTATGAAAAAACTTATATTATTATATTTTTATTTTTTCACTAAATATAGTGGAAGCACAATTTAAAATTAAAGCTCCACCACCTGTTAAAACAGAGAAGAAAAAAGAAGTGAAAAAGAAAGTTAAGAAGAAAGATTCAAAGAAAATAAAAGAAGTAAAAAAAGAAGTAAAAAAAAACAATAGATAAATTATAAAATTATGAAAAACTTATTAAACATAGCTCAACAACAACAGGTTTCGGTCTGATTGGTTGAACTATGTTCTTTTTTAACTCAATCAGAAACGATTGAGTTTTTTTATTTTAAAAAATTTTTTATCATATTGATCATTAGCGCAATGGTAGAGCATCAGATTTTGATTCTGAAGGTTGAAGGTCCGAGTCCTTCATGATCAACAAAAATAACAAAAAGTTATTTTATATTGTCCTGTGATGGAATGTAAACATGTCATCCTTTGACGGTGATGCCCAAGTGGTTTGTAGGTTCGAGTCCTACCAGGATAGCTTTGACTGTGAAGGTTGAAAGTTCGAGTCTTTCTGCGGCAACAACTAGTTCCTTGCATTGTAATGGTAGCATTTAAACCTCTGAAGTTTAGGGTCTTGGTTCGAATCCAAGAGGAACCGCAAATTGTCCATAATAATATTTTTTATGACCTATATTTAATTAAATTTTCTAATATTAAAAATAATAAACATTTATTCATTTTTATTATAAATAATAAAAAAATGTTTTTTTATGCAAGTAGCCCCAATATTTGATATTAACTATAATATTGATCACACTCAATATTATTGGTTTCAGGAAGGATTTTCAGCACAAGAGTTAGAATGGTTTAAAAATTTAGTAGATTTATTTCATTTTGAGGTAGCATCGATAGTTGGCTCAACAGATCCGAGTTCTTCACAAGAAGTTAGAAATTCTAAAATTAAATGGATTCATTATGATGATTTATCAGCATGGGTTTATGATAAGCTAAGAGATTTTGCTGTTGAAGCAAATAATACGCTTTGGAATTTTGATTTACGTTCTATTGTAGATTCTATACAATATACTGAATATCATGATAATGGTGGTCATTATGATTGGCACGTAGATATTGGACCTGGTATAAGTCATAGAAAAATTAGTATGGTGACTCAATTATCAGATCCAAGTGAATATGAAGGTGGTGAATTACAACTTTGGAGTGGAGGTCAATTTAGAACCATACCTAAAATAAAAGGTTGTACAGTTTTATTTCCTAGTTTTCTTTTACACAGAGTAACACCAATAACAAGTGGTGTTAGAAAAAGTATGGTTCTTTGGGCTGGTGGTGGAAATTACAAATGAGATTTAATTAAACTTTCAATATTATTTTTCAGAAATTTATTTGTGAATTCTTGAATGTCTTCTTCAATTATATTATAATTTCTTTTACCTTTAATTGTCATTAGTTCTGTAATATTAATTAGATTTACATCTATTTCTGATGTATTATTAATGTCAATTAAAACTTGACTTAATATACTAAACATTATAGATATTTTTTCTTTTTCTGAGAATAGTAAATATTTTCTGGTTCTTTCACCAGTTTTTGTTGTCTCTCCTTTAAGATTTTTTAATTTTATGCTTCTTTGTTCTTTGATAGGAATTTCTTCAAAGTGATAAGGTGAGATATTATTTTTAATTCCACGAATTTTGAATACTGTAGAGTTTTTTTGTAATTCTACATAATAAATTTCACCTTCTTTTAATGTTTTACCTGTATTAGATGTGCATTTAACAAATTGACCTGTATAATCTTTTTTTGAAGTATCAAGAGCAAGATTATTTACATTATTCCAATTATTAAAGTCGGATAATTTATCTAATGGTTCACCATTAATATCTGTGAAATATTTAATGTTAAATCGACCTAATTTCTCAATATAAACAACTCTTTCTATTGTTTTTTTATAGGTATTTGTGCTAGTATATAAAGCATTAGCTAAATATACTGCACCTTTAATTAATTTAATTGAGTGTTTATCATTGATACAAATTATTTTTAACATAAATTTAATAGGTGTTTAATTAATTGAATATCATCTAATTTAAACTGTATTGAATTTAAAAGAGATAGTGATAATAAAGCGATTGAGAGTAGAATATCTAACGTATGTGTAATTTTACGAAATATTTTATTTTTAATATTGTTGAATATAAAATTCTGAATTAGAGATATTAAAAATATTCCACAAAAAAAGTATTCGTTTATGGTGAATAGTCCTATAACACAGATAATACTATATAAAATATCAACAAGACCTAACTTTATTATTTCAGTGTAGGCTATTGAATTTGTTTTTTTGTTTAGAATATTTTTATAGTCATGTGAAATAGTTTTTAATCTAAAGAATAGATTAAATTGAAATAGTTTTTGTATTTCGAATGCTATAAATATGGTTAAGAATAGGTTGAATATCATTTTTTGAAGATTTCGCTTGATAGAATAAATTTACCAACAATTTTACCTTCGTTATTTTTATAATTAATTCTGTATGCAAAGGTATTTTCATCGAATTTACCTAATTCGAATGTTATGACAGCTTTGGTAGAGTCTAATTTGAAATAGACTATATCACCTGATTTGAATGGCGATACTGGTTCTGGAGTTTTGACTTCATTTGAGGAACAAGCTGACATTACTAATAGTAATCCAACTAACGTTGATTTTAGATATTCGATAAATAGTTTTTTCATATTAGCGGCACATTTCAAGTGGGTTTTCAATTTCAAAATTTAATTCAATAGTTTTGGAATTACCAAAAATTTCTGCTTTTTCAGCATCAGAAAGATCATTAATAGTGATTGAATTTTTGATACCAAATTCAATCATACGAGATTCAATTTCAAAGTCCTCAACAAAATTTTTTTCAGTCATGACATTAAGAATTAAGAGTGATTATTATAGAATACAAAGATACCCAATTTTTCTTAATATAAAAGAAAAAATCTGAATATTATTCAGATTTTTTAATCTTTTTCAATTTATCTTTTCTAATTTCTGATATTGTATCAAGTTCTACCTTAACAATAGTTTGTGGTGATGTTAGACTAATAGAAGAATCAACTGTTATAGTGCTTCTTTTTGGATTCTCTTTCCAAAATTCGTGTCTAATTACTTGTATTATATCAAATGCTTCTCTGCAAGAATCATCAACTTCTGGACTATGAATACCATAACTACCGTGTCCAAAATCTTTTCCAGTAATATCTTGTTTCACATCATTAAAAACAGATTTGATTTTATCTTTGGTGTAGTGATATTTATTCCAATCTGGAGAGAGTTTTATATTTTTAACATCTGTCCAGGTTTTTATTTCTTCACTATCACCCCAAGAGCCTTTTGTTTTGATGTAGCCTTTGCCGATTTCTACTATTTCACCTCTCATTGTGTGGTCACCAACTTCAAATTCTTTTTTTGGTATAAATTGGTCATAAATAGCATTATTAATAGTTGGATGATCAAGTATTTCATCAAACTGTAAAATACCGACTCTTGAGTAAAAATCCAATGCTGTTTGGATTAGTCTTAATTGTTTATTATTTAATTTGATTGTTGCCATATTTTTCGTGTTCTACATATTTTTCAAACCATTGTTTTTCTTTTTTTCTTCAACAACTTCATTTAGATTACTAAAATCTAATTTAATCTTTTCCATTATCTTGAAACATTTTTAGCATTTACATTACCTGTTACATCACCACAATCTACGTTGTGTGCTTTTACATTTCCACCAACATTTTTACATTCAACATTATGTGCATCAATATCACCCATAACATTACCATTTACTTTAACATTATGTGCTTCGATATTAGCTAAATCACCTTCAAATTTAATTTCAACTATACCATTTAAGTCACTTTGAATGGTGATACCATCAACAGTAATAGAATTACCGTTTACTGAAATGTTAGAACCACTAACATTAAAAGTTTGTCCATTTATTGTTATTTTATTCATAATTTAAGATATTTTAATGTAATTTTCTACTTTTTGATCATATTCATTTTTAGTAATCCACATACCAACATCTGTTGCTACAGATAATTCTACATCATTACCAGTTTCAATAAAATAATCATTAAACTGATTATAATTAAAATTATTATTAACAGTGCAAAGTAATTCTACTGCTTGTTTTTTTGTATAAGATCCGATTATTACTCTGACTTGTTTGCGTGGTGTGCCATAAAAAATTGTGCCACCAAATACTTTTAATTTTTTTAATTTTTTTGTCATTTTATTATTTTTTAGAAGTTAGAAATGTATAAGCGGCAATAATTTTTTGCATTTTAGCGGTAGTGTCAATTTCTTTATTGCGATCAGGATGCCAGATCATAGCCATTTTTCTGAATGCTTTTTTGATTTCGGCAAGAGTTGCATCAGCAAAAATACCTAAGATTGAGTAAGCGTTGTCATTAGATAAGATGGTTCTAGCTTCTTCGTAACCCATTCTATGATTAAATGCTTGTTTCCAAGCAGATTCGTCACCATAACCTTCTTCTTTAACATTGTATGTCTTATAACCGTCCATGAAACCTTTCTTAGCCATTTTGTGAGTTTTTAAGTGATTTTCAATAGTACAAAGATACGGATATTATTTGATAAAACAAACTATTTAGATAATTCATTAATAAAAGTTTCACCATAGACTAATTTTCCGTTTCTATAAACTGTTTTTATATTAGATTTCCATACCCAACTTTTATCACCATTATCCCATTCAAAATCTACCTTAGCACCATTATCTGTAATAACGGTTGCTGTATCCTCTAAGCACAATACATCACCTTTTTGTAGGTTGTATTTTGAATTCATAATATAACTTGTGTTTTTATATTAGTTCTATTTACTAAAATAACATTACCTAAATTAGTATCAGTTACACCTAAACTATTTTTCAAGCTTTGTAATTTAGATATTGCTTGTTGAACGCTATTATTTTTCTTAAAAAAATTTCTTTGTTTTCCACCCATACAATCAGTAATAGAGTATTTCATAAATTGAAAATGAATTTCTAATTCAGAATCATCGTTAAAAATAATGAAATAACCTGTTATATGTGTGCCATTAGAAAAAATATTTGGCATTAACATTTCTGTGAAATATTTAATATTATCCATATTATCTAAAATTAAGATTAAGAGTTACTGGTGTTTCGTGACCTGGAAGACCAAGAGCTGAAAGGTGTTTACAAGTACGGTAACGTCTCCAACCTGGACAAGAACAGCCCATATGTCCTTTATCAATATTTTGAGAAACAATATAAACACGGTCAGATGTTGCTGAATGAATTTCAAAACGATTTTTCCAAAGTTTGTTATCTGGAAGTGCATCTGCTGTCCTTACTGAAACTGAAATTTTTGGAAGATTTGAAGTAGCCATAGTTCTGAGTTTTTAAGAGTTTATTATTACCTTTTCAACACAACAAAGATACGGAACTTTTTTTAAAGCACCAAAGAACTACCAAAAAAAAGTTTGATTTATTTTTTTGATTTTAATTTGTCGTTATATAATTTTATTTCTTCTTCAGTTGCTTTCTCAAACCCATTTTTATAATAACTTCCAACAAAACCTTGACTATTCGTTGTTAACCATTTATCATCTGTTATATTATAAACAACTCCATTTTTTGGTTTGATTTCGTTTCCAAAAACCATTGATCCAAGGATAAAAAGTCTTCAAACTATTTATATTACCGTTATAATCATCAAATTCAAATAAATCATCATTTATACATAGTATATCACCATTTTTAACATCATCATAATAATTTTCAAAAAGAAATTTGAATAGATGATTAGTTAAAAAATGTCTTAATCTTTTTGATTTTGGTCCTTTTATGTAAATCATAATAAGTAATCATTTTAGTTATTTTTAAAATTTAATTTTAATCTTCGTCCATTGGAATATAAGGGTTCCACCCCATTAATTTGTGGTGTTGTCTCATACAATCATTCCAATCAGTGCCTTCAATTGTTCTAATAAGAACAGCATCATCACCAAGAAATTTTCTATTTTCGAAATCATCATCACAAATTACTGTGGTTGAATCATCACTTTCACAATACCATACTTCTACTTTCATTTTGTTATTTTTTAAGATAAAGTTTTGAATAAATTGTAGAATTATCATCACAAAAATCATAATAATGCTCAATTACCCATGTACCTGGTTGAACGTTTGTGAGAATTTCATCCTGATAATCGTCATTTTTTTCTGTTACTTTTAGATTTTCAGTAATTTCTTCATTGTGTTCACGTAATATCTGAAGATCACCACACATCCAACGCCATACATCTAGAGATATTGTACCATATGATTCAAACCCATCATGGGTAATAGTAAATTCTTTATCCGTTTCTCTATTATAACCATAATTATCACCAATAATAATTTCATCACCATTCGTATTAACAAATACAGAAACTGACATGTTTCCCATTTGTCCATAACCGATATTTTGTGACGCTAAATATTGCATCAATTCATTTCTACCATTGATTGCGTTAATTGAGTGATAGCCACGTTCTTTTGGCATTTCATATAACTCTTTTTTATTGAAAAAATTTTTAAAAAGTAGATCACCTGATGGCACATTAATTTCGGATACTAATTTACCAGCGTCTCTTAAAGTTTTACAACTACAATCAGGTATTTCGTTTGTATTCAAACAAAAATCGTAACCTTTTTTGACTTTTTCTCTTGCATTACTCCATACTGACCAATGAACTAATGCGACTGTTTTTTCATCAATAGCGGTTAAATGTAATGTTTCTCCACAATCAAAGCAATAATGTTCTCTTTCACCGATTAGTTGACCAGGTAAAAAATCATGAGTTAGCTGTGAATTAACAAACGAAATCATTTCTTTTTTCTCTTTATCAGTTTTTAATTTTTCAAGAAATTCTTTCTTGTTCAGAATTGTGTCCTGAATAGATTCCAATACTGGATCACATGAGTGACCTTTAGAATCAAGTGTAATTGATCCATCACTTAAACCTTTTTCAACTTCTAATAAATTCATAGTATATTTTTGTCTTTAAGATATTGTTCAGAGAGGTTGGCAATAATTTTACAATAACCTTCTTTTTCAAATACACCTTTTATTTTTGGATCAAGATAGTTATTCAATACAAGAATGGTTTCAAGTGCGCCATAATATCTCATATTATTTTTACCAGAAAAATTAATATAATAATATGCTTCACATACAATTTTTTCTTCCTGTGTTCGTTCTTCAGGTTCTTTTTTGTATTTAT
>Ga0209083_1003149_pt1 | contig 14298 bp, 22 predicted proteins | sample AM7aDNAmetaG_FD_184132 | JGI IMG/M metagenome (GOLD analysis project Ga0209083, IMG submission 184132) | Freshwater microbial communities from Finland to study Microbial Dark Matter (Phase II) - AM7a DNA metaG (SPAdes) (version 3) | ecosystem: Environmental > Aquatic > Freshwater > Lake ...
CAATTAGTTCGTGAGAACCAAACGATAGTTATTGAGGATTTGAATGTTAGTGGTATGATGAAAAATCATCATTTATCAAAATCAATTCAGGATTTAAGTATTAACGAAACATTTAGACAATTAAAGTATAAATGTGAATGGTATGGAAGAGATTTGGTAGTGATAGACAGATGGTTTCCAAGTAGTAAATTATGTTCAGTTTGTGGATATAAGTATAAAAACTTATCATTGAAAGAAAGAGATTGGGTGTGTCCTGATTGTGGTACACACCATTCAAGGGATTTCAACGCAGCGACAAACATAGTTAACGAAGGAAAGAGATTGATAGGTAGCCGTTCTACCGAATTTACGCTTGTGGAGCATCCGCTTATGGACGAACATTCAGAAATGAATCTAAGAAGTAATGATACGATGAAACAAGAAGAATCAAATTTAACAAGGTTGTAGATTTTGTTAGATTTATTTTAACGGTGAAAATGTATATAAAGTAAAAATTATATCAAAGACACCAGCTATATTTGATATGAGTACATCAAGATTTGATAGTATGAGTGTTCAAGAAGCATTTGATGCGTGTCTAAGAGGTGATACTTCTTATTTAATTGAAGATTTAATTGAATATAAAGATATGGATGAAAATGAAGCTTCAGAACTTGTAGAATACTGGAGTTATAATTTAGATTTAATTATTTTAGAAAATTGTAATTACGCAAAACACACTATAGAATATATAATTCCAGAATCAGAATTTTTTTTAAATAAAGGTCATGAAGCTAAAATAATAAATCTTGGTAAAATATCAGTATAATCCGGCAACTTCCGGTAATATTTAAAAAATTAAATAGTTAAATATCAACATATAATATTTTTATCCGGAAATATCCGGAAATATTTTTAAACTTTTTTTATTTGAACTCTTAAAAGGAATTAAGAATATTTTTTCAGACCGACCCTGAATAATATTTGAGACATATTGTTTAACACTTTAAAAACTTTAACAAATGACAGAAGAATTAGTCGTTGGAAAAAACATCGGAGCACTACCAGACATTTTCGATCAGCTGGTAAATGACAACAAAATTTTTAAGATTAGAAGCAAGGGGAACACAACCCTTACAGAAGATTATCTATTTTTCTTAAAAAAGATCGAAGAAGGGAAATACATTAAAAACCTGCGTTCTGGTGATGTTATGACCGGAAAAGTTGTTGAAATCAACAAAAAAGATATTATCATTGATATTAATTACAAAGATAATGTATTTGTTGATGCAAAAACTTTGGATGCTGATGTATTAGAAGAACTTCAAATTGGAAACGATATTGAAGTTATGATTTCTGAAATTAATGATAGTCCTTATTCTATTAGAGGATCTGTTAATGAAATCAGAAAGATGAACGTATCTAACAAAGTAAAAGAAGCTTACATGATTGATGGTTTCTTTTATGCAACCGTAACAGAATCAAAACCAGCAGGTTATGATTTGATTATGGAAGTAGATGAAATGAAAGTGAAAGCTTTTATGCCAAACACAATTGCTTGGATTAACAAACTTGTTGATCCTAGTTCATTAACTGGAAAAAGGATACCAGTTATGATTGAAACACTTGAACAAGATAAAGGTGTTTATGTTGTCAATCATAAGAAATATTTACAATCTTTGATTCCAGAACAAGTAAAGAAACTCAAGAAAGAGTGGATGAAAAACAAAACCAATCCTTATGTTGGTTTTATTACCGGAACAACACCATTTGGAGTGTTTATTGAATTCTATGAATTTTTAACTGGAATGATTTACAGGAAGAACATTCAAGAAGAATGGCAGACTGATGAAAAATGGGCACAAATGAAGCCGGGTATGTATGTAAACTTCTATATTAGTGATATTATTGTTCCGAAGAATAAGATTATCATGACTCAAATATTGAGAGAATCAATATTCAAAACCCTTAAAGTAGGTGATATTATCAATGGTAAAGTTATTGATATCAAATCTTTTGGAGCATTAATTCAATTAGATGAAGAAACCAATGGACTTATTCAATCTAATATCCTATCTAAACAGAAAGTTGAACTTAAAGTTGGTGACAACGTTGATGTTAAAGTTCTGAGTATTATGAAAGATGATAGGAAAGTAAATTTAGGGTTAACTAAAAGTTAACTAAAACAACCCAGAAATTTTAATATATAAAGATGGTGGCACAAAATTGATTTTTGTTGCCACTATTTTTTTATACCAAATATAATTTTTATATTTGTCGTTTTATAACCAAAAATTAATCTAACGAATATGAAGAATTTCAAACTATTCGGTGGCAAGCAGATTGATGACTTAGGAGAATACTTACGGAACTACTATAAGTTGAATCCAAGAGTTAAAATTTTCGTGGGTACTGACTCACTACAAAATGGAAAATTTACCAAATATGTAACAACTGTAAATATGTTGCATCCTGAACATTTGGATGAAAATGGTAATTTTCATTATAGTGCTGGTGTGCATATCGTGTACAGACGTGATAACGTTAAACGAATAAGAGACATTTACAGCCGTCTATGGCGTGAAACGGAACTTACTTTCGAAGTGGCGTCCTATGTTCACGATGCTCTTAAAGATGTATGGACTCAACCATTGAATATCAATGAAAAAATTCCTATTGTTCATTTAGATTTTAGTGCTCAACCAAAATTTAAATCTCATCAAGTTCATGATGTATCCGTTGGTTATATCAAAGGACAAGGATTTTTAGTTGAAGTTAAACCAAATTCTTGGGCAGCTACGTACGCAAGTGATTGGTTATGTCATTAAAAATGAAAATCCACTTTCAAAGTGGATTTTCATTTTCTCCATTCTTTTTATTCCAAGGTACGTGTCCTTTTTTCCAAGCACTAACAGGTTTAATTCCTTTTTTTGCAACCATAAAAGGTTTATGGAATTCATATGGTGATGTTTGGATTATTGATACAAAAGGATTATCTAATAAATGGTGGTATGATTTATATTTTAGAAAAGGAGATAATAAAATAATGACATTTGATTCAATTCCGCCAAATCATTTACATTTAGTAGAATCATATGACGATGATGAAGAAAACGATTTACAAAAAAGAGTTGAATCTACTGTAAAAAAACTATCAAAAAATAAAAAACAACAATGAAACACGGAAATTTTTATGTTACGGAGGAACTAGATGAAACAATAATTTTGCACACCGATGGTAGTGGTGTAGAAAATAGAATATGGTGTGTTGGTTATTTAAAGAAAGATTTAAGCTATCGTATGAGAGAATATGATGGCTTTTATAATTTAGAAGATTTAAAGAAAATATAAATGTTATTAATATTTATTTATTTGGGCTTCGTTATATTTATATATAAAGATAAAAATAAATAAAATTATGGAATATACAATTAAAGATAGAAAAAATTTTCCAATAACAACTGGAGTTTATTGTATATATTTTAAAAACAATAAATCAAATAAAGTTTACATTGGAAGTGCATCTAGAATTAATAATAAAAAAAGAAATGAAAATGGATTTTATAATAGATGGGTAAAACATATATACAGATTAAATAAAAACACATTTGATAATCCAATATTACAAAAAGCTTATAATAAATACGGATCAGATAATATGGTGTTTAAAATTTTAGAAGAATGTATTCCAACAGATTGTTTAATAAAAGAACAATTTTATATAGATAAATTCGATTCCTACAATAAAGGTTATAATGGAAGACCTATTTCAAATAGTAATCTTGGATTTAAACAAACAGATTACCACAATTCAAAAATAATTAATGATCATAAATTAATTAGAGACTCTTATTATCCAAATGTTAAAAAATTATATGATAATGGTAAAACAACAAGAGAAATATCAAAACTATTAAATATAAGCAGAGGATTTATAAAAAGAATATTTAGAGAAAATAACATAAAACCAAGAAAATTAATGGATTATAAAAAGAAAAAAATATATCAATTTGATATGGATGGAAATTTTATCAAAGAGTGGGATAGTATTAATGAATGTTCCAGATATTTAAATCTTAATATGCACGGAATAGAATTGGTGCTGCATGGCAAATGTAAACATCATAAAAATTTTTATTTCAATTTTTTAAAATTGGATAAAAATAACGTTATTAATAATATTAATAATTTCATAATTAAATCAAGAAATAGAAAATATCTTAATATAAAACAATTAGATAAAGAAGGTAATCAAATAAAAAATTGGAGAGATGTTAAAGAAATAATAGATTATTATAAATTTAAAAACACTAAGGGAATTTGTCAAGCATTAAGAACTACCAATAATTATTACAAAGGTTTTTATTGGAAAGTGTAATTATTTTTTTTATTTCAATTATGTTTTGTAAATTTACTTAAAATTTATATTATGGTTTCAGCAAGTGATATTATAGATGTGATTAAAATACATCCTTTAAAAATAAGAAATATATTTTTATTTGGTTCTCAAATATATGGTAATCAAAGAGATGATTCGGATTACGATTTTATTGTGGTGGCTTGTAATATGTTAGAAAAACAAGAAATACGTCATGAAAATTTGAATATTCATGTTCATACCCCGGATATTTTCCTAAATGGATTGAAAGAATATCAAATGAATTATTTAGAATGTATTTATGCTCCAACATTTGCTAAAATACAAGAAAAAATGATTCAGCCAGATAAAAACTTTTCACTGAAGATTGATATGCTTAAATATAAAGGTATGAATCAATCATTTACAGCTTTTCACAAAGCTAAAGAAAGGGTATTGGATGGTGAATTATATAGGGGTGTTAAAAGTATGTGGCATTCATTCCGTATTCTTCAGTTTTTCAAACAAATTATAGATAGTGGTTGTATTACTGATTTTGCATCAGCCAATCATTATTGGGAAATGATGAAAGAAGATATGGAACATCATGAAGATTGGGATTTTTATAAAGAAAAATATCTTCCAATGAAAATTGAATTAGAAACTTCATTAAATAGATAAGATGAAAACTGAAATAAAAATATCTGACTTCATGTTTTTAATCGAAGCTGTTCTTAATGTTTTCATAAACGAAGAGGCTAATAAGATTATTGAAAAATCGCCTGATAATATGCTTAAAATAATATTTTCTCAAGATGAAAGTTTTTTGAGAGAAAAATTAGAACCTGCCATTGAAAATTTCAAATATTATCAACTTCTTGAAGATGCTGAAAAATTAATAACAAGTGATACTCCTTATGACATTTTAAAACACCCCATTGATGAATTTATGGTAGATGTATATAGAACTCTATTAAAAATGGATCAAATGATTAAAGATTTAGAAGAAAGAGTGGGTGATGCTTTCTTTTTTGAAAATAAAATGGGAGACGAGAAAAAAACCAATGAAATAAAGCATAGTTTAAAATCAGAATATAAAAAATTAAAAAAACTTTTCAATGATATTATGTTAGATTGTGAATTTTCGTATTGTGAAATATCCGGTATTCAAAAAAATTATCTTAATGATATGTTAAATGAAGCTATTGAAAATGAAGATTATGAGATAGCTGCTAAAGTAAGAGATAGAATTAAAAACTTTAACTAATTTTTTTATTTCAAAAATAATTCTTAACATTGTAATTATGGAAAAAACATTTACAACAAAAAATTTCGAATGTTTAAAATCAACATGCGAAAAGATAATTTCACTTTCAAATGAAAATGTTAATGGACATTTGATGGTATCCCAAATGATGTTTTTGGGTGATCTTATAAAAGAATTTAAAGATAATCCACTTGTTAAAAATTCAGGTGTATGAAATAAATAAAACAAACCAAATTAAATTAATATATAAACAATAAACAAATTAAAATTATGTCATAGGTAGTATTAAATTATAACTATATAGTCGCACAAATAGAAAAAAATGATATTTTTCTTTTAATATATATTATTATGTTAGAAGATTTTATCATTAAATTTAATATTATTTATAAAAATAAATACGATTATTCGATTAGTATTTATAAAAATACCAAAACAAATATAAAAATTATTTGTCCTACGCATGGTATTTTTGAAAAAACACCCCAAAATCATTTAAAGCAAGGTTGTCCAAAATGTTCAGCTGAAAATCTATCGGCTAAATATAGAACTCCAATTGATGAATTATTAAATAAATTTAATAAAATTCATAATTATAAATATAATTATAGTTTAGTCAATTATATTAATAATAAAACAAATATAAAAATCATTTGTCCAATTCATGGTATTTTTGAACAAACACCAAAAAATCATTTTAATGGTAGTGAGTGTCCAAAATGTTCATTGATAACAAAATCAAAAAAACAATCTAAATCAATTGATGTAGTAATATTTGAATTTAAAAAAATTCATAAAAATAAATTTGATTATTCAAAAGTGAATTATATTAATAATAATTCAGATATTATTATAACTTGTAAAATACATGGTGATTTTAAAATTAATCCATATCATCACTTAAAGGGAATAGGATGTAGTAAATGTTCTGGTAATTATAGAAAAACAAATGATGAATTTATATCAGAATGTGAAAAGATTCATAATAATAAATATGATTATTCATTGACAAATCATATAAATAATAAAACGAAAGTTAAAATAATTTGTAAAAAACATGGATTATTTTTACAAAATCCATCACATCATATTAATGGTCACGGATGTCCTATATGTAATTCTTCGAAAGGTGAGACCAAAGTAAGAGAAATTTTAAATAAATATAAAATAAATTTTATTGAACAAAAGAAATTTTCAAATTGTAAAAATAAACAAAAAAATAGATTTTTACGATTTGATTTTTATTTAATTGATTTTAATATTTGTATTGAATATGATGGTGTTCAACATTTCAATCCAACATCTTCTTGGGGTGGTATTCAACAATTTTTAAGAACATCTGAAAATGATAGAATAAAAAATAAATTTTGTAAGAAAAATAATATTAAACTAAAAAGAATATCATATAAAAGTTTTAATCAAATAGAAAAAATAATAGAAAAAATAATAAATTAATATTATGACATAGAACAAATTAATTGTAGTATCGAGAAGAGATTTAACAGCATCATATCAATCTGTTCAATCTGGTCATGCTGTTATTATGTTTCAATACGAACATCATGAAATTGCTAAAAAATGGTATAAAGAATCAAATTATTTGGTTTATTTATCAGTAGAAAATGAATCAGAGTTAAAACAACTCATTCATAAATTACAACAATCTAATTTAAAATATTCCATATTTAGGGAATCTGATATTGATGATCAGATTACCGCTATCTGTATTGAACCATCCGATGAAACAAGACAGATCACATCACAATTACCTTTACTTCTAAAAGAGTACAAGGCTGATAATCTATTGGACAAAAATAATCACAAACAATTAGTATTAACAAATTAATAAAAAGTTATGAAAGACATTGGAAAAGAAAAAATTTTAGGTCAAATTTCAATCGAAGATTTGAAAAAAATGATTAAAAAATATGAAAAATTGGGTGCCGATGAATGTTTTATTTCTCGTGATGAAAATGAAACTTGGTACTACAATATCATAGAATTTTATAAAAAATAAAAGAAAATTATGAAAAAATTATTAGAAGAAATTAAAAATTCATTTTCCCTGTTAGATCTGAAAGAAGATTGGGATGAAGATGGTGCAAAACCACCAACAGAAATATCATTTTCAAGAATGTTAGAGTTCTTTGGTTGTTTAATATCAAAAGATGTTAACACAAATATAAAACCAAATATATTCCCTTGCGGAGATGGTTCAATAGATATTTCATTCAGAATCGATAATGATATTAGATTATTAATAAACATATCAGATGAAAGAATTGGTTGGTATGGTGATATTAAAACAGAAAAAAGTGATAGTGATTTTCAAATAAAAGGGGAACAAAAAAATGTTTTTAACAATGAATTATTTGAATGGATTAAAAATAACATAAAATAAATTATGCGTCTGGACCGCTTTGAAAAATTCAGAGTTATTATAATAAATCGAGATAAAAAATAATAAAGTTTTTTCATTGTATTGGCAATAGGTCGGTTATTCTTTAACGGTGCACCAAACCAAGAATAAAATATGTGGTTCGAATCCCTTCAGACGCACAAAAAATAAAGAAAGGAAAATTATGATAAATTTCGTAAATAAAATGTTTAAAGGTTCAAAACCAATGACAGGTAAAGAATTAGAAATATTAAATAAAACAGCATCCAGATTAATTTCTGATACACCCACAACTTTATGTAATCCTATTTACAAAAATATAAACACGTTTATATCTAACCCAAATAATAATAAATTTAAAGAATCTATCGATTATTTTAAATCATTTTTTGAAAAAAATTTCAATTTAATTCAAAATGATAAACCATTATCAATTTCTATTATTGAAGATGATTGCTTGTTAATTGAATGGATATTTCCAGATTTTAGATTTGGATTCTCAATGGAAAAAGATTTAAATGAATCAAATTATTATTTTGTTTCCAATCAAAAATATGGAGAATTGAATGTTTCTGGATTAATTAATTTTGATGATAATTTAATAAAGATTGTTGTTGAAAAAGTGTTCAATAACAAATCAACGGAACCATACGGATATGTTATTGAAATAACATCTACATTCAAAACTAAAACTTATAAATTTGTTATACCAACAACAGTAGAACACACTTATACCGAATTATATTGGACTAGAAAAATTTATAAAACACTTAAAAGTATAATTTTTTTATTATCTGAAAGTTCTGTAATTTTGTATTGTCAAACTAAATAAAAATATTATAGCAGAAGAATCATTAAATAATATAAAAAGAACAAGTGATACTTACAAATATGAAATAATACCGTTGTATAAATAAGAAAGGAGAATAAAAATGAAGTACAGAGTAAATTTTAAATGTTATTGGTATAATACCGGAATGGGTGATAATCGTCATTACACAAATCATGAAGATTTTGATACTCTTGAAGAAGCAGAATCTTTTAAAAAAAGAGTTGATGAACAATTTGAAATGTCTCAAAAATATGAGCATAGAGATATAGATTACACCAACTATTCAAATTGGCAAAAATCATTCAATTCAATTGAAATTGTTAAATTTTATCCAGAAAGAGAAGAAAAATTAAATTAAAGAAAGGAGATGATTATGTCATAGACAAGGCCGCCTTAATGGTTTCCATAAAAATAGAAAAAGGTTAAATTGAATCACCTTTTTCGGAAGATTTCGGAGGATTAATAAGATCAATCGGAAGATTATCGGAAGATTCAATATCAAAAAATAAAATAAAATTATATGGAAACAATGACAAAAAACACAGTAAATTATATTTACAACACAATGGAATTAAAAAATGAAATGATAAAAACTATTGAATCAATTGAAAAATGGGCTGATTCAAAAAATTACAGAATAAAAGGTAATATTACAGAATTCAAATTTGAAATTTTGAGAATTGATAATTTTGGTGATATTTCCAAAAGACAAAAGAAAAATATTAACAAATATATTTTTTATTTGAAAAATGGTATGACATTAAAAAAAGTTAATTCTTTTTTCTCTTTGATACATAGAATGTTATCAAATACAAATTCAATTCAACCAATTAGAGTTTTAATATCAGAAAAAGAAGAAAAGATTCAAATGGCTAGAAAGAAAATGAAAGAAGCTAAAGAATCTTATGAAACTTTATTAAAAGTCTATAAGGAAGAAAAAGGTAATTTTTATAAAACAATTTAAAACAATTTGCATGAAAATAACTATTTCATGCACTTCCCTCAGTCGTTAAGAGGTTATGACTTCTGACTCTAGACCAGATATCGCAGGTTCGAATCCTGCCTGAGGGACTGATTTTTTTATAACAAACAATAGTGATATATTTGTGATAATGCTTATGGTCCCAATCTCAACGGTAGAGGAAAAGTCTCTAAAACTTTTTATAAGTGGGTTCGATTCCCACTGGGATCGCTAAAAACCATGTTTTTCATATGTTTTTACCCATTTTTTAATTGCATTTCCTGTAACACCATATTTTCTTCCGACACCCTCTAAGCCAAAATTTATAATTTCTTGTTTTAAATGATCAAAAATTGGTCTTTTCACTTTTCTTTGATTCATTGATCTAATTATAAATTTATTTTTTTTCAATTCTTTTTTTTGATTTATTTTATCCATTTTATTTTTTCCTCTACAATGTGTAGGAAGTGTTGCGTTACAATTTGGACAAACAATTTGAAGATTTTCTAATCTATTATCATTATTTACACCATTTTTATGATCTAATATCAAACTCATTATTTTCCCTTTCCAGTTTTCATCTTGACCACACAATTCACATTTTCTTTCTTTTAAACCTTCATCATATAATCTTTTTTTTAATTTTGAACTACTATAAGTATTGATGGTGTTGTTGACATGTTCGTGCAAGAAGAAATCACCAATCGCAAGAAATTGATTGTTGATGGTTTAAAAATTTACGAAGATGTTGAGAACAATTTAAGTAAAGTAAAACCTGATGTTGTAACCGTTGATTTAACTGGTAACAAAACAGAATCATTCAGTCAGAATAAATGGAATGAAAAACAAAAACTTGAAAAACAATTCAAGGAAATTGACGATGCACTAACCGCCGCTATGAAAGATGGTGATTACAAAAAGCTTTCAGAAAAGCTTAAATCAAAATCATCTAATGAAAAGGGTTCAACAAATGTAAGTGGAAGTGAACCAAAGTATGATAAGTACGTTAGCGGAACCAGCGGAACCTAATGATTGATCTAATCAAAAAAAGGGTTGAAGAATCCTTAAAAGATCAGAATAAACAAATAGTCAAGGATTCTCTTTTGATATATGAAATATTGAATGAAATTTCAAAATTTTCAGAGTATATCAAAGGGAAATCTCTTGACTATTTGACTTCTGGTAATTTTGATTATGATAAAGAATATGCTAATTACATAAAACATTTACCAAAAACAACCATTGATAATAGAGAATCAATATTTACAGAAATTGATTTTTATGACATTGATAATAATTTTAAAAGTTTTGAGATTAATCGTTATAGTCCTATAAATTCAAATAATATAGACACAATAGAAGATTGGATGTTATATGATTATTATGATGATGCTTTATTAAAATACAGAAATAAAATTTCAGTTTTATCAGATGATAGAAACCATTGGTAATATAAAAACAAAAATAAATAAGAAATTATTAGATATTAATTCTGATATTGTTAAACTTGCTTTACATGATTTTATATCTTTTAAGGATTTTCCTGAAACAGTTAAAAATGCTTTAATAAAAATATCAGAAGAAATAATTAATAAAATTATAAAAATAAATGGAGAAAATTGTATTATTCCAAATGATGAAATTTATTCTATAATTCAAGAATTGAATGTAATATATGGTGATGATGATTTAATGTCATATAAAAATTATTTAAAAGATACAATTTCTGGATATATTAATGCTTTTAATGAAGTACAAAAAATATCACCAAAATATATAGAATTAAAATGTGAAAATATACCACAACGTATGTATATTCCTTCCTACTCAACAATTTCATTAAAAATTTTTGACAATTCTATTGATTTTAAATTTATAGATAAATCATATGATGATAATTTAATTTTGGAAAATAATAAATGTTTTCAAATATATCAAATAATAGAATTTTTCCAAAACGAAACATTATGGATGGATTGTTTTGATCTTGGAAATTGTATTATAAAAGATTTCAGTTTAATAAACCCAAATTTTATTTGTTTAAATGATTTAAGATATAAAATACATGGTAGAGATAAAATATGGAATAAAACATCTTTCATGGATTCTTTACAAGACTAAAATAAATAACTCTGAATACCAAGTATTTACTGATATTTGGTGAAAAATCATATTTATTAATTAATATATAATTAGGTATGATAAAACGAGATCGTGCTTCAATTATTAAGAGACATATACCGGTATCTCCCTCAAAGGGTGGTGTCGGTTTTTTTGTTTCCAAAAAAAAATCTCATCGTATGGCTAAGAGCAAGAACAACTATCTGAACTTCATTGACAATGAAGAAATCATTGATGATGTGTACAAAAAAAGCAAAGACCTTGGATTCGGTAAGAAACAATATGCCGAAACAATGTTAAAAAGAATCAATTTAAAATGTAAGAATCAAAAGCAAAAAGAATTTTTACATTTAATCGATGAAAATGAAATTACAATATGCGTGGGAGACAGTGGTGTTGGGAAAAGTTATTTGAGTATAGCAAAGGCATTAGAATTGTATAAAAATGGTAATTATGAAAAAATATTTATTATTACCCCAATAGTAGAATCAGAAGAGCAAATCGGTTTTTTAAAAGGAGATCTTGATGCTAAAACACTTCCATACTTATTTTCAATATATTATTTAGTAGATAAAATAGTCGGGGAAGAAACAAGAAAAAAACTAGTTGAAACTGGAATCTTATGCCCTTTGTATATGTCATATATCAGGGGGATAAACATTTGCGATTCGATACTCATTGGAGATGAATGTCAAAATTTATCAATTAAAGGCATAAAAACGCTTTTAACAAGAATTGGGTATAACTCAAAATTTATATTATCAGGCGACATAAACCAAATAGATAGATTTAAAAAACCAGAAGAAAGTGGATTAAAATATGTTTATGAAAAATTACAAGGAATACTAGGTATTGGATTTATAGAATTCAGTAAAGAAGATATCGTGAGAAACCCAATTATTAGTAATATATTAGATAAATTTTAAATATAAAAAAGAAAATGTCAGATTATTTTCTGACATTTTCTTTTATGAAAATTCTATATTCTAGAATTAAATTATTAGTTTTTAAATATCTTTTTGCACCGGGATAATATTTTCCTAATTTATAAAGAGTATTATACCCATTCTCAACTGATATTTTCTTTATTTCATCAAAATTCCAAACTCTTTTATTTCTTTTCAAATCACTTAATAAGTATTCTAATTTATTTTTTTTAATATGAATATAACACCCATATTCATTTTTTAAAAAATCCGAATAATCATTATATTTTTCAACTACATTTTTAATTCTATTCATGTTCCATTTTTCACTAACTTTAATTAAATCTTTAGTAAATAAATTCAATAATTTTTTGTCCTTTAATTTACTGTAAATACTTTTTTCTTTTTTTATAAAATCAGAATAATAGGTATATTTGGAAATTATTTTTTTGACATCATTCACATCTAATATTTTTCCCTTTACTAATTCATATAAATTATTTTCATCAATATCATTGATATCTTTATCTTCTAAATTCAAATTTAGTTTTTTATTTAAAATATCTAAATTATTTATTAATTGTTTTTTAATATCAGCAACATAATTTCTATTATTTTCTACCAAGATTAATAATTCTATATCATTTTCTTTACATATGTTCTTTTTGATTAAATCTTTTTTATTATCTTTATGCCAAGCTATTCCATTATATTCGAAAGCTAGATTATATTCTGGTATAAAAATATCTAATTCATATGGTTTAATTATCATTCTATCATTATATTTAATGTCAATACCATTCGAAAGTATTTTTAATATTTCGAAAAGTAACAATTGTGGAGTACTATAATTTTGTTTGAACATATGATCACAAACATTATCCAATCCAAAATTAATTCTGGCAGTAGAATAAGCACTTGGATCTTTTACTAAAAATTCGCCTCTTGTTTTATATTTTCTAGCTATTTCTTTAATATTTTCGATGCTTAAATCTCGTCCTAATGTTTTATTTTTAATTGTTATAGCTTTATTTTTATAAAATGGATTTTTTCTCAATTTTAATATAGATGCTTTTTTTGAAATTCCATGTTCACTTCTATTAATAATTTTACTGATATCTTTATTTCTCATATCATAAAAATTTTCTATTAAATAATTTTCTTCTTCTTTTGTCCAATAACCTCTTAATATTGAATTTTTATGTGATTTTATTCTAGATGCCTTCACTCTTATAGAATTAATAGTTCTTCCTAATTTTTTACTTAATTCATCATTATTTAAATGATTGAAATTTTCAATTAGATATTTTTTTTCTTCTTCACTCCATTTTTTATTCATCAGATACGGATTCTTTTTTTCTTATATATTAAAAATAAAAATCCATTTTTTTCTTCAATTTCAATAAATGATTAAACATTTGATATAAAATTATTATAAAAAACACACTTTTGGAAAA
>Ga0209083_1003155_pt1 | contig 14261 bp, 12 predicted proteins | sample AM7aDNAmetaG_FD_184132 | JGI IMG/M metagenome (GOLD analysis project Ga0209083, IMG submission 184132) | Freshwater microbial communities from Finland to study Microbial Dark Matter (Phase II) - AM7a DNA metaG (SPAdes) (version 3) | ecosystem: Environmental > Aquatic > Freshwater > Lake ...
GGTCTCGAGGACGCCGCGGTAAGTGCCGTCGGCATCACGCAGCGCCGTGTAGATGATGCGCTCCGGGCCGTTCTTGCCGTGCTCGATCGTATCGACCTCGTTCTTCCTGCCTGACTTCAGGTCGGCGAGCAGCGACTTGATTGCGGCGTGAGCGCGCTTGGGGTGACCGCCGAAGAGAGTGCGTCCGATCAGCTTGGGACTGCAGGAGGAGAAGCTGTCTCCTGCCCAGAAGCGCACGACGTCCTCCTCATCGGCGACGCTGAAGCCGATCCCGATGGGCAGATGCGCGAACAGCAGCTCGGTCTGCTCCTGGGTGAGCTGTCCTGCGACGACCATCTCTCGCCTCCCGTGAGGTGTAGTATCCTGTACTTGATAGGGTAGAATAATAGACTGAGTGCCGTCGGAGCACAATCCGACTGTCATGTGAGGCAGAAGCGAAGGCGGAGGCGAGACGTGACGAGTCCTGAAGACACCGCCGCCGCGCTGGCGCGCAACGCGCGGCGCCTGCGCGCCGCGCGCGGGCTGACGCTCGACGAGCTCTCCAGGCGGGCGGGCGTCAGCCGCAGCATGCTCATCCAGATCGAGCAGCAGCGCGTGAATCCCACGCTCGCCACCTTGGTGCGCCTCGCTCAGGCGCTCGACATCGGCCTCGCGGAGCTCGTCGAGCTTGGGGGCCGGCGGCGTGTGCGGGTGATCTCGGGCGACGACGTAGCAGAGCTGTGGGCCTCTCCAGGCGGAGGCAGCGGACGGTTGCTGGTGGGCAGCGACCAGCTCGATCGCATCGAGCTCTGGGACTGGCATCTCGAGCCCGGGGACGTCCACGAGGCCGAAGCGCATGCAGCGGGGACGGCGGAGATCATCCACGTGCTCAACGGCGATCTCATGCTCGAGGTCGACGGGGAGTCTCATGCGGCCGCAGCCGGCGAGAGCGTCATCTTCTCGGCCGACGCCGACCACTCCTACGGCAACAACGGCGCGCGGCCCCTGCGCGTCATCATGATCGTGATCACGCCCCCGGCCACGAAGACATTCAGTCTGGGGGACGACCCCGGGGCTGAGGGTGGACGATGACAGTGGCGACCGCGACCATCCGTCGCGAGGAGCGCGCACCCGTATCACCGAGGCATCGACTCACGCTACTCGCGGTGGCGCGGCTTGCTCTCCTTCAGTGCCGCGGTGTCCCGTCGCTGCCGGGCCAGGAACACCTCCAGGAGTCCGAGGTGCACGACGACCACGGCCGCGGTGATCGCGACCGCGACGAGGTGCTCGTTGTCGAAGCAGGGGGTCTTCGGGTGCAGCGCCAGGTCGACCAGCGCGCCCAAGCTGGCGAAAAGCAGCACGAGCGCGAAGCAGAACGCGAGGCGCAGAGCGACGATGCGGGTGAGCGACGGCACGGTACGTCCATGATGCATGCCGACCCGGCGGCGGTGCAGGCGGTGGGGTAGTATCATTTCTTTGGTATCGTGGAGCCCGAACGACGTCGGCGGCCGGTCGTCCGCGGCGGAGTGGTCGGGATTGCTGAGACCAGGGACGTCCGGCGGGTGCATCTCGGGTCCCCTCGCCGGTTCCGTATCGAGGAGGGAGTCTGCATGAGCGCTGCGGGGTCAAGTCGTACAGGTATCTGGATCGCGGTGGCGATCGTCGTCGCCGCTGTGGTCGTCGCGGGGGCGGTCCTGCTCACGCGAGGCGGCGAGAGCGGAGGTGGCGCGACGCCGACGGCGAGCGCGACGCCGACGGCGAGCGTGACGCCCAGCCCTTCCTCGTCGATCTACGCCGGCATGAGCACCGAGGAGACGATGCAGCTCCAGAAGGGTCTCGCCGCGTACGGCTTCTACACGGGGCCGATCGACGGCGTCTACGGCCCCGAGACCATGGCCGCGGTCAAGGAGGCGCAGACCAAGCTCGGCGTGCCCGCCGACGGCATCTGGGGCCCGGAGACCTCGCAGGCATACCAGAAGTACGTGGAGCAGCAGAGCGGCAAGAAGAAGCCCGACGCCTTCGTGATGGAGATGCAGGCGGACCTCACCGCTCTCGGTTACTACACCGGCACGGTCGACGGGTTCTACGGCCCCGACACGGAGGCGGCCGTCAAGGCCTTCCAGAAGGACAACGGGCTGCCGGTCACCGGGGAGTTCGACGAGGCGACGGTCAACGCCATCAACGCGGCGATGAAGCACCCGCTCGCCAGCCCGACGCCCAGCAAGTCGCCGAGTCCGAAGACGAGCCCGACGGCGAGCTGACCGCACTGCTGGGGGCCGGACGGGGCGCGGGGCGCGGGGCGCGAAGCCCCGCGCCCCGCGCCCAGCATGCCACCGGCTCGGCCGGACGAGCGTCGCCGCACGCCGTTCGCGCTCGTCTGACGTTGTTGCCCCGGGAGCGCCCCGGGTAGGTTGACGGAGCGGTGACCGGCGCCTTCAAAGGGTCCAACGAGAGTTCCCTCGTGTGCACCGACACGTCGATCATCGTGGAGATCAACTACGGCTACCGCGACATGCACGTGGACGCGACGGGCGGGCGCACCACGACGCCCGGGCTGACGTGCATCGACCTCGGCAAGGACGGCACGTGGCACAAGGTCTGGACCAACACGCAGATCAGCATCCCCTCCCTGGTGACCAGGATGTCGCTGCCCAACGGCCTCATCTCCACGTACACGAAGCCGGCCGGCCCGGGGACGACGGACCCCTGGTACTTCGCGGCCGTCGACTACCGGACCGGCCAGGTCGCGTGGAAGCAGCTGGCCGGCACCGGGCTGCTCTACGACCACAACTGCGCCGGGTCCTATGTCGGCGCGAACGGCGCGCTCTCCGTGGGCGTCAACGGCGGGATCGTCGCCATGATGGACGCGTCGTGAGCTGAGGGCGGCGGCCTGCCCGGCCGCGGCTTGGGGAGCTGGCCGACGTGCGCCCTGGCCGGGCTGCGCTCGTCGTCGCCCGCGGCCGTGGCGCGTCGCTCTTCCCAGGCGCCGAGCGCGTCGGCCGCCGAGACCGGGCCGTCTGTATCCTGCTCGAGGCCATCGAGCAGGAGGGCGTGCCCACGCTCGGTCAGGCCGCGGAGGAGCGCTGTGCGCGACTCGATACCGATCGCGTCAAGACGACTGAGCTGCCAGAGGTCCCCCGCGGCGAGTGAGGAGCCGATTGCTCCGAAAGTGCGGTAGGGTGGCTCCAGGATGTGACCGACCAGCCGCCGGACTTCGAGCCACGAGCTCGAGAGTTGTCCAGGTAGGTCCGCCAGTGTCGTCATGGCGACGACGCGTCTTCCTCAGACCCGGGCCGATGCGTGGTCTGTCGTGCCGGCGCGAAAGGATGAGAGGTGCAGGAGACAAGGTCCGTCGAAGTGTGCTTCTCACCAGGGCTGTTCCGGGACGTCCTGACGACGGGCGACTTCGTCGTCGTGCTGGTGGACATCCTGCGCGCCACAACGACCATCTGCACCGCGGTCGGGAATGGAGTGGAGGCGATCATCCCCGTTGCGACTCATGAGGAAGCCCGGCAGCTCAAGGCGAAGGGCTTCTTGGTCGCGTCCGAAAAGGATGGCGTCCAACTCGACTTCGCGGATTTCGGGAACTCGGCCTTCAGCTTCACCAGAGATGCGATCGGCGGGAAGACCCTCGTCTACTGCACGACCAACGGCACTCGCGCGCTCCACATGGCGAAGAGCGCAAGCAGCATCGTGATCGGCGCGTTCGTCAACATCTCGGCAGTGACGGAGTGGCTTGCAGGGCAGCAGAAGAACGTGGTCATCCTGTGCTCGGGCTGGAAAAACAAGTTCTGCCTCGAGGACACGCTCTTTGCCGGGGCGCTGGCGCGGAGACTGCTGGATACAGGCTTGTTCCAATCCCATTGCGATTCGGCCAATGCTGCGATGGACCTTTGGCATCTGGCCGAAGGCGATGTGCTGGGCTACGTCGAGAAGGCCGCTCAGCGGCACCGCTTGAAGAAGCTGGGGCTGGACGACGTGATCCCGTACTCGTTCGCGTGCGACCAGGTGAAGGTCGTGCCGGTGTTCGACGGAAAGCTGATCAAGGGATACGTGGCTGATCCGCCGACCGCTTGACCTCCGGCCGGAGGTGCGAAAGCTGTCCACCTGGGTCCACCAGCGTTGTCAGCTCGACAACGCTTCCCCTGCAGATCTTGAGCTTCGTCGTCTGGTCGCCGACCCGGTCGCTCACCGCAGATTCGTATCCGGCTGCTCCCCCAAGATTGGGTCCCGGTTGACGCACCCGTTCCTGGGCAATGAGACGGAGGGGCCGGGCACGGGGCTACCTTTCGAGCCGGAACGGGTATGCCGGAGAAGTCATCGCCTCGACCCACGGCGGCCAGTTTGTAGGCAACAGACAGGGACGGCCATGAATCCTCGTGAAGAGATCGACAATCTGATCGCGCAGCATCCGGACTGGCGCGGCGCCACGCTGGCGGAGCTCCGCAGGATCATCCTTGAGGTAGATCCCGAGATCATTGAGGAGTGGAAATACATGGGGGCGCCGGTCTGGTCACTCAACGGGATCCTCTGTGTTGGGAACATCTTCAAGAACAAGGTGAAGCTCGGCTTCATGCACGGTGCGGCGCTCAGCGATCCTGACAACCTCTTCAACGGCGAATTGGCGGGCAACCAGAGGCGGGCTCTTGAGCTCTCCGAAGGGAATGGCGTTGAAGAAGGTCCGCTGAAGACCCTCGTTCGTGCGGCCATAAGCTACAACCAGGCAAAGAGGAAGAAGTAGTCCGGACCTTCCCTGAACGGCGGCGCACGTCTTGGTGCTCGTCGTCTGAGCCTGCGTGCACTGCCCGGGCAGTTGTAGACAAGCCCGTCTCGGTCGCAGGGGATTTCGGCGCGAAAGTCGTCAACGAGCAGCAGATGGCTCGCGCGGTCGCCGGCAGCCGACTGACGGGCTGTGCCTGCCGGTTTGGCCTCTCAAACGCCGCCGGACCCACGCGCCGATGAGGCGGTCACTCTGCCGAGGCGCCCGGGAGGGCCAATCCGACGCCGGGCGTACATCGCTCGGGACTTGGCCGGTCTTCGTTCTCTGCGCTTGACGACGGACCGCTGCGGTGATAATTTCGATACGACAGCGTTTCGTAACTATGTCCCCGAACCGGGTCGGGTCGGCCGTCCCGTTGGCAAGCGGGCGATCGGCCGATGTCTCGAGGTTGACTGCGATTCGGGCTGGGTGGACGAGTGAGGAGTCGCGCAAGCGTGGATGACGGCACTGGTGGACCGCGGGCACGAGTCGGACGGCCTCGAGACCCGCGCCTGGGCGAGGCCGTCGTCGCGGCGACGCTCGAGCTCTTGGCCGAGGACGGCTACGCGCAGCTCACAGTGGAGCGGATCGCGGCCCGGGCGGGGGTCGGCAAGGCCAGCCTGTATCGGCGCTGGCCGGACAAGGTGTCCATCGTGCTGGAGGCCGTGAGCCGCAGTCCTGAGCGGCCGTCGGCGCCGGACACCGGCAGCCTGCGCGGCGACGCGCGCGCCTACCTGCGGACCCTGGTGCGCTACCGCACGCTCCACGCCGATGCCATCGCAGCCATCAGCAGCCAGGCACTCTGCGACGAGCGCTTCGGCGACGCCTTCCGGGTGGGCATGGCCGAACCGATCATGGCCGGCATGCGAGTGATCCTCGAGCGAGCCATCGCGCGCGGTGAGCTCACCCCCGGGACCGACATCGCGCTTCTCAGCTCGGTCCCTCCGGCGCTGCTGCAGGCGCAGCGACTGGTCGCCGGCCGCCACCCGGACGAAGCGTTCGTGGAGCGCATCGTCGACCAGTTCTTTTCCCCGCACCCAGACGAAAGCGAGCTCCCGTGACTACCGCACCACGCATCTACGCACGCCGCTGGAAGATGCTGGCCGTGCTCTCGTTGAGCATGATGATCATCGGGCTCGACAACACCATCGTGAACGTTGCGCTGCCCACGCTGCAAAGCCACTTCGCCGCTTCGTCCTCCGATCTGCAATGGATCGTCGATGCTTACCTGCTGGTTTTCGCGGCGGCCCTGCTCACCATGGGGACGCTTGGCGATCGCTACGGGCGCAAGCGGGCGCTGCAGGGCGGCCTCATTCTCTTCGGCGGCGCCAGCGCAGCCGTCATCTTCGCCGGCAGCGTGAACCAGCTCATCGTGCTGCGCGTCCTCATGGGCCTGGGCGCGGCGCTGATCATGCCCGCGACGCTGTCGATCATCACCAACGTGTTCCCGCGGGAAGAGCGCGGCCGCGCCATCGGCGTGTGGGCGGGCACGGCGGCCATCGGCATCGGCTTGGGTCCCCTGGCCGGCGGGTTGCTCCTGCAGGTCTTCTCGTGGAGCTCCGTCTTTCTGATCAACGTCCCCGTCGCGATCGTGGCCCTGCTTCTCGGCATCAGGCTGGTGCCCGACAGCCGCGACCCGGCGCCGGGCGCGTTCGACCTCATCGGAGCGACGCTCTCGGCCACGGCGCTGCTGGCGTTCGTGTGGGCGGTGATCGAGGCTCCGTCTCGCGGCTGGACGAGCACAGCCGTGGTCGGCGGCCTCGCGGCGGCCGCACTGCTGGGGGCCGCGTTCATCGCCTGGGAGCGCCGCGTCGCCGCGCCGATGCTGAACCTGGCCTACTTCCGCAACCCACGCTTCAGCATCGGCTCACTGGCGATCTCGATCATCTTCTTCTCGCTGATGGCGGCGATCTTCGCGCTGACGCAGTTTCTGCAGTTCGCGCTCGGCTACAGTGCCCTCCAGGCGGGCGCGACGATGGTGCCGCTGGCGTTCGGGCTGATGCTCAGCGCCACGAGCAGCGCGCGTCTCGTGGCCAGGTTCGGCACGAAACGCGTCGTGGCAGCCGGGATGGTCCTGCTGGCGCTGGTCCTTTCGGCGGCAGTCTTCTGGACGCCCGCGCTCTCGGTCTGGCTGGTCGGGTCGTGGCTGTTCGTGCTCGGCCTGGCGATGGGCTCCGTGATGGCCCCCGCGACCGACTCGGTGATGGGCTCGGTGCCCCCGGCCAAGGCGGGCGTCGCATCGGCGATGAACGACGTCACGAGGCAGGTCGGCGGCGCCCTGGGCGTGGCGATCGTGGGCTCGCTCATCGGCACCATCTACACGAGCCGCATCGGCGACGCGGCGGCCGGCCTGCCGGCGGCGCTGCGCGACCCCGCCCAGGCGTCCATCGGTGGCGCCAACGCAGTCGCGGCGCGCCTGCCCTCAGCCGCGGGCGCTCACCTTGCCGCGGCCGCGGCGGATGCGTTCACGACGGCGCTGGGCTACGGCCTGGTGGCCGCCGCGGCTGTCGCTCTCATCGGGGCGGGCATCGTCGCGTGGAAGCTTCCCGCGCGCCACGGCGCCGCACCTGAGGCTGAGGAGCCGCCGGGATCGCTGGCGGTTCAGGCGGAAGCAGGGGGATGACGGTGCGCGGCGGCCTCCGAGCCAGGCTGCTCGCCCCGCAAGGACCTGCGTCCTCCCCCCATCCCGCTTGGAATCTCCCCGCGACGGGCGTGCCTCAGGCGAGCGGCTTGACCTCCGCCCCGAGCCGGATCGCGTAGGCCGGCTGCACTGGGACCCGCTCCGGAAGGGTGATCCGCACGTGCCCGCTCTGGGTCGTGAGGTCGAGGCGCTCGTCGAGGCCGAGCAGGACCGGCTCGCGCACGCCGCCAAGGTCCACGCCGCGCAGGCCGAAGGTCCTCTGCCCGGGCAGGTCGAGCAGGATCGCGTAGACGACGTCGTCGCGCCGCGTGAAGCGGACCTGCGTCCCCTCGGTGGTCTCCGTCGCCGCGAGCGCCCAGGGCCGCGTGCCTCGGACCGCCTCGTGGCTCGCGGCCATCCAGGCGCCGAGGCCGCGCAGCGGGCGCGCCTGCTCCTCGGGGATGATCCCCTTCTCGTCCGGCCCGATGCCGATGAGGAGGTTGCCGTTCTTGGCGACGATGTCGCAGAACGAGCGCACGAGGTCCGTCGCGGTCACGATGTCCTGCGGGCGCTCGTTGCGGTTCGCGCCGAACGAGTGCCCGACGCCCCGCGTGGCCTCCCACTTCCCCTCCTGCGCGGTGTCGAACGAGGAGTACTCCGGCGTGCGGAAGTCGTAGTGGTTCGCGGAGGGGAACGTGAGCCCGCGCTTCTCCTCCGGGAGGTGCTGCCAGAGGAGCTGCATCAGACCGCCGGCCCCTCGGATGAACGCGTCCCCGACGGGGCCTCGCCGCGCGGACGGCTCGAGCCAGCGGTCGTTGACGACGCCTTCCGGGACGCTCTCGTAGTAGAAGGCGAACAGCTCGGCGAGGTTGCCGCCGGGCGGCCAGCAGATGTCGTTCCAGAGCACCGACGGCCGGTAGCGCTCGATCAGCTCGCGGACGTGGGCCGTGGCATACCGCTCGTAGGCAGGGTCCGCGGGGACGGCGAGCGCCGCGTCCGCGGCCTCGCGCATCACGGCGTCGTTCCACGGCCAGTCGTACCCGCCGGAGTAGTACAGGCCCATGCGCATGTCGCGGGCGCGGACGGCGCCCGTCAGGTCGCCGACGAGGTCGCGCTTCGCGTGGTAGGCGCCTTTCTTCGGGTGAAGGGTCGTGGCGGGCCAGAGCGTGAACCCCTCGTGGTGCTTGGTCGTGAGGACGACGTAGCCGGCGCCGGCGCCGGCGCAGAGCGCGGCGATCGCGTCGAGGTCGCAGTCCGCGGTCCCCGCGTCGAACGGCTCGACGAACCCGTCGTAGGCGAAGTCCGTGCCGTAGGTCTCGCGGTGGTGCCGCCACGTCGGCGAGCCTTCCACCTGCATCGAGTTGCGGTACCACTCGGCGTAGGGGTTGTCGCGAAAGAGGCCGGCCGGCCCCTCGTCCTTCAGGATCCGCTGGACGTCGTCCACTTGGGGCGCCCAGCCGGGCACCGAGAACAATCCCCAGTGGATGAAGACGCCGAGCTTGGCGTCGGCGTACCAGTCCGGGAGCGGGTGGGTCCGGACGGATTCCCAGGTCGGTTCGTACATCGATTCCTCCGTGTCTGACTCGGCCGCCACCTTCAGGATTCGATGAAGAACTCGAGCCCCGCCGACGCGGCGACGATCGCCTCGAGGTCCTTCTTGTGCATCGCGACGTACAGCGTGTTCTCGATCTTCTCGGCGGCCGTCGGCTTTGGCTTGTCCAGCGCCGCGATGGCCTCGTCCGACGGGTCGAGTCCGGCGAGAAGGTGGACCGTCCGTCGCGTGTCCGCGTAGGCGACGGACTCGGCGAAGCCGCGCCCGACGTCGCGGCCCTGCGCGTCGTGCAGGACGACAGCGCCTTCGCAGTACTGGGCGCCGTTGGCGAAGAACCCTGACTGCGCCTCGCTCACGATCGGCGTCATCGTGAAGACGGCGATGTCCTCGGGGACGCCCTCGGCAAAGCGGAACTCCCAGCGCGCCGGATACCAGGTGCCGGTCGGGGCGTACCGCGCGGGGTCCGGGGAGTGGTCGGCACGCACCCACTCCGTGACCTTCAGCGTCCCGCGCACGATCCGCGTCGCGCCGGCCGGGTCCATGTACGTGCCGGCCACGACGACCGTCATCGTTTCCGGCGGGGTCGTGCCGGTCTGCCGGTAGAAGGCGCGCCGGGCGTTCGCGTGCGGGTTGAAGACGGTGACCTGGTGGTCGCCGTCGAACTGGGCCATGAACCAGTCCCAGCCGCCCGGTGCGGGCTCGGACGCGTTGTTGGCCGCGCGCAGCACGGCCGAGCGCGGGACGCCGTCGATGGCTCCCCACTGGTGGTCGAACCAGAAGACGCCGCGGGCGAGCTCGATGCGCTCGCCGTCGAGCTCGATCCAGCTGCCGGCCGGGTCGAGCTGCAGCGCCGGGACCGAGTAGTACAGCGTCCCCATCCCGTCGACGCCCGGCATGCACCCTCCGTCGCCCTGGAGGAGGACCTGCTTGCCGGACGAGAAGGTGATCTCTGCGGCGAGGACGTGGGGCTCGTCGCCGCCCCGGTCCACTCCCCGCGCCGCGATGGTGAGCGGCAGGAGCTCGCCGCTTGTGTGGCAGCGGATGCTGTTGCGGCCCAGCCGATAGACGAACGGGTCGGCGTCCCAGCCGACGAGACCGCTCGTCCCGGCGAGCACTATGGGCGCCGCCTGCCAGTGGCGCCCGCCCGCCTCGCTGATCGCGAACTGCAGCTCGACCGTCTGGTTCTCGTCCTCGGTGAGCCCGAACCCGGCCGCCACCTCCGGCGGGTACATCGCCGTCTGGAAGAACATGAGCTCGACGCCGAATTCGCGCCCGTCCGCGCTCCAGCAACTCCCGACGAAGAAGTGCCAGCCGACCTGAGAGCGCAGCTGGGGCAGGTGGTCGCGGGGGAACTCGAGCCCGGCCGGCACGGGGACCGGGTCGTAGCCCACGCTGGCGGGCGGGCCCAGGAAGTTCATCCGGATGGCGTAGGCCTGGTGAGGTGAGAGGTCGCCGACCTCCTCCAGGAGCCGTCGATAGACGGCGTCGTAGCCGGGGCTGTGTGACAGCGGGTGCAGGAGCAGGTGCTCGATGAAGAGCCGCATGCGCTCGCCGTGCGCCCGCGGGCTGTTCTTTGGGCCCGCGAGCGCCGCGGCCGCCTGCGGCGGGACTGCGGCCGGGTCGAGCGTCTCCATCCAGAGCGCGCCCGCGAGGTCGGCGAGCGTCGCTGCGTCCAGCGCCGCCAGCGCCGTCGCAAGGTTAGAGGTGCCTGGTCGATCCGTCATCTCGTTCTTCCTCTCTGCGCGCCGGCGCTGCGGTGGCGCAGGCGGCGCTGCATCGTTCGTGGCGTCCCGCCGCGAATCTCTTCGCTACCGGCGGGTCGGCCGGCGTCAGGCTATCGTGGCGCTGCGAAGGGGACAAGACGCGCCTCGCCGCCGCCGCCGCCGTGACGCGTGGGCGGCCTCGAAGGTCAGGATCCCGCTCATCTCCATGGCCGACGTGTGCGTCAGTGAATAGAGTCGCCGGGGTCGCTCGAAGGCGGTGAGCTCGATGACAATCGCGGCGCTGCGAGCCATGCTCGTGGTCGCAGCCCGAAACCGCGTGCCTCGGCCGGATCGGTCCGGCCGAGATCTGCTCCACGCGCACCAGCTTCGGGTTGAACCGCGGCTTGTTGCGTTCGCCCTCGACGAAGTCGAACACGACATCAACTGGCCGATCGATGACGATCTCACCCTCGATGCGGGCCATGCGCGTTGCCCTCCTTTCGACCTGTGCGGCTCTGCGGCCCCGGGCACCCCGTCGGCTGTCGTGCGGACGCCGCCGGTGAATGGCCTCCGGGAAGTAGCCGTACGCGGATTCCACGCCACCGTTCCCGCCGACCGAAGGCAGAGGGTCGCCCTGCGTGCAGTTCTAGCGGCCCGCAGGCGCGCCCTCGTGCGCCGGCACCCTGAAGGCGGGCACGCGCGCGGTGTGCGGCGCCGGCACGCCCTCCGGCCGGCTGTCGTCGCGAGCGTCGCGCGGGGGGGCTTCGCTTTCGCCGGCCGGCGGCCGGCGTCCCTCGATGCTCACGTTCGGGAGCCACTCGAGCCAGCGCGGCAGGTACCAGTTCCAGTCGCCCAGGAGCTCCATGCCGGCCGGCACGATGATCGTGCGCACGATGGTGGCGTCGAGGAAGATCGCGACGGCGAGGCCGAAGCCCATCTGCTGGAACATGGCGAGCTCGCCGGTCGCCATGCCGCCGAAAACGCAGACCATGATGGCCGCGGCGCCGGTGATGATGCTCGCCGTGCGGCCGATGCCGTGGGCCACGGCCTCGCGGGTGTCGCCGGTGGTGTCGAAGCGTTCCTTGATGCGCGTGAGCAGGAAGACCTGGTAGTCCATGGAGAGCCCGAAGAGCAGGCTGAAGAGGAAGAGCGGCACCCAGGCCTCGACGGAGTCGACCTGAGTGAAGCCGAGCAGGTCGGCACCGATGCCCTTCTGGAAGACGAGCACGAGGAGGCCGTAGGCGGCGCCGACCGAGAGCAGGTTCATGAGGATCGCCTTGGCCGCGATCACGAGCGAGCGGAAGGCGACGAGCAGGAGCACGAAGCTGAGGCTGAGCACCACCGCCAGGGCGATGGGCAGCCAGCGGTCGAAGAAGCCCAGGTAGTCGACGACGCCGGCCGTCGTGCCGGCGATGTACACGTGACTTGCGGTGGCGCCGAAGGCGGCCGGCACGACGCTGTCGCGCAGCTGCCTGACGATGTTCTGCGTCATCTCGGCGGCCGGGTCGCCGGCGAGCGGCACCGAGAGCACGGTGAGGTCGCCGGCCTCGCTCACGGCGACCTGCGCCGGCCCGAAGCGACCGTCGGCTTTGAGAGCGGTCTGGAGGCGGGCGACGCCGTCCGTGACGGCGACCGCGCCCGCCCGCCCGTCGATGACGATCTGCACAGGGTTGGCCTTGCCGAGCGAAAAGTCGCGGTCCAGCGCGTCCCAACCCTGCTTGGCGTACTGATCGTCCGGGTAGCCGGACGCGGTCATGCCGGTGCTGCCGGTCTCCATGAACAAGACGGGCGAGGCAGCCAGGAGGAGCAGGGTCACGGCGGCGGCGAGCCAGATCACTGGCCGCCGCATGATGCTGCGCGTGAGGCGCTCCCAAGCGCCGCCTTGGCCGTTGCCGTGGCGCAGGGCGAAGCGGCTCACGAAGGGCACGCGCACCGCGTTGACGCGGTCGCCAAGCAGGCTCATCAGTGCGGGGAGCAGGATGAGCGAGGTGAGCAGCGTGGTGGAGACGACGAGCATCGCACCGATGCCCATGCTGATGGTGAGGTCCATCGGCACGACGACCATGCCGAGCATGGCGAGCACGACGGTCATGCCGCTGAAGAAGACGGCCCGACTTGCGCTGGCTCCCGTGGCGGCGATGGCGTCGATCTTCTCGAGGCCGCGAGCGCGCTCTTCCCGATAGCGACTGATGATGAACAGGGTGTAGTCGATGCCGACGGCCAGCCCCATCGTCGTGAGGATGTTGAGCACGAAGGTGTTCATGGGGTAGAGCTGACCGATCAGGGCAGTGAGCACGAGCGCCAGAATGATGCTGAGGACGCTGAGGACCAACGGCATGAACGCGGCCAGCAGGGCGCCGAAGACGACGACCAGCACGACGAGCGCGGCCGGCAGGCCGAAGATCTCGGCCCTCTCCATGTCGCTCCTGGCGAGCTCGTTGCCCATCCGGTTAAGGCTGGCGGTGCCCGTCTGCTGAAGCGTGAAGCCCCCTCCCTGGCCGGCGGTGACGACCGCGTGCAGCGCATCGACGTTGTCGATGGCCGCGTTCAGGTCGCCCGCCATGACCACCTGGATGAGCATGGCGTGGCCGTCCTTCGAGACCATCGTCGGATCCTTGGTCTGGTAGTAGGTCGCCACGTCCTCGACGATGCCGTCGCCGAGATCGGCGATCTCGCCGGCGAGCTCGTTCACGTAGGCCTCGTAGGCTGCGTCTTCTGCCGTGCGGGCGGCGGAGCGCACGATCACGAGCTCGGACATCTTCTGCGCGCCGGTCATGCGGTCCTGGATGAGCTCCAGACCGATCGTGCTGTCGGGCTGCTGGCCGTGCTGCTTCGACGCCGAGGTGAGGCCGTTGTCAGGGAGCGAGCTCATGCTGAGGACGGCGACCACGATGACGGTCACCCAGATCCCCAGAGTGCGCCACGGGTGGGCGGCGCTGCTGCGGGCGAGGCGCTCGGTGAACGAGGCGGTGCGTCCGCCGGACTTGGTCGTTTCGGTGGGTTCCATCGGGTCTCCTCTGTCCGGTTGCCCTCTCTCGTGAGGGCCTTCGTGAACATGAGTGGCTCTACTCGACGGCCTGTGACAGCTCCAGCCAGTAATCCTTGGGCGGCAGCAGCTGCTCGGATGATGACGCGCGCTCGCTGCGCGGTCGTGCGCAGCCGGGCGTATTCGGCGGGCAGATCGATGCCCTGCACCAGCCGGCGCATGCGGCAACGACAGGCGCCCGTGGGGTTGGCCAGGGCGCAGTGCCCGCTCATGAAGCCGCCGGACGCGTCATGAGGACCCGTTTGACCGCGGCGTGCGCCGCCGCTACAATACCGAACACTGTACGGCAGCACAATGACCGTTCAAGCGAACGATTGGTGTTCGGGCCATGAGCGCAGAACGAGAGTCGGGGCACGAGTCCCCCGAGGGTCAGGGCGAGGAGCCGAAGCTGTCGCGTCGCGAGCGACGCCGCCGCGACACGCGCGAAGAGATACTGGCCGTGGCGAGGGAGCTGCTCCTCGAAGTGGGTCCCGAGGAGCTCACGCTGCGCCAGGTGGCGCGCCGCGCCGACTTCAGTCCAGCGTCTCTCTACACGTACTTCTCCAGCCGCGACGACATCGTCGTGGCGCTGCAGGCCGAGTCCCTGCAGCGCCTCGGCATGT
>Ga0209083_1003156_pt1 | contig 14258 bp, 14 predicted proteins | sample AM7aDNAmetaG_FD_184132 | JGI IMG/M metagenome (GOLD analysis project Ga0209083, IMG submission 184132) | Freshwater microbial communities from Finland to study Microbial Dark Matter (Phase II) - AM7a DNA metaG (SPAdes) (version 3) | ecosystem: Environmental > Aquatic > Freshwater > Lake ...
CCGTGCGTCTCCGCCGGTTCTGAAGGTGTTAAAATCAGAAAGTTTAATGTTGTTTTTAATTATTTTCACTTATAGCCGGCGAGGTTCAACTCCAAAGAAATGTCTTTAAATGAGTGCAATCGCCGGCAATAAGTAAAAACAATGGCGCTTAAATATTATATCAAAAATTATAAATAATAAGCAAATTTGACCAACACAAAACTCCCTTTCGGGAGTTATGTGAAGACATTTTTCTATAAGTGCTGAACTCTTGCTACTAGCACTCAACTTGCTCTATTTTAGCACAAATAAACAATTAATCAAGTTTTATTTTAAACTTCCATTCCAGATACCTTTGATAATATCCTCTCCCTGAGTTTTAAAACCAGGGGTTAAATCGATAGCTTTATTTATTTCGGCAACTGCAGAATATTTGTCACCTTTTTGAATAAAACCTTCCGCCAATATAAGATATGCTCTTACTATATTTTCATTTGCTTGAGTTGAATTTCCCATTATTTGTTTTGCTAATATTTCATTGCCATTTATTATTAATGATGAGGCATAACTTATTTTTGCGTCAGTGTAGATTGGGACCAAATCATACGCATTTTTGCTTATTTCAAGAGCTTTTTCTTTTTGTCCAAGATAAGAGTAACATTTTGCAAGTTCAAACATCATTGTTAATTTATTCGGTGAAAGTCCCAAAGCTTTTTGTAAATAAGGTAGAGCTAATGGGTATTGATTAATATTATCCAAAAAAACCCCCATAAAGAATTGGTATCTTGCATCATATGGCGTCTCATTTATCTGTTTTTGCATTTGATCATAAGCGAGTAAAACGAAACCTTGTTTAACCTTATCATCTAGATTTTGTGAAGATGCAATTTGTGGAACAATACTAATTATTTGCTCTCTAGCCTCAGCGCTTCCAAATGTATTTGCTGAAAATACTTGATTGAAATAATTTAAAGATGTTTCTGGAGATTGACTTACAGACTGCATTGCATTTATCAGATTAAGGTTTGCATTTATCGGTGTAATATTGCAATACCAAAGCATTGCACCAAAGACGACAACAAGAATCGGCGCGACAACATAATTTGCTGTGTCATCTGAAATTTTCCTTTGGTCTTTAGATTCTCCCTGAGTATCTCTAAAATATAAATAGGCCAAAATAATGTAAAAGAATATGTAACTGACTAAGTTGTCAAAGACGAAAAGATTTTGTGCAAAATATGCAGCAAGTAGACCAACTATTAAGCCTATTTCAGTTACTCCAAAATTATTTTTCTTTTTTATAATAACGAAAATAGCAGCAGCAAATATTGACAGATAGGCCAGAAGTCCGAGTGACCCACCGGCAACAAATACATCAAGTGGTGTATTGTGTGCACGATCAAACCACTGCTCTTGATCATACATTCTTACGTCATAATATTTGTTAAACACATTATTAAAACCATCTTGTCCCCAACCAAGAACCGGTTTTTCCGCCACACCCTTCAAAGCCATTGGCCAAACATATTGTCTTGCCTGTCCTTGTCCAGCAACATCATTCCATGAAATTTCTGCCATTCTTTCTAAAGTTACATTATTTTTTACAAACTGTGTATTTTTTATCAAAAGAAATCCTCCAATAATTGCTACTATTGCAATCAATGCCCCGATTGAAGATTTTTTTAATAATTTATTTTTCTTTTCGAAAATTGCAATGATTATTGATGTGACTACCAGACCTCCAATTAAACCAAGAATGACTCCTCTTGTTGACGTTCTCCATATGTCAAAAAAACAAATTGCTGCAACTATAAGATATGTATAAGTGAGCCAATTTTTACAAATAGATTTAAATGGTTTAAGACTATTTTCATTTTTTAATATTACATCTTTATATAGAAGTATCAGAACAAAGAAAAAATTGAACATAAAAAATACAGCGACATAAATAGGGTTTCCAAGAGTTACAGATACTCTAGTTGCTCCAGTTGTAAGCCATTCTTTTAATACAAAAATCGTCAATAGCATACTAGCAATAAGAGAAGACCTGAAAAACCAGGACCAGATTTTTTCTGATTTCATAACAGAACCAAATACAAACAAATACATTATTAAGTGTAAAAGCGTAATAAATCCGTCCATTCTTTCAAAATTACTCCAGAGTGCTTTCAAAGGATTTACGGCAAAAATGTCTGCAATAAACATAATTATAACAAAAGCACCCACTGAAACAGTGATCCAAGAAAATTTTGGTCTATATTTTGCATCTATAAAAGCCAAATATACCCAAAGTGCAAAAATTATTTCTACAATTATTCTAAAAGCGAAATTTTTCCCTGTAATATAAGGGAAAAACATTGAGTTTGCCACAAAGAAAGGTATAAGAAGAACCGCCCAAAGTCCAGTAATTATTGTCCACTTTATTATATTATTTTTGTTCATTCTAAATGTCTGTTTCCAGAAATATGGCCTTAGTAATTTAAAAAGGTCTTTTCTCGGAAAACTTCTTTTTATTTAATTAATAAATGTTTCGACTTGTTTTGTTGTTTTTAATGTTTGGAATTATAGCATAAAAAAGCTATCAAAAATAATTTGGATATGGGTTTTATTTTTTGTCAAAAAATGATAACATGCTCTTATAAACAAAAGATTATGTATATATTTTCTTGGAATTATATAAAGGAAAAATGGGCACACGTTGGCTTTCAGAAGTATTTTCAAAATGCAGGATGGGCTTTCACTTCAAGAATACTTTGTATGCTTGTATCTTTCATAACCACAGTTTTCATTGCTAGAAGACTCGGACCGGGAAACTTCGGCCAACTTAGTTATGCAGTAAGCTTCGTTGGTCTTTTTAGTATTTTAGCGACATTTGGAATAGATAACATTTTGTATAGAGAATTAATAAATAACCCCGAGAGAAAAAGAGAGTTTCTCGGATCCGCATTTGTGATAAAAATAATAGCTGGTTTTGTGACAACGGTTTTAGTAATAATTTCTTCTTTTATTTGGGCACAAGATGATGTATCAAAAATTCTTATATTAATTTTATCTGGTACCTTTATATTTAATGCCTTTCAAATAATAAACTATGAATTCCAAGCGAGGATTAAATCAAAATATCCATCTATTATAGCTTTTGTGATTACCGTAATACTTAATACTTTAAAAATTATTATAATAGTTAATGGAAAAGGTGTTATATATCTTGCATTTGTATTACTATTGGAATCAATATTATATGCTATTTTTTACTGGATAGCATACGAAAAGAAAATTGAAAAAAATATTTTTAACTGGAAATTTGATAAAAATATAGCAATCACCCTACTGAAAGACTCTTGGCCCCTCATCTTTACAAGTGCCTTTGCTTTAATTTATTCTAGGATTGATCAAGTACTTATAAAATACATGACCGACGCAAAAAGCGTTGGAATATATAGTTCAGCTGTTACAATAGCTGAAGTGTGGTATTTTATTCCAACCATAATAGTTCTTTCTCTGTTCCCGGCAATAATAAATGCAAAAAAAACCTCTGAGGAAATGTATCGTTCTAGAATAAAAAAACTTTCACTTTTATTGTTGGGATTATCTATTGTTGTTGCAATCGTTACAAATATTTTTGCCCCAATTATTATTAAAATAATATACGGCAATGCTTTTATGGGTAGCGTTATCATTTTAAAAATTTACGTCTGGGCTGGTGTTGGAACATTTGTTGGAATGTTGGTAACGAATTATTTAATTGCAGAAAACAAAAAAGGGATTTTAGCTTTGGTAAATTTTATCCCCATGATTATAAATGTCATATTGAACCTGATGCTTATACCTAAATATGGGATTATTGGTTCGGCATATGCAACACTTATTTCATATATATTGGGTCCAATCTCCGTTTTATTGTTTAAAGAACCTAGAAAAATATTTTTAAAATAATATGATAACAAAAAATATTATTAAAAATTATTATACTTCAGACAGAAAAGAGGTTTATAATTTTATTGCTGGAGACCATTGTAAAATTTTAGATTTTGGTTGTGGAAATGGTGGTTTTTTATATTTATTAAAAAAAAGAAATTTTGAAACTTGGGGTGTTGAACCAATAAAAGAAATCGCTGATATGGCTTCAAATAAAATAGACAAAATATTTAATGAGACAGCGGAATCTTCTATGCCACTTTTACCAAATAATTATTTCGATTATATAACTTTTAATGATGTCTTGGAACATATGGAAAATCCATGGAACATCCTCAAACAATCTTCAGTTAAACTTAATAAGGAAGGAAGAATTCTAGCATCTATACCAAATGTAAGATTTTATAATAATCTTTTAAATATATTTTTAAAAAAGGATTGGAAATATGAAAATGCTGGCATTTTAGATAAAACTCATTTGAGATTTTTTACAAAAAAAAGTATGTTTCGATTATTCATTGATTCAGGATATATAATTGAAAAAATTGTTGGTATAAACGGACCAAGAAAACTATATAAAGTTTGTACTGCATTCTTTTTTAACATTATAACTCTTGGCTTTTTTTCTGATATAGTCTATCCTCAATTTTTGATAATTGCCAAACCACAAAAATGAAATTCAACGTCATCACAGTTACATATGGAGATAGGTTTAAATTTCTCAAACAAGTCTTGGATGCAACTATATCTGATACTAATGTAGATAAGATTATTCTTGTAGATAATGCATCCGTTAACAAAAAAGAGATTGATGAATATATAAAAAATGTAAATTCTAACCAACAAAAAATTATTTTGGTACGAAATGAAGAAAACCTTGGGTCAGCTGGTGGGTATAAAGCTGGGATATTGGAAGTAAGAAAGCATATCTGTGACTATGTTTTACTTTTGGACGATGATAATGTGCCTGAAAAAGGGTGGAGTGAAAAAATTGCAGGGCTTACAAAACTTCTTGTCAATGATAAAGTTGTGATATCACTTAATAGGCAAAACGCTGTTGGTAATAATATAGATTTTAGTGTTCTAGATTTATACAAAAAAAATTATTTAAGACTAAATATTATAAAGGATTTATTCAATAAAATTATAGGCCATTTAACTACTAAAAAAGTATCTAAACAAATTTTCCCTATCATACGTATTAGCGTTGGTGTTTATGGAGGAACAATACTTCCCTTCTCAGTAATTCTAGAGATTGATCCACCAAAAGATATTTTTAATTATTATTTTGATGATTTTGAATATATGTCTAGAGTAGAAAAATCTGGATACAAATTTTATATGATCAAAAAACCAGTAATTACTGACGTTGATTCTTCTTTTTCAAACAATACCAATAGCACAAAATCTTTTTTTGATTTACATTCAAATGTCAATAAGATTTATTATTATTCAAGAAACAGGATTCTTTTAAGACGCATTGCTAAAGCTCAAAATATTATTTCATTGTTTCTTAACTCTTTTATTTGGGTTAGTGGTCAAATAATTTATGGATTCTTTGTTTCTAAAAATAAAAAACATTGGCTAACAATTTCCAGTATTTTACTTAAAGGATTTAAAAATGCTTTCTGTGTTAAAATATAACCACAAAAATGAAATTCAACGTCATCACAGTTACATATGGAGATAGGTTTAAATTTCTCAAACAAGTCTTGGATGCAACTATATCTGATACTAATGTAGATAAGATTATTCTTGTAGATAATGCATCCGTTAACAAAAAAGAGATTGATGAATATATAAAAAATGTAAATTCTAACCAACAAAAAATTATTTTGGTACGAAATGAAGAAAACCTTGGGTCAGCTGGTGGGTATAAAGCTGGGATATTGGAAGTAAGAAAGCACATCTCTGATTATGTTTTACTCTTGGATGATGATAACGTGCCAGAAAATGGGTGGAGTGAAAGTATAAAATCTCTGAAACATATTTTTAGAGAGAAAATGGAAAAATCAGTTTTTTCTATGGACAGAGGTGCCCAACCAGAATTTTTTACCACAAAAGAATTCTACAGCCATAAAGATAATTTATTTAAACTTTCTATTTCTAGTTTTAATGAATTAGTGAATTTTGTCCTACGTGGTAGAAAATCTCAAGATAAAAACATTATTAAAAATAGTAAGTATATTCCAATAAAAAGAACAAACCCATGTGGATATGGTGGGAGTATTATTCCTTACAAACTTTTAAAAGAATGCAACTTACCAGATGAAAAATTGTTTGTATATTTTGATGACACCTTATTTTTTGGTGAAATGATATTGAAACAAGATGTATATATTTATAAAATTGATTTTCCAAAAGTAAAAAGTGTTGATACTTCCTTTGAAGACGAGAATATTTATAAAACATTTTATTCAATAGAATCAAGTGACTTGAAAATATACCACTGGATAAGAAATAGGCTTATTCTAGCAATTAAATATTCAAAGCAGTCAAATTTTTCTGTAATAATTATAGGTTTTATTTGGATTTTATATATAATTATATTAGGAATTACAAAATCTAAATCTATAAAAGTTTTTTTAAATAAAACTGCTCTTATTTTTAAATCTTATAAAGCAGGAATTTGTTTAGATTTTTCTTCATTTTCAAAAAAATAATGATAAATAGAAGCAAAGTTAAATATACTTTAAAAAATATTCTTCCAAAAAATATTTTTGAATTAATTCTAACATTATGGCAAAAAACAATTATTAAATTCGTAGAAATATTTGATAAAATACGCTTAAAAAAGTTTACTACCTATCACCCCATAAAATTAACCCATCAAAATATATCATTTTCTCTTTTTATATCTCCTAATAATGGTACTGTAGACGAATACATTTATCTTTATGGTATTTATGAACCAAACATTTTAAATATAATTGGACAATACCTTAAAAAAGGTCAAATTTTTATAGACATTGGTGCAAATATTGGTCAACATAGTATGTTTGCAGCATCAATCGTTGGCAACTATGGAAAAGTATATTCATTTGAGCCAATACCAAGAATATATAATCAAATATTAGATAGCGTTCGTATAAATAAATTTGATAATATTGTAAAAGTATATAATTTAGCACTTGGTGAAAATAATAGTGTCCAAACTTTGTCTATTTCATCAAAAAATGTTGGTGGCTCCTCTCTTGTTGGAATACGAGACGGTGATGAAAAGATAGAAGTTAAAATCATTAAAAGTAATGATGTACTTTTACAATTAAAAAAAATTAATCTAATTAAAATGGATGTGGAGGGATATGAATATGAGGCTCTATCTGGAATACATGCCACGCTTGAAAAACACCATCCTATTATTGTTCTTGAATTTAACGGTGATTCATATAATAAAAATAATAAAAATGGTAATAAAATTATTTCTCTTTTGAATAATTTAGAATATTCCTTATATGATATTGGAAACTATATGAAAAAAATTGAAAACAAAGATGATTTTTTTGCATCGTTTATATCTGAAAGAGCACAGACTGATATTCTTTGTTTACCAAAAAATAATTTTTAGAAATAAAATTCAGTAATGATTTTATGGTTTTGAAATAATAGCACACATACAATACATATACCTATTGATCGTTTTATTTTTTTGTAAGAATTTCAAATCATGATAAAGACAAACGATTTTAATATATAACCACGCAGGAATTATTCTCATAATAATTTCTTTGTACCCTATTTTTCTTATCTTTAAAAAATGTCCTTCCTTATTTACAACAGAACCATTTTTGGGTTTAACATTAGCTGTGCCATAATCAATATTTATAATTTTTGATATATTATATTCAGTAAAATCAACAAATTTAACTGATGCATTATTATTCTTTGCAATTGCTTCTATCCCTTTTTCCGTAAACCACCATAAATGTACTGGTGCATAATCTGTTTCCCATATAGTTCCCTTTGGATGAATATCTTTTATGGGCGTTGTAAAAATTAGTTTACCACCTGATTTTAAAACTTTTAAACTATTTTCAACAAATGAATTTGGGTCAACAACATGTTCAATAACCTCAGTTGCAACAACAATGTCATATTTTCTATCATTACTTTTTGAAAATGTTTCTATAGTACCCTGAGAATATTTTCTACCAAAAAATTTATTCGCAAAATCTGTTGCAGTATCGGAATAATCAATTCCATTACAATCATACCCAGCTTTATTTAATGAATAGGTTAAATAACCCAGCCCAGAACCATTTTCCAATATACGTGAACCTTTCTTAATATTATTATCTTTAATTGCTTTTATTACACCCAAAAAATTGCGCAATAATTTTCTAAATCTTTAAAAGGATTTTTTAAACTTTTCACACCTTTCGCTAAATAATAATAGTAATTATATCCAGCATCCTTTGTATTATCACCTCCATATATAATATTATATTCTTCTTTAAGATTACTCATTGGATCAACGAAAGAAGAGGAGCAATTCGCACATTCATATACATCATATTTTGTACCTTCTACATAACCATTCATTTCTTTATATACGAGGTTGGCGCTACCCCCACATAAAGAGCAAGCTTTTTGATCATTTTGTTGTTGATTCATAGTTTGGATTGTATCATAAAAAATATTGAGTGTTAATTTTGTATTATAGTGATAAAATACTTTTTATGATAATAAGATTAAAAGGGGGGCCGGGAAATCAATTATTCCAATATGCATTTGGACGACTTTTGTCTATCAAAAATGGTGTTAACGTAAAATACAAATTTTCTGTAAACAAAAATGATAGTGTGAGAAAATATTTCCTTGGATATTTTAATACGAAAGTAGAAATTGCTACCGATGAAGAATTTAAGAAAACAAGATACCCACTTGCAATAATTTCAAAAATCATTGAATTATTAAAAACCAAAATTTTTAGACAATTTAATATTGGGTATATTCCCAAATTATTAAATAAAAAAGATGGATATTTGGAAGGATATTGGCAAAGCTATAAATATCTTGAGCCAATAAGAAAAGAACTTTTAGGGGAAATCACTTTAAAAAACCCTATTAATAAATATGAAATATTGAATAAAATAGAAAATACCAATTCAATTTGTTTAAATGTTCGTAGAGGAGATTACATTAATAACAAAAAATTCGCAAAAGAATGGATTACTTTTGGAATGGAGTACTACGATAATGCATTTAAATTGATGAAGGAAAAAGTTAGTAATCCTATTATATTTGTTTTTTCAGATGACATAGAGTGGTGCAAAAATAATTTAAAAACAGATATACCACTAATTTTTTCTAATCCAAAAGTGCCAGTGCAAGAAAATTTTATTATTGCCACAAAATGTAAACACAATATAATAGTTAATAGTAGCTATGCTTTTTGGGTAGCATGGCTTAATCAAAACCAAAATAGAATAGTAATAGCGCCTAAAAAGTGGAATAATAGATATAATAGAGAATATAAAGATTTATTGCCAAAAGAATGGATACAAATATAAAACCACAAATCAGCACAATAACACTAACAAAAAATCGGTCAGATTTTATTTCTAAAGCTATTGAAAGTGTTAAAAAACAAAGTTTCACAAACTGGGAACTAATAATTATCGACGATGTCTCAAGCGACAACACGAGTAGTATTGTTCAAGATTATTCATCAAAAGATGGCAGGATAAAATATTATAAAAATTCAACATCACAGGGTATTTCAAAAAATAGAAATCTTGGTCTTTCAGTAGCTCTTGGAAAATATATTGCTGTGCTTGATAGCGATGATGAATGGATAGATAAAAATAAACTTCAAAAACAATTGGATTTTTTGGAGAAAAATCCAGACTATGTTTTGATTGGGTCAGACATAAAAATAGTGGATGAAAGAGGAAATTTTATAAAAAACACAAATTTTGAAACAGAAGATATAAATATTAGAAATAAAATACTCATATCAAATCAAATACCCCACTCAACCGTGGTGTATAAAAAAGATTTGGCTGAAAAAATTGGTGGTTATGATGAAAAACTCTCTTGTGTGGAAGACTTTGATTTATTTTTAAGGCTTGGAATACTTGGTAAATATAAAAATTTGAAAGAAATAACAACTTCATACACAAGACATTCTCAAGGAATTTCACAAAAAAGAAAGTTGACTATGGCATGGAATCACTATAAAATAGTTTGGAAAAATTTTGGTAAATATCCAAATTGGTTTTGGGCAATTGCATATGCAAAAATAAGAATCTTAAAAAATTTATTTTAATTCTCTTCTATGATATCAAAATAATCAGCAGATAAATCTCCTTTTTCTAACCTATCATTTTCTCTTTTACCATGGATGCGTACTAAAATTACAATAATAGATGATAAAACTATAAGTATAAAAACAATTAGAGACCACTTTGACATAGTATTAGATTCCTAAAGTCTTCTTTAAATCATCTTCTCCGACTTCCCCGCTAGTTTTCATAACTAAATCTTGCTTAACATCAGTAGAATCAACTTTTGTTTTTTCTGGAATATCTTTCTTCATTGATTTTTCTGAATCATTTTTCTTAATTACGAAATTGAGTGCGGCGCGTAAACTGGATAGGTTCTCTGTCGTCATTGTTTTTTGATGAACTTTTGTTGTCTTTTTTTCTAGTTTGGGGGTATCTTCGACTTTTTGATTAACAGTCATATTTTTTACTAATGCTTTTAGGGGGATAAAATCATCACTTGTTTCTTTTAGCGAAGGAAAATCGCTTGGTTTTTTATCAAATTTTGGCTTTTCTGTTTTGATAGGCTGAGAGCTTTGAAATATTTTAGGTTGAACTTTTGTTTGTGATTCAACATCGGCAAAATTAGAATTTAATTTAACGGGATAAACTTTTTTTACTTCTTGGACAACCGCAGTGGCTTTTGGCGCTGAGTTAGGCATAACATTTGATGGTACGTCCTTTTTAATTATTGGGTTTGATATAACTGGTTTTATAACAGTTTTTGGTATTGGTCTGCCTTCTTCAGCCCATTTTTTAATTAATCCCTCAACTTCAGCTCTTGGTTTTGCAAAATTCTTTCTTGAATTTTCAACGATTTCACTTACATAGGAAATAACTGGCTCAGGATATGGAGGCAAAGATGAGGCAGAAAAAGGCACCGAACCAACACCATCTATCATAAGTTTCAGATACATTTGGAACATCCCAAGATTTACCAAATCCTCCGCTGTAAATTGTGGAGCATATTCTTTTTCCAATACTTCCGCATCATATGCACCTACACGAAAAGTAATCATCGTCCCAGCGTTTCCAAACACAGCAGCCCTTACCTCTTCAGACATCTGTTCAATATATTGGTGTGCAATCGTTAAATTTAATTTATATTTTCTAGCTTCAGAAAGAATATCGGCAAAAGATTCGTTTGCAAAAGATTGAAATTCGTCTACGTACAAATAAAAGTTTGGTAAAGCCTTCATATTTTTTTCATGAACATCTGCACGAGACATAGCCCCTAAATATATTTTGGTAATCATCATTGAACCGAGCAAATTGGCATTTGTCTCACCAACCATTCCTTTCGAAAGGTTGATAATCAAAATCTTCCTGTCATCCATTATTTTTCTAATATCAAAAGATGATTTTGTTTGGCCAACAATATTTCTGATTAAAGGGTTAGCAGTAAATTGTCCAATTTTGTTTTGGATTGCGGGGACAGCTTCAGCGGCTTGTCTTTCTGTATATTTTGCAAATTCATCTATCCAAAAACTTTTGACAGAAACGTCGGTAACATTGTCCACAACTTTTTTTCTGTATTCTTTATCGGCAAGCATCCTGTTTACACCAAGTAATGTTGCGCCAGGATATTCAATAAGCGCTAAAAGAGTGTTGGTCAAAATATATTCCATTCTAGCAGACCATGTATCAAGCCAGATTTTTTTGAATGTACTCATAAGACCAGAAACAACAAGGTGTCTCTTATCTACACCTACGTCTTCAAGCACATTAAAAGAAATTGGATTCTCTACATCAAAAGGAGCAAAATAAACTACGTCGTTTAATCTTTCTGGTGGAACATAATTTAATAGCAATTGGGCCGTCTTTCCGTGTGGATCAATAAAGGCCATACCCTCACCATTTTGTATGTCCTGAATGGCCATATTTTCAAGCAAGGTGGACTTTCCCATGCCTGTTTTACCTATAACATAAACATGGCGAGTTCTATCCTTGGCTTTAATACCAAATCTAACTCTTTTACCACGAGAATCAGTTTCTCCAAAGTATGTTACTTTTTCAGGATCCATTTGATATACATTATACCAAAATTTTAAAAACAAACAAAAGAGCAAAATAAAAAGATGATATTTTGTATCATCTGTTTTAATAAATTAATGTTTTGCTTCTTCGTCTTTTTCTGGCTGTTTTGGAGAACTATCAGAAAAAGTATCTGTTTTCACTTCATCAGAATATAAATGTTTTACAACTTCTTCTAATTCTTTTCTGATAAGCACAGATAAAATTGTGACTGCCAAACCACAAATAATATATAAAACATTTTTTACAGGAAAAGCACTGTCGTTCGGAAATCCGGTGAATGGGATTATTGCTATAAAAATACCTAATGCAAATATTGTTGAAATTTTTACCATAAGATTATATTAACATAATTTTTTTAAAAAATAAAACGCTTTTGGCGGGTTTTGCTTCGCAAAACCCGCCCGTCACATTTTTATTTCTCACTTACCAAAACCACAAACTCCCCTCTTATTTTATCTTTATTATCTAAAAAATATTTTTCTACTTCGCTTGGTATTCCAGAAATTACTTCTTCGTATATTTTTGATATCTCACGAGCAATAACAATTTTTCTTTCCCCAACATATTTTTTTAGTGAATCCAAAGTTTTCATTATTCTGTGTGGGGATTCATAAAATGCGACAGTTCTCTTCGTTTCAGATATTTCCTTGAACAGAGTTTCGCGCCCTTTTTTGTGTGGTAAAAAGCCCAAAAACACGAATTCTGAGGCTGGTAAACCTGATATGGAAAGAGCTGAAACTAAGGCACTAGGGCCTGGAATTGCGATAATTTTGACCTCTGGATAGGCCTTTCTGACCCTTGATACAAGTACAGAACCGGGGTCCGAAATCGTAGGTGTGCCAGCATCCGAGACAAGAGCCAGCGTTTTGCCTTCACCTATCATTTCCAAAATTTTATCAACTTTTGAAAGTTTGCTTTGGGAATGATAGCTCATAGTTGGTTTATTAATTCCGTATTTATTTAACAAATTTATAGTAACCCTTGTGTCCTCGCAAAGAATTAAATCAACTTCACCCAAAGTTCGCACTGCTCTGTAAGTAATGTCTTCAAGATTTCCTATTGGGGTTGCTACTACATAAAACCGGGTAGTAGATTTTGACATTAAACTTTCTGTTTGTTTATAATTATTCATAATATATTCTTATTTACTAACTTTTTTAATAATTTTGATAAATTGTTTTTAAACGATGTCAAAATTCACTACCCGGTAAAATTTTTGCATATTAGTATTTTTATTTTTTGTAATTAACTTAATAGATTTTCTCCAACCTTATATATATCCCCTGCTCCGATTGTTATTAAAACATCATCTTTTTTTAATTTTTTTGATAGATAATTTTCTATTTCGCTAAAATTATTAAAAGATAATGCTTTTGCCCTTTTAATTTTATCAACCAAAATTTCAGAGGTTATTGATGGGTCAAATTTCTCTCTTGCTGCAAATATTGGAGCAACAAGTATTTCGTCAGCATCACCAAATGCAGTTGCAAAATCATTTAGTAATATTTTTGTTCTAGAATACAAATGCGGCTGAAAAGCCACAAATATTTTTTTCTTACCAAAAAATTCACGGGCTCCAGAAAGTGTCGCTTTTATTTCAGTTGGATGATGTCCATAATCGTCATATATTAAAACACCGTTTTTTGTCTCCCCTTTATATTCAAATCTTCTCCATGTGCCTGTAAATTCCTCCAAAGATTTTATTGCTTTACTTTTATCTATACCGAGAATTTGAGCTATTGCTAGTGCAAAAGAAGCATCTTCTTTGTTATGTTCTCCTGGGATCTTCAATTTTAAATCTTTTTCAAAAAAATCTTTTGAATTAATAATATTTGCTTTTATTCCCTTCAATACTGGTGATACAGCTTTATTATTTATATCAGCGACAACATAATTATTTTTATCAACCTCCAAAATAAATTCACCGAATGCATTCTGTATATCTTTAATGTCTTTGTAATAATCTAGATGGTCGTTATCAATATTTGTAATAAGTGCAATAGTAGGCTTTATATTCAAAAAAGATCTTCTATATTCACAAGCTTCAACGACAAAATA
>Ga0209083_1003157_pt1 | contig 14257 bp, 15 predicted proteins | sample AM7aDNAmetaG_FD_184132 | JGI IMG/M metagenome (GOLD analysis project Ga0209083, IMG submission 184132) | Freshwater microbial communities from Finland to study Microbial Dark Matter (Phase II) - AM7a DNA metaG (SPAdes) (version 3) | ecosystem: Environmental > Aquatic > Freshwater > Lake ...
TTGGCTGGTGCCTGGCCATCGCCCCCCAACTGCCCCCCTACCATTTGCCTGCTGCCCGGCTGGCATCCTGCACCACCGGAAAGCATCCGCCGCTTGGGAACCTGCCCCTCCCATCAACACCCAACTTCAGTTGGGTGTGTGGCGAGCGGTGAGGCGCTGGAACCGCTTTAGCGGTTTCTCCTTCCCGCGTGCTCGCGCGCATTCACGCCGATGCCGACCACAGTGGTCACAGGAAACCGTTGAAGCGATTGGGCCGCAGTGGAAGGCACCCTTTACCGAACGCCAAGGATGAGCCCTGACGAGGAGCGCGACAAAGGTGCTCCCATTGAGGATGCAGGTGACCGCGCTCCTCGTCATTGGCTCGATCCGCTTGTTCGCCCGGCCTGCCCCAGATGTCCTCGGACCCACGCAGGATCACGCCGACAATCAATCACCGCGAATATCGTGATCTCTTGATCCGATTTGGTGTAATAGACTGCGAATGGAAAGGTCTTGCATAACAGGCGGTGATAATCCGCGTGCGCGATTCTATGTACTCCCCCAGTAACTCGGAGGCTCTCAATGTCCGCCTTGACCGAGCTCAAAAAGTAGTCTCCCAGCCCGATCTCCTGCGATTCGTAAAAGTCGTATCCCTCGTCCAGATCTCGGCGTGCTGAAGCAGCGATCCGGATCATGACTTCCGACGCGATGGCAGAGAGTCTTTGATCGAATCCCAGTCAAGGAGTTCCTCGCGCCCCTCCGCAACCGCTTGCCTGCGCTCATCCAGGAGATCCTTATGCCACTGCGGCACCGGAACTCGCTCGGCCTGGGCACGCAAATCCTCCCAGATGGCCTCCATAATCTGAAGCTTCTCGGCAAATGGAAGCCGCTTGACTTCTGCAATGCTCATAATACACACACCATACCCCGCGGCCCAAGAACTGCCAATGTTTTCGGCGAACGCCAAGGTCAGCGACGGGAGCCAGCCGCCGATGACGTTCGATTTGTCCCTGAGCGAAACGGCTGGCTCCCGTTCGCTGCACCGTTTGGTTCTGTCATTGATAAGCCTTCATTCCCGCCTTCATCGCGCCTTCAATCGTTCCATCCACCAAGTCGCTGCCAGGGAAAAACCACTCCTCCGAATCGTAGCGTTCAGCGCTGTATTTGTAGATGGCAAATTCCCAAAGCCGCTTCCGTCGGTTGTAGTCCAACCGGCAAATGGGTCCAATGTTGCCGAAATCTTCTCGGTCAAGGTAGAGATACTTGCCCCTGAAGCGTGGGATGTAGCGGCACTGCATCCCGGCGAGTATTTCCTGGTTAAAACACGCAATGCTGCGCAGTGCCGCTTCTCTCGCCTCGACCGGAATTGCATTTGTACTCATTTCGTAATCCGATTGGATGTCTGAACGCGCTCAGGTATGGACAGAACCATGATTCTGCGACGGCCAGTCGCATATTCGGGTTTGGAGGCGTTCTGGTCGTTTCAGGTGTAAGTCGTCGATTATCGGGGTCATGCGAATCATCCTCCAAATGGCTGGTTAGCCTATCGCCAGCCGGATTCTTCCCATCCCGTTGTGCGTAAGTCGTTCATTATCAACAACTCTTTCTCGGTAATATGACGGCGGATTAGGATAACACAAGCCGAAGATGGGTGATTTTCGCACCGCGGGCGCACGACAGATTGCTTCGGGGTGGGCGGCCCACTCTCATTAACACCTCGCTTCAGCGAGGTGTTAATGAGTATCGGCCGCCCACCCCGAAGCAATCTGTCGTGCGCCCGTGGACTAGCGGCTTGGGCACGTGTCGGTTATCACTATTAACACTCCTGCCGTGCCCACCGCCAGATCATGGCAGCCGGCCGGAGGTTGCGGGTTGAGAGTTGAGGGTGGGAGGCCGGGCGGTCCATACCTTTTGGGGGAATCCAACTCAGGTAGGCGGCGCCGGGGGATGGCGGTGGCGAATGACTTCTTCCTGGCGAATCGCGAGAGCGAGCGGGCGGTTCATACTCAAAGCGGCCACCGCGGCACGACCCGTCGGGGTGAGGCCAAGCAGAAGAACGCCATTCCAGCGGAAATGACGCCCCCATACTTCACGGCGCGGGTGGAACAGCGACAACGCTTCTCCGGTTTTCGGGTCCGGTGCCTGCTGGCGCGCCCCTTTGCGCAGCGAACAAGAGACGCAGGCCAGCGCGAGGTTTTCCAGCGCTGCCGTGCCCCCGGCAGTGACCGGAACAACATGGTCCACGTGGAATAGTGCTTCCTGCCCCGCTTGCGATAGCCCGCAATACTCGCAGCGATCTTCCGCCCGCCGGATAACCTGGCGGCGCGCAACGGCCGGGATGGTCATGGGCTCAGACGTGCCCGCCGTTCAACCTCTGCGACCGCAGCCGTAGTAACGACAACAAGTCCGCCAGATCCACCAGGCCCTCAGCCTCAAACTTTTCGTCGGGGCTAAGCGCAGGGCCGGCATCCTGCTTGTCGAGCAGTTCCTGAAGCCGGTGCTGCACGCCTTCGGGCAGGCGGAAGCGCGCCAAATCACCGGGCACCTCGACTTCAAGTTGAATGGTTTGGGGCATATGTGTCATTCGCGACTTCGTTCAACTGACCATACACCTCGGTCCGCATCCGGTTCAAGGTGAGACTCAGGCATTCTCGCTTTGCCAAAGTGCGGACCTGTATGCTAGGTCAGGGCGTGCAAGCAACAGCGGAAATAGACGCGTTTGAGCGGGGGGTTCGCCCTGTGCTGCGGATCGTTCTGCCGGAGAAGGCCGAGGCGGTTCTCCGTTTCCGTGCCGGAGCTTCAGGCGCGGATCGAAGAACTGGCGGGCAAATCAACCGAGGGGCAACTCACCCAGGCGGAGCGGGCGGAGTACGCTGGCTAGGTGCGGGCGAACAAGTTCATCGCCATCCTCCAGCGGCAAGCACGGCAATTGATTGGCGCCACCTCGTAGGTATCCGAGGCAACTCCACTGGGAAGACCACTGACGGGCTTTATTGAAAAGGTCGGCGGGATAGCCGGCTCCGGCCTCTGCGCTTATTGTTGCTTCCGATGCAGCTTCAGCACCGGAAGGCCCGCGGCTTCGGCGAGAGCGATTTGGTCGCCATCGAATGAAAGCAACGCATCGGCCGCCACTTCGATAGCGATTGCGACGTGGAACAGATCCATCGCGCGGACTACCATTTTCAGGGAATGTTCCGCTCTCAGCTCGCCTGCGGTGCGTACGGCGGCAGTCCAGTCGAACTCGACGTGGGGCCAATAGCCAAGCCTGACTTCCTGTTCGAGCAGCCGGATGACTTGGCGCGATTCGCCTTTAGCCAGCAGACCGGCACGTTCTGCCTGGCAGAACCCGTTGAGCACTTCGACCCGTTGCCAGGGCGTCCACAGCACCTCCGCATCCGGCTCGCGATCGAACAGGCTCAGCGCGACCGCGTGCTGGGTGTCGCGCCGGCACTTGTAACCGAGCCACCACGAAGTATCCGCATACAACCTCATTTCTTGAGCGACCCCAGAAAGGCGGTGCCGTCGAACTCCGCTGCGCCGGCGCTGCCGACCGCGCGCGCTTCCGCCAGCTTGCGCGTCATCTTCGGTCTCCGGCTTTTGCTCACGACAAACTTGGGCTTTCCGTTGGCGGTGACCACCAGTTGCTGGCCTTGCGGCAAGCCATCAACCAAGCCGGCATTGTGGTAGAATTCGCGGACAGAAACGGTCTTCATAATAGCGTTAGACAGTAACGTCTAACGCTCAAATCTTGCAAGGGGAAACGGCAAAAATGGCAATAACTTGCTTCCTCCCAAGTTGATGTCCAGACGGATAGTGCCGACCGGCGAGCTTCTGCGGCCAGCCGCCCGCCATGCACTTCGTTGAGGTAGCAGGAAACCAGGAAGCTGCTGTCGGCGTAGTAGTTCATCCCCAGTCAGATGGCCTCTTCCTGACGCTCCAACAGTACCAGGTTGGGGAACACCCGTTCACCGAAAATGCGCTTGGTCCGTGCTTCTATGTCCAATGCCGCTAGGAATTGAGCGACCTGTTCCAGTGGCAATGGTTCGGTCGTTTCCGGTAATAGCTATCCCCAAGATCCCGCATAGCCTCGAACCACTTCCACCAATTGAGACGCAGAGGGCGGCATATTGGGACGCCAAGGGCGTCGCTCATACCAGCCCAGGGAAACGCCCTGGGTTCATGCCCCCAAAACCATCTGGAGCGCTGAAGGCGCGGCTCATCCTCGCCTGGCATGAGGCAGGCCGTTGGCCTGCAACGGCCAAACGGGCGATGACCCCAGGGCGTTGCCCTGGGCTGGTATGAAACAGGCCGTTGGCCTAAAGACGGCCGGCGGTCCGACGCTCCCACGCCCTCACGCTGCCACTGAAACCTATGAGATTGTGGCACGCGAACCAGCGCCACAACCGCTTCAGCGGTTTACGGTGGTGGGTAAACCGCTGAAGCGGTTCCGACACCGAGACCATCGCCCACACCCCACTCAAGTGGGGTGTTAATGAGAGGCAGGCCGCGTTGTATGTAGCCTGGATATTTCACGCTCCGAGGGAAACGCCAACCGTGCGCCGCGTGAGGGCACGCGGCGTTCGGGCATGTGAACTATCCGGGCCAGGAAGCGCTATACGGAGGGCTCGGATTTGCCGGGTAAAATCACCCCGAGAAGAATCCCGTCTTGCGCCCATTCGGCTGCGCGCGGTAATAGAGGACACGACAGGCTATCCAGTCGCGTGGAACGCCTTAAGTAGCTCTGCATTCGTGTGCGGAGATCATCATCGCTGAGACGAATTCCGGCAGCAGCTAGTGATCACCGATTAAGAATGGGCTTTCACCCGCATAGTTTTCTTCTCATGCTGTTGCGCATGAAAGTTGAAACGATCACTTCGGGTGCCGGCCGGTCACCAAAGCGCGGCGACACCGTAACAGTCCATTACACCGGCTGGCTGACGGACGGCGCCAAGTTCGACAGCTCAGTGGATCGGAATGAGCCATTTACCTTCGTCCTGGGGACCGGCCAGGTGATCCATGGCTGGGATGAAGGCGTAGCGACCATGCGGGTGGGCGACAAGGTGCGGCTGACCATTCCGCCAGAACTTGCGTATGGGAAAGCTGGCTACCCTGGCGCAATTCCTCCGAACGCCACGCTAATCTTTGAGGTCGAGTTGTTGTCGGTTACTTAAGTCGTCGTGAGCGGGTTTGAATTCACCCCGCCTACCGAAAGAGTCCCCGATACGCAACCGGCTTCTTCGGGCGGACCGCCACAACCGCCGCCAAAGCCGCCGAAGCTGACCGCGAGGGACTTGCTGGAGCCGGGAGAGCCGGGCAAGCGAGTCTTCGTGCCCGATTACATCGAGGTGAAAGAACTGGCCGAGCTCCTTGGATTGAGGCCGTTCAAGGTAGTTGCTGGCTTGCTGGAGTTAGGGATATTCAAACACGCCGAGGAGCGGATCGATTTCTCGACGGCCGCCACGATCGCGAAGAAGCACGGATATGTCGCAGAACGGATTCTGCGCTAACCTCGATATTTCACACTTCGATGGAAACGCCAACCGTGCGCCACGTGAGGGCACGCGGCCTACCAGCACGCACATCCGCTCCTGTAGGCCGCGCGCCCTCACGCGGCGTTCGTGGGTGTGAAATATCCGGGCTAACGGTCCTCGATGCGCTTAGACTCGCTGTCGCATCCGCATTTGGTGCCCGTTGTAGCGGGTTCCAGCGATGGCCGAGGCGGGAATTGCCTCCGCAACACGGGCCATGTCCGCCAGGGTAAAGCGGTCGTGAGCTTGACCCAATTTGGTGACAGCCAGGATGGCCGCCGGCGAACTCATTCGCGAACCCAAGCGGTCGGGCGCTTGGCCGCGTGTTCGTGGATTGCCTCGCCCAGCCAGACGATGGTTTGGCCCAGATCAATCATGTTGCGCCCAGCCTCGTCGTCCTTGGCCACGTCGCCTTTGTCCAGGCCAAATCCGAGGTTCCAATACGTGGAGCCCGGCACAATGACGCCGGACATGAGGAACATGTGGTTCATCGTGTCAAATGCGTGAGTGCCGCCGCCGCGCCGGACGGCCACCACGGCGGCTCCGACTTTCCCGCGGAACAAGCCGCCATTGGCAACGGCTACCAACCCGGCGCGATCCAGCAGGGCCTTCATTTCAGCGCTGACGTCGGTGAAGTACGTTGGCGAGCCAAGGAGGATGGCATCAGCGGCGACCATTTTCTCCATGCAATGGTTGAAGAACTCGTCTTTCTGGCTGCACTGGGAGTTCTTCTTCTCGAAGCACTGGTAGCAGGCCTGGCAGCCGCGGATGTGGGCTCCCCCAAGCTGGATGAACTCGGTCTCCCAGCCGGCGGCGGCCAGCGGTGACAGCGCTTGTTTCAGGAGGATCTCGGTGTTCCCGCCTTTGCGCGGGCTTCCATTGATGGCAACGGCTTTCATAGTTCGAGGTAATCGTTATAGATGATTCAGAGTTTGGTCGAGGTGGGTGTCCTTGGCCAACCAAAATGGAACCTCTTTTGGCTTCGGGCGTACGACAGATTTCTTCGGGGCGGGCGGCCGACTCTCATTAACACCTCGCTTCAGCGAGGTGGGGGTGCCACGCGAACAAGCTCCCCAACCGCTTCAGCGGTTTACGGTGGTGGGTAAACCGCTGAAGCGGTTCCGCCCCCGAGACCACCGCCCACACCCCACTCAAGTGGGGTGTTAATGAGAGGCCGGCCGCGTTGTAAGTATCCTCTGCACTGCTATATCCCGTTTTGCTCGCAAGCGGCGAAGATTTAACGCAGAGACGCAGAGAGGCGCTGCGTTAAGCCCGGTTCCCCAATCCGAAATCCGAAGGCCGAAGCCCGAACCGCGCTCGGCCTTGGGCTTCGGTATTCGGATTTCGGAACTCGGCCTTCTTTCGGCCTTCGGGTTTCGGCCTTCGGATTTCAACCGATGCCGGCGCCGTCACCGTATGTAGGAAGCGATGTACGGAAGGCCCGGATTTGCAGGGTGAAATCACCCCGAGAAGAATCCCGTCTTGCGCCCTTTGCGTTCGGGCGGTCAGCGAGCTCGCGGTTTGCCCGCCCGCCACACTCGCAAGGAAAAGCCGCGCCCGTTCTCGAATGGCTCGACGGTCGCAGTGACTTCCAGGACCGGATACCGCACGGTCGCCAACGCGTAGCTTTTATAGGTTTGCGCGAAAAGCTCGGTCTCAACCAGGCCCGTCCTGTCTGCCAGCGTCAGGAACTTCATCGGTTCGCCGGTGATCTGGTGATGCGTGCGTTGCTCGACTACCAGCCCGCACGTCACCACTGTTTCGCCGACGTGCTCGCCTAACCGCGCGACCGGGCAGTAGGTATCCCAGGCCACGTCGGCAAACAGTTCGATGGGATGCCCGCTTACGGCATAGCCGAATAATTCCGTCTCGGCTTCGAGCCGTTCGCGTCGCGTGGGCTCGCGCAACGGCACGCCCGGAAATCGTTCAAGGGAGGGCGGCGGCAACAGCCAGCCTTGCCCGGACTCCCGGGTGCTCCCGAACGTGCGATGCAAATACTGCGTCTCCCAGAACTGCTGCGTGCGCGTCTGCCCGAACGCATCAAAGCCGCCGGCACGGATCATCACTTCCATTTCTTCCGGTAACGGCTTCACCCGCCGATGGAAGTCGGCCAGGGAGGCAAACGGGCCGTGCGCGCGCTCGGCGAGCAACCGCTTGCTGGTGCGATCAGTAAGCCCATTGGTGCGGGTCAGCGGAACCCGAATTGCGTTGCCGTGAACCGCGAACTGCGGTCCCGGTTCGTTGACGGTCGGCGGCAGCAAGTGCAATCCGAGCCGGTGGCTTTCCAGCACATAAACGAGCGGATCGTAGAAGCCCTTGCCGTTGGTCAGCACGGCCGCCATAAACTCAGCCGGATAATTGCATTTCAGCCATGCGGCCTGATACGCTTCAACGCCGTAAGCCGTGGAGTGAGCCTTGCAGAAGGCGTAACCCGCAAAACCAGCCACCAGGCCCCAGACCTCAGTAATCTTTTCGTCGTCGTGTCCGCGCGCCTTAGCCGACGCGAAGAACTCCGCCTGAATCTCCGCGATGGTGGCGCGCTTCTGTTTGTTCAATGCCCGGCGCAACACGTCCGCGCGGCCGGGCGGCAAGCCGGCGAATGCTTCGCAGATTTGCAGGATGTGCTCCTCATAGACCACCAGCCCGAACGCGTCGCGTAATACGGGTTCCATCGATGGATGCGGATAGGTGATCGGTTCGAGTCCCTGGTAACGGCGCGTGAACGCGAGCTTTTTGCCTTCGTTGGCTGCGCCCGGGCGGATGACGCTCACGATGGCTATGAGCGCGTCAATGTCGCGCACGTTGCATTGGCGGCAGAGGCTCGTCATCGCCGGGCTTTCGATGTGGTGCACGGCGCGGGCCTGGCCACTGGAGATGAGGGACCAGACGGCGGGGTCGTCAAAGGGACCGGACGTGAGGGGGAAATCCGAAATCCGAAATCCGAAATCCGAAACAAGCCCGAAGGAAGAAACCTCAAATGCTCGAAACCCGGATGCCGTAGTTTCTGCCATTCCTGATTCGGATTTCGGATTTGTTTCGGGTTTCGGACTTCGGATTTCGGATTTACTGGCTTCCTTCAGCATTCCCATCACATCCCGCATTACCGCCAGTCCGCCTTGCGCGAGCACGTCGATCTTCACCAGGCCGATGACTTCCACGGCGTCCATGTCGAAGTGCGTAGTGGGATAGCCCTTGTTGGAAATGAACGTCGGCGTCAATTCGTGCATGGGCTGGCGCGACAGCACGACCCCGCACGGGTGCATCTTCGGATTGCGCGGAAAGCCGTCGAGGAACTCGGCCACGTCGAGCGCGGTCTTGAACGGTTCTTCATTCAACGGCAGGTCACGGTTCTCGGGGCTGGCCGCGAGCAGCTCGCGCAACTTCGTCCCGCCGCTCGGGGTATGTTCGTCCGGCACCCAGCCACCGCCGAAGCTCCAGGGGAAATGCTCGGTGAAGCGGCGCACTTCGCGTTCGGCCACGCCCAACACCTTCGCCACGTCCGCGAAGGCGCTCCGGCCCTGGAAAGTGGAGAATCCGCCCACCACGGCGCAGTGCTCGCGCTTGTATTTGGCGAAGATCAAATCCACCACGTCGTCTTTGCGGTCGTGGGGGAAATCCACATCAATGTCCGGCAGCTTGTTCAACGCCATGCGCTCCTGATTCAGGAAGCGCCGGAAGTAGAGGCCAAAGCGGACGGGGCAGACATCGGAAATGCCGAGGCAATAGCACACGAGCGAATCCGCCGCACTGCCGCGGGTGATCCATTCGATGCCGTGCGCGCGGCACTCCTGAAGGATGCTCCACACCACCAGAAAATACTCTTCGTAGCCGACGGCAGTGATGATGTGCAACTCCTGTTCGACTTGAGGGTGCATGGAAGCGGCACGCTCGCCGTAGCGCCGCCGCAATCCGTCGAACACGAGCTGGCGGAGAAATTCGCGTGGCGTGGAACTGTTCGGCGGCTCGAACGCGGGGAACTGCGGTTTGCCGAAGGGGATTTCAAAATTGCAGCGGTCGGCGAGCTCCAGCGAGTTCGCCAGCCATTCAGGATGTTCCTTACATGCCGGTGCCATTTCCGCCGGAGTGCGGAAATGGAGACGTCCGTCCATTTGTTTCTCGGGGTGTTGCTCCCGCAACAGGGTCAGCGTGCGGATGGATTGCAGGATGTCGTATTTCATCCGGTCGGCCGGCAGCGCGTAATGAATGGCCGGACAGGCGACGACCGGAAAGCGATGCGCACTCGGCTGCTTCGTCGCCATCTGGTAGAACCGGCCGGGAAACAGCTCCGCAAGGCTCGCATCGGGACTGACCGCAATCAGCCCTTCCGTAAAAGGCTCCAGCATTTTAGTCGCGGTCGGTTGCCGTTGCTGCGTCGCTACCGCGCCTTCCTGGGAGGGCGAGCGTCCCCGCGAGCCCTGATCCTGGCGGATGGCTTGGGAAGTTTGGGCTCGCGGGGACGCTCGCCCTCCCATTTCCGCCTTCTGCGAGAGCAGCCGGTTCAGGTTGTGATAGCCGCGGGCGGATTCGACGTAGAGCAACAAGGGGTGGTCGTTCACCCGCAATTCCGTTCCGAAGATCGGCTTGATGCCCGCGTGTTTCGCCGCCTGGGCGAACTCCACCGCGCCGTGCAAATTGCCGATGTCGGTCAAGGCAACGGCCGGAATCCCGTGTTGCTTGGCGCAGTCTGCGATGGCCGCGGGCGAAAGCGTGGAATCGAGAAAGGTGTAGTAACTGCGAACGCGCAAGGGAACGTAGGTCGTCGCTCGGGCTGGGGTGACTCGGGGAGTTCCGCGGTTCACACTGATCCTGAGCCGGGGTTGCGCGCGCTCGTGCGCGAGGTCCCTGGGCGCGTCGCGCAATCTCAGATCGTGTCCGCGCAAAACCACGGACCAGCCTTTATTGCGCCGCAGTTCATCCAACACCACGGCCAGCCGTTCGCGGGCTTCATGGTTCTTCGCGGCCGTTTCCAGGGGCAGTTCGCTGCGGAACACGCCGTCATACACGTTCGACAATTTCAGCGACACCATCCGCAGGCTCACGCGCCGCTGCCACGCCTCGCCCAGCAGTCCCCGCAGTCGCCCATAGACATCCGTCTCCAGATCCGTAGGTTCGCGCAGGCTTTCGGCTCGCTGGTTTTCGTCACGGTCGTTGTAACGTACCTTTACCGTCAGCGTCCGCACGCTCCGGCCTTCCTCGCGCACGGTCGCAAACAATCGGTCGGCCATGCGTCGCAGCACGGCTTCCACGTATTCTTCGTCGGTCACGTCTTCATTGAACGTTTCCTGCTGGCTGAAGGTCTTCTGCGGCTCGCGCGCGGGAATCAGCGGACGCTCATCAATGCCGTTGGCGAACTGTCGCAGGACGGGGGCCTGGCCGCCAAGCAGCAGCGAGAGCAAATCCACGGGCGTCGCGGCGATCTGCCCGATGTCGGCCAGCCCCGCTGCATTCAGGCGCACGGCGGTCTTTGGCCCGATGCCCGGCAACCACTTGTTCGGGAGGGAATGCAGAAACTGCTTCTCCTGTCCGCCCGGCACGTTTTGGAAGGCGGCGGGCTTGTGCAGCTTGGAGGCAATCTGACTGATCAGCTTGTTGGAGGCGATGCCTTCGCTGACGCTGATCTTGAGCGATTGGCCGATCGCCTTGCGGATCGTCAGCGCGATCTCGAGGGCGGGTTTCTTGTGGTTGGACGTCAGGTCGAAATAGCCCTCGTCAATCGAAGTCTGCTCCACGTCCGGCGTGAAATCGTAGGCGTAGCCGAACATCCAGTTGGAAAACTGCTCGTAGCGTTCGTAATCGCCCGGCAGGACGATAAGCCGGGGGCAAAGCTTTCGCGCCCGCGCCGTCGGCATTGGCGTGTAGATGCCGAACTTCCGGGCCTCATACGAAGCTGAGGCGATGATGCCCCGGCTTTCACCGCCGACGGCCATGGGTTTGCCCCGCAACCGCGTGTCGGCGGCCTGCTCAACGGACGCGAAGAACGCATCGGCATCGAGATGAACGATGGTTCGGGCCATGCTCGGTCATGCCCAGCGGTTTAGTTCGCGGAGGGCGTCACTGGCGATCCATCGGGCGGCGCGTGAATCCTGCTGCTGGATCTGTTTGGCCACCCGGATGGCCTCCCGGTTCAGGCGTCGGTTCCGCTTCCCGATTTGGCGCAATGCCCAATTCACCCCTTTCTTGACGTTATGCCGCTCATCCGCCGACTCCGCCAGAACCCTGTCCAGGTAACCGTGAAACACTTCGTCACCAGCCTTTTTGTCATGCACGGCAAGCGTGGCCATCATCGTAAATCCGGCGCGCTTGACCAATTCCTCACGGCGCCGGCTCCAGGCCAGCGCCAGTTCATGAGCAAACGGCGTTTTGCGGAACAGGTGAATGCACAGGCCATCGCAATCGGCCCAGCATTCAAAGTCCCTGGCCCACGCGTTGGCCTGCCGCCGGGTCACCTTGGCCGGTTCCGCGACAAACGCGGCGAGGAGGCGCGCCTCGAAAATGCCGGCAGACCACAATCCCTCGGCCACGCCCTGATTATGTCCGATCCGTTTGGCGAGCGCCCGCAACTGGCCCACCGAAATGCCCAGCACTCTTTTGCCGATAATGCCGAACCGAGCCATTCCCGCGACGTTTTCGGGATTGGCCAGGCCGTGAAGTTCGCCAATGATGCTGTCAATATTCAGAGTCATGATTACTCCCTGGCTCTTCGGATCAGCGCTTTGAACACGCCTTGAATCATCAACTCCTGGGCGGGGATGAGATTGGGATACTTCGGGTTCTCGGCTCTCAAGTACGGCTTGCCGCCTTTCAAGACAAAGGTCTTGAGCGTGCTTTCACCGTCGATGAGCGCGGCGACGACCTGGCCGTTGCGCGGCTCGGGGCCGTGCTCCAGGACGACCACATCCCCGGCGAGGATATGCCGGCCAATCATCGAATCGCCTGTGACCCGCAACGCGAACGAATTGCGCGTCGGCTTGAAGCCGAGGCTTTCGATGTCCACCGACACGCAACCCTCGGCCTCCTGTTCCCGGGCCTGCGGCAACCCGGCGGGAATCGAGCCGAACAGGGGAATGTCGGCGATGCGACCTCGCAGCTTTGCCAGCGGAGAAATGACTCGGAACGACCGCGCTTTGCCGGGGTCGGTGGCCAGCACACCCTTCTGGCGCAAGAGCCGGACGTGCTCCGTCACGGAGTTGAGGCTGTGGAAGCCAAACTGGTCGGCAATCTCCCGGAAGGTTGGGGTAGTGCCCTCGGTCCGCTGCCATTTCTGGATGAAATCGAGAATTTGCTGCTGTTTTCGCGTCAATCCATTCATACTGTATATAAATACAGTATAGTGCGTGTGCTCGCTGTCAACCATGAAGCTGGCGGCGGCAGCAATTCTCATTATGGGAGGAATGGGGCGAATGGGACGGATGGCGGATGGTCCCATGCGGCCTCGGACACCCTAAAGGGTGGGCACCATACCTCCCAGACCAGCCAAAATGAGAACTGCGGCGGCGGCGGGGGAATCTGGAGGACGCGCAAGTCCTTGCCACCCAGCTTACTCGACGCTGGCGTCAGGCCTCTGGCTGGCTGGCTGTGAGCGTGATGTCCGCCTGATGTCCTCCTGATGCTCCGCAGGGCGTCCGAAGGGTATCCGAAGGGTATCCGAAGGGGTTTCGAGGGGATGCAAGGGAATATGGGGGGTGCGCAGGGTGAGTTGCCCGCAGGGCGCATCACCGGTCTGAGCGGCTCAAAATCCGAAACCCGAAGGCCGAAACCCGAAGGAAGACCGAAACCCGAAATCCGAACCCGGCCTTGCATCGGCGCGCTGCTGCTGGGGCAGAGCGAGGGGTGCGTCGGGCTTCGGAATTCGGATTTCCTTCGGGTTTCGGGCCTCGGATTTCGGATTTTCAGCACCACCCAGGTTGGACTGGCTTTGGCGAGGGAGTCGTCGTAAAGATATGGCTGGCATGGCCCAGTTGCTCCTCATCCCCGATCCGCGACCGCTCGACCAGCGGCTGGGCCGGAACTTCTTCCGGCAGGCCCCGCGCCGGCCGGGCGTGTATCTGATGAAGGACGCCCGGGACAACGTGATCTATGTCGGGAAGGCCAAGGACCTCAAGCAGCGCCTCAATAATTACCGCGTGGCCAATCCGGATCGGATGCCGCGCCGCCATCTACGAATGGTGACTGAGGTGCAACGGATTGAACTGCAGTTCTGCGGCACTGAATCGGCCGCGTTGGAACAAGAGGCCAGGCTGTTGCGCTCCCTGAAACCGAAGTTCAATCGCGCGGGCGTCTGGCCCGGCAAAACCAGATTCATCGCCTGGCGGGTTCGCGAGGACCATCTGGAACTGACGGTCGTCGAGACTCCTGGCGCGGACTGGCGCCGCTTTGGGCCGATGGGGAGCGGTGCCTTTCATTTGCAGCACACGCTTTCCCGCCTGCTGTGGCTGGCATTGAATCCAACCCGCGCGTTTGCCGAGCTTCCGGCGGGGTGGGCGCGGGGTGATTTCATGGAGCAGACTTCTATCAACTGCGGGGAGGCGGTTGGGAAAGTCGTCGCAGCCCTGGAAGCTTTCTTCTGGAATGAGGCGGCTCCTTTTTTGCTTTGGCTGGAATCGCAATTCGCGGCGAGAACGCATCCGTTCGACTGTCAGGCGGTCCAGGCGGAATTGGAGGGTCTCAAAGAGTTCGGGGTGAAGCAGAAGCTAAAGGAGCAAGACCGACGGCAGTTGGACCTGCTGTGAGGCGCGGCTTCACGCCGGGCT
>Ga0209083_1003161_pt1 | contig 14247 bp, 10 predicted proteins | sample AM7aDNAmetaG_FD_184132 | JGI IMG/M metagenome (GOLD analysis project Ga0209083, IMG submission 184132) | Freshwater microbial communities from Finland to study Microbial Dark Matter (Phase II) - AM7a DNA metaG (SPAdes) (version 3) | ecosystem: Environmental > Aquatic > Freshwater > Lake ...
GTATAAAAGAAAAAACTGGTGCAGAAATTGATATTGATGACGATGGTACAGTTTACCTTACTGGTAAAAATGGTTCAGCAGAAAAAGCAAAAGTAATTGTTGAAAGTATGACTCATGAATATAAACCGGGAGAAAAATTTGAAGGAACAGTTGTACGAGTAGAAGCTTTTGGCGCATTTGTAAATATTGGTTATGAAACAGATGGTCTTGTCCACGTTTCAGAAATCGCACCATTTAGAATTGATAATGTCGGAGATTATCTAAAAATTGGCGATAAAGTCCCAGTTGTTGTAAAAGAAATAGACGAAAGAGACAGAATAGCTTTGTCTATAAAAGCGAGAAACCCTGACTTTATTAAGAGAAAAAATCCACCATCACCAACAGTTCCACCTGTAGGACCAGCAAAAATATAGTTATACTAAAAAATACCGAGACAACTTCGGTATTTTTTAGTATAATTGATTTTGTTTAATGATTATGGATCCCGTTAGAGATAATAAAGTTATTATAAAAAGCCTAACGTTATTCATAGATGACATTAATAAAATATTGGAGTTACAATTTGATTCAACGGAACGCTTTCAATTATAATCAATGTAAATAAAATATTTAAATTTAACTAGATAGGTCGCGAATCTTAAAATAGAGAGCGTTCCTATCGCAAACGGGATGGATGAAGAGGACAAAATAAAGACAGATAATATTGATCCAAAAATGAGAGAGTCGGTTTCAAAACAACTTGATTCTTTTATTAATCCTTCTGAAAAAATAAATGAAACTCCTGTTGATGAACCCGATTATGTTACATCAATGATTAAAGAAAAATCTTTATTAAATCAAACTGAAATACCTAAAAATGAACCGACAATAAAAATACCAGATATACCAAAAACTTCAGAAATTGAATTGCAAAAACAAATAAAACCAATCATAAGAACATACAAAAGTGATGTAGAGGAAACTATACAGACTAGCCACATATCTTCAGTAAATATTGCCATTGCGGAAAGTAAAAAAACACAAGAACAAATCCAAAAAACAAAAGTTGAAGAGAGAAAAATTTTTATAAACAAAACAATTATAATTGTCAGTCTGGTACTTGTTTTTGGTGGAATTGCTGCATTTTTTATTCCTCAGTTAATACTTCATTTTCAAAATAATCAAAATAACACACAACCACAAATAGTTGATTCAAAGCCAATTATGATTGTTGATTTGGCTGAAAAAATAAATATTAAAGATATTGATCTAAATAGATTAAGCACAACACTTCAAGAAAGAGTGTCACAATCCGCGACACAGCTTGGCCAAATAAAAAATATTTATTTAACAGAAGGCACCAGCTCACAAGAAAAATTATTGACAGCAAGCGAATTTTTAACCCTGATAAGAGCAAGCGCTCCAGATCAAATTCAAAGAACACTTGAAGACCCATATATGTTCGGACTGCATAATTATAACGGCAACCAAACATTTCTGATACTTAAAGTTGGAGAATATGACACTGCATTTTCTGGTATGCTCCAATGGGAAACAAACTTATGGCAGAATTTCAAGGAATTATTTAATTTGGGAAACAATGATGCTACCTCAACAAACTCTTACCAAATCGAAATAAAAAAATTCCAAGATGCAACATTCAATAATAAAGACTGCCGAGTCGTAAAAGATGATTCTGGAAATATAATATTTTTATATTCAATAATAGACAATAATACAATCGTGATTACTACAAGTACTAATACACTTAGTGAGATTATTAACAGAGTTAGTAAGGCAAGAATTGTCACCCAATAAACATTGTTTAATGACTATAATTTGATAAAATGGACAATATGAATACAACAAAATACAAAGCTAGTTTGGAAAAAGAGCTCAAGGTACTTGAAGAAGAAATGAAGAAAGTTGGACGGAAAAATCCTTCAAATCCTGATAGTTGGGAACCAGTTGAGTCGGAAATGAACACCGACACAGCTGACTCGGACGAGATTGCCGATGAAATGGAAAATTTTGGTGAGAATGCATCCATATTAAATAGACTTGAAGCACAGTACGACGATATTAAAATTGCATTAGAAAAAATAAAAAAAGGAACTTATGGAAAATGTGAAGTTGGCGGTGAAGATATCCCAGAAAATAGACTTGAAGCAAATCCTGCCGCAAAAACTTGCATAAAACATGCTAAATAGTTTAAAAGTTTCAACCAAAATCTAAAAAATAATTAAAAAAAGGATTTTCGCTCCGCGAAAATCCTTTTTTTGTTGTAAAAATATTTTGCTTTTTAAAAATTTTCTGTATAATGTTTGATGAATGAATTTTGCAAAAACCAAAAGCGCTCAGACTATCGGTCTCGGAGCAAAAATAATTGATGTTGAAATAGACCTATCTAAAGGTCTTCACTCTTTCACAATCGTTGGACTCCCAGACAAAGGCGTTGAAGAATCTCGTGACAGAGTTTCTGCATCAATTAAAAATAGTGGTTTTACTTCTCCAAAAAGTTTGAATCAAAAAGTAGTCGTGTCACTCGCTCCCGCAGATATTAAAAAAGAAGGTCCAATTTTTGATGTAGCAATTTCACTTTCTTACTTACTCGCAGCCGGTGAAATTGAATTTGATGCAAAGAACAAACTTTTTCTTGGTGAACTTTCTCTTGATGGGAACTTAAGAAGAATTAACGGCGTCCTCCCAATAGTTTCGCAAGCTAAGGCAGAAGGTTTTACTGAAATTTTTTTGCCAAAAGAAAACGCCAGGGAAGCAGCGCTTATTTCTGACATAAAAATATATGGTGCAAATACTCTGAAAGAAATAATTGAGCATTTAAACACTAAACAAATTAATAACTCCAACGCTTCAGTCGGATCTCCAACCAAAGCGTCGGAGAAAATAAAACGCATTCCAAAGAAAATAGAGCTTCAACCTCAAACAGAAATAATTGCTGAGGATGATGAATTGATTATTGATTTTAGTGAAATAAAAGGTCAAGAAACTGCAAAAAGAGGATTGGAAATTGCCGCAGCGGGTGGACATAATATTGCCATGTACGGCCCTCCAGGAACAGGAAAAACGATGCTCGCAAAAGCGTTTAGTCATATCCTTCCAACACTTTCTTTTGATGAAATTCTAGAAATTACTTCCATTCACTCTGTCGCCGGAACATTAAAAAAAGATATTATTACGAAATCACCAGTCAGGTCTCCACACCATACAGCTTCTTATGTTTCAATTGTCGGCGGTGGTGCTATTCCAAAACCTGGAGAAATAACTTTGGCACATCGCGGCGTACTTTTTCTTGATGAATTTCCAGAGTTTGATAGGAAAGTTATTGAAACTCTTCGTGAGCCACTTGAAGAAAGCGAGATAAGTATTTCAAGATCCCGCGGTACCGTTACTTTTCCAGCAAACTTTATTCTTATTGCTGCGATGAATCCATGTCCATGCGGAAACTTCGGCTCAAAAACAAAAGTGTGTATTTGCAAACCTGTGGATTTATTAAGGTATCAAAGAAAAATTTCTGGGCCAATCATAGACAGAATAGACATGTGGGTGGAAGTTTCACAAATTAATTATGAAAAATTATCTGGAGATGATACAGATAAAAAAGAAACTGCTCAAATAAAAGAAAGGGTAATAAAAGCAAGAGAAATACAAAAAGAAAGATTCTCCAAAGCTAATAGAAAAATAAAAACAAATAGCGAAATGTCGGCAAAAGACATAAACAAAATTGCTGATTTACAAAATGATGCCAAAGAAATATTAAATACATCGGCTAAAAAATTAGACTTATCTGCTCGCGCATATCATCGAGTTATAAAACTGGCAAGGACTATTGCAGATTTGGACGATAGTAAATCAATTAAATCTCCACACATCCTTGAAGCACTACAATACAGACCAAAAAGAAACCAATAAAAAGAGCGGCCCGCAAAAGCGGGCCGCTCTTTTTATTTTTAATATTCAGAACTATCATTCATGAAGTTATAAGCCCCACGAATTTCAAAGTGCAAGTGTGGTCCAGTAGAATTTCCGGTATTTCCTGTTTTAGCTATTATCTGACCTTGATAAACTGTATCTCCTTCATTAACAAATAGTTGGCTCAAGTGACCATAAACTGTTTGAGTTCCATTATAATGTGAAATAACAATATATTTTCCATAACCTCCATTCCATCCATAAGTTTTGGCAACAATTACCTGACCAGCAGCAGCTGCATACAAAGTTGTCCCTACAGGAGTTCCTATATCCACGGCATTGTATCCATGCAAACCTTGTGTTTTTATTCCACCAACTATTGGTCTAATATAATATCCAACATAATCTGGTCCACTTCCACCACGGTAAGGATTACCCTTTACTATAGGTTTTGTACCACTGATTCTTGCGACACCTTCTCCATCAGGGATTACAATTGTGTCACCAACTACTAATGATGAGCTGGATTCGATACCATTAAACTGTGCAATTTCCCCAGCATCAGCTTTATATTTTTTAGCAATAGATTTTAATGTATCACCTGCCACGACAGTATGTAATGTTCCAGAAACGGGCAAGATAACAAGTGCTTGTCCTTCTTTTAGACTCAAAGAGTTAAGATTGTTTGCCCAAATAATAGTATTTGAAGTAACCCCATACATTTTTGCGATTGATGAAAGTGTATCTCCAGCCCTTACGGTATATTTACTAATTTGCCCTGTATTTATGCTATCACTAACATCTGCAAGTGTACCTGATGGACCACTTTCTGAAACTAACGCTTCATTATTATCAGCAACACTGATATCGCCACCCCCAACAGCAGCATTCAAGTCAAAATTGACTGCACTTTGTAACAAAGGCATGTTTTGCGAATTATTATCCACATTAGCTAGTATATCTATATCTTTGGGACCACCTGCAAAAATGTTTGAGATTGTTGTGCCTACGCTAGATATAGCAGAAAAAAAACTTGCACTTGCAGTTGCGGTTAATGAGTAACTTAATACAAAAATAATCAAAAAAACCACCACCCACTTTGTATGAATGGTGAAAAAGATAGACTTTATGGAATGACTCTTTGAGTTTAACTCACTTTTAGAGCCAACTATAGATTTTTTTCTTAAAATAAGCCGTTTTTATTAAGGGAATACGGTGTTCTCTGAATCATAATGGCTCAGTTGAGCCATATTTCAGTATTTATATCCGGTTTTCTGTACACCTTTAATGATACTACTTAGACAGTGAGAGTCAATCAACTTATCAACAGAACATCTGTTGATAATTAGTTAATAAATCCTTTTTGCGGGGATTTTTGCTTCGCAAAAATCCCCAACAAAATCAACGTTTTTCTCAAAAAATGAGCCAAATTAGTATCTTGTACCTAGTCTATGTTATATTAGTCGCATGACACATCTTTTGGGACTAAACGAACAACAAAAAGAGGCGGTTTTACAAAAAGACGGTCCGATTTTGATTATTGCCGGAGCTGGAGCAGGTAAAACAAAAACAATAGCCCATAGAATTTTACATTTGATTAAAAATGGAGTTCATCCAGAAAATATTTTAGCGATAACTTTTACGAACAAAGCCGCGAAAGAGATGCGAGAAAGGGTAGAAAAAATTATTGCAAGTGATAAAAAATTAAATATTCCCCTCACTTACAATCACAAACCTTTTGTAAGCACCTTTCATTCGCTCGGAGTTCATATTATAAAAGAAAATAGCAGACTCATTGGGCTTACAAAAAATTTCAGCATTATGGATAGAGGTGATTCGTCAAAACTTATAAAAGAATGTTTAAAAAGTTTAGATATCGATCCAAAACAATTTGAGCCGAATAAAATTTTGAATATTATTTCGCGAGAAAAGGGAAATTTAATTTCTGCACAAGATTATTCTAGTAGTGCAGAAAAAAATGGATACACATTACAATCCGTTGTTCAAAAAGTTTGGCCAATGTATGAAAATAAACTCGCGCAAGAAAAAGCGCTCGATTTTGATGACCTACTTTTAAAAAGTTATAATATTTTAAAAAATCATAAAGATGTTTTAGAAAAATATCAAAATCTTTGGAAATATATTCATATCGACGAATATCAAGACACAAATAAAGTGCAGTATATGACTGCAAAACTACTGGCCTCAAAAAATAGAAATATTTGTGTAGTGGGGGACGTAGATCAAAGTATTTATAGCTGGCGCGGAGCAGATATTGAAAATATTTTAAGTTTTGAAAAAGATTATCCGGAAGCAAAAGTAATTTTGCTTGAAGAAAATTATCGCTCAACTCAAACAATACTTTCTGTTGCAAATGAAGTAATAAAAAATAATAAATTAAGAAAAGAAAAAAATCTTTTTACAAAAAATGATGTTGGAGAAAAAGTGTCATTTTTGAAGGCGTTAAATGAGATAGAAGAGGCAAGATTTATAGCCAGAAAATCACAAGAATTGATAGCAAGGGGAGTGAGTCCAAGAGAGATTTCAGTGCTATACAGAGCCAATTTTCAGTCACGCGTCCTTGAAGAAGCGTTTCTTACAGAGAGCGTTCCATATCAAGTTTTGGGAACAAAATTCTTTGAAAGAAAGGAGGTTAAAGATATCCTGTCTTTTCTTCGTGCGAGTTTAAATCCAGAAAGTTTAAGTGATATAAAAAGAATTATAAATGTTCCAGCTCGAGGAATAGGAAAAGTTACAATTTTAAAAATTTTTGAAGGTGGAAAAGATAAATTACCGGAAGGAATAAAAGAAAAAGTAAATAATTTTTTTAATTTACTCGTAAAAATAAAAAATGAAACAGAAAAATTAAAACCGTCAGAAGTTATTAAATTTATTATTAAAGAAAGTGGTTTAGAATTAGAATTGCAAAGGGGAAATGATGAGGACAAAGAAAGATTAGAAAATATGCGCGAGCTTGCAACACTTGCAATCAAATATGATCATTTTCCAAAACCAGAAGGAATAGAAAAACTTTTAGAAGAAGCCGCTTTGATGACCGACCAAGATTCTCTGGAGAAAAATGAGAACGCGGTAAAGCTTATGACCGTTCATGCTTCAAAAGGTTTGGAGTTTGATTATGTTTTTATTACTGGGCTCGAACAAGATTTATTCCCTCATCAAGGAAATGGAACAGAAGCAAAAACTCCGGAGGAAATGGAGGAGGAAAGAAGATTGTTTTATGTTGCTTTGACTCGAGCAAGAATTAAGTTATTCTTAACTTATGCAGAAATGAGAACTATTTATGGCTCACAACAAATGAATCTGCCATCAATTTTTCTTGGAGAATTTGATAATGACTTTTTAGAAGAAGAAAATTTTGAGTACAGAGAAAAAATTGTTTATTTAGAATGGTAAAGGATCGCCTAATTTAGACTTTTCAAAATCGTTTGATATACTAGTATTATATGAAAAAACACAAAGCTCTAATAGTTACAGAAAGTGTTTGTATGGTTTTAACTCTTACGGTATATTTGTTTATTTTTATTATTAATAAACATTACCAAATAATAAATTTAACAGAGGTTATTGTGATAGGAACAAGTGTTGCAATCACTATGTTTTTTCTTAGCGGTGGTTTTATTTCAAAAAATATTCAACTTATAAAAAAAGTTGATGAAGATGTAAAAGAAAAATTTAAATTAAAAGTATTAACCATAGTTTATATTATTTATATAATATTTGTATTGACTATGCTGTTAGTTTCTTAAAAAATGGAAATTCACGCAAAAAAATCATTAGGACAAAACTTTTTGAAATCAAAAATTGCTCTTTTGGCTATGATAAAAGCTGGGGAAATTAATTCAAATGATGTTGTGCTTGAAATAGGGCCGGGACAGGGAGCACTTACTGAAAAAATTCTTGAAACTGGTGCGAAAATCATTGCTGTAGAAAAAGACGACCGACTTATTGAGGTGTTAGGTGAAAAGTTTATAAAAGAAACAAAAAATAATAAATTTCAGCTTATACACGGTGATGTATTAGATTTGGATTTGCATTCTCTTGGACTAAAAGCTAACAGCTATAAGCTAATAGCTAATATCCCATACTATATTACAGGACTTATTTTCAGAAAATTTTTGTCTGGTCGAATTCAACCTCAAAAACTCGTAATCATGGTTCAAAAAGAAATCGCGGACAGAATAATTGCTCGAGACGGTAAAGAAAGTTTACTTTCCCTTTCCGTAAAGGCATATGGCGATGCAAAAAAGATTATGAAGGTAGAAAAAGAGAATTTTAGCCCAAAACCCAAGGTAGATTCTGCTATTTTGCTTATAAATAATATCTCTAAAAACTTTTTTAGTGAGATTTCAGAAGAAAAATTCTTTGAAGTTATAAAAACCGGCTTTGCACATAAAAGAAAAATGCTAATAGCAAATTTGAAGGAGAAATTTGGCCTACCTTCGCCAAGTATGGTGCGGCAGGCAGGCAAAAACGATCTAAAAAAAATATTTCAAGACCTAAAAATACCAGAAAAATCTCGCTCAGAAGATTTAAAACTGGAAAATTGGAAAGAATTAGTGAACAAATTGGTTATTTAAGAAAACTTCAAGTATTTTGCCATTTTCAAAATAGCATTTTTAATTATATAATTAAGCAGGTAACAATTAAATAATAAAAAAATGAAAAAAAATAGAATTGTTTTTTTAATCCTAATATCCTTGGCTTTTACGCAAGTAGCTAGAGCAGCGGAAATAATTTTGGGTCCTTCTTCTTTGACGCCAAGTAAAACAAGCACTTCAACCGTAGTAAAAACAACTGTTGCTCCTTCTGTTATGTTTGCAAGAAATTTAACCATTGGTTCCTCTGGACAGGATGTTATTTTATTAAAAAAAATAATTAGCCTAGAATTTAATAGCACACTTGATACTTCACCAACATACACATCAGATACAGCAAATGATGTTAGTAACCTCCAAGAAAAATATACATCTACTATCTTAACACCAAACGGATTGTCTAGTGGAACAGGTACAGTTGGTGCATCTACAAGAGCAAAATTAAATCAGTTGGCAATAAAATACGGCTTAAAACTTAGTGATTCATCCACTTCGCAAGCAAGTACGGGAAAAGTCTTTTTTGCGACAAATTTGCAACTTGGCTCTTCCGGTGATGACGTTTTATTATTAAAAACAATTTTAAATTCAGATTATGATACAAAAATAGTAGCAAATTCAAACACCATAAATAATGTTTTTGATTCGGCAACTGTTGATGCAGTAAATAGATTTCAAATGAAATATTCCAGTGATATATTAACGCCAGCAGGACTTATAAGTGGCACGGGGACAGTCGGTCCATCAACAAGAAAAAAACTCAATAGTATTTTAAATGTAATTTTGGGCTACATACAAACAATTGGTTCCTCGGCGACATCAAGTGATTCCATTTTGGCTTTATCATCAAGCACATTAAGTACACTAGTCAATGATTTTATAAATGCAAATCCATCAAATACACAAGTAGCACCACCGATAGCAAATAAAAGTGATTCTTTTGCTCCGATAATCACGCTAAATGCTGAACCAACAAAAGTAACCACTGGTCAAACAGTGTTATTATTATGGAAAAGTACAAATGTTTCTGGTCAATGCAAAATAGTATCTAAAGATTCAGCAAATAATACATACTCTGGTAGTATTGATTTCACTGGCGCAGAATGGAGTAACCCAATAAAAACAACAACCACCTTTACAATCACTTGTTATAACAAATACGGTATTCCTGGAACGACAAGCCTTTTAGTTACAGCAGTAAGTCCAGCGACATCAACTAAACCAGCAACAATATACATAAAATCGCCAGTCATAAATTCTATCAGTCCTTTGGGGGCAAATCGTGGGGATACTGTCACAATCAATGGCCAAAATTTTCTCACAACCAACGACATTTATTTTGGTGGATTAAAAATTGACAGTAGTCTTATTTTATCCCAAAGCAGCACTTCAATATCATTTCAAATTCCAGTCTACCAACAATGTGGAATAGTTTATTGCCCCCCACCAAGTGTAGATACAAACATCGAGACAGGCGGACCAATAGTGATTCAAGTGTCAAACACCAATGGTTTTAGTAATGATTTTATTTATAAACTCCCAAGTAAAATAATAACAATTAAAGGTGTGGCCCCAGTTCTTGTGCAAGTACCACTTTCCATTTCCTCTATTAGTCCATCTCAAGGAAATCGTGGAGATACAGCAACCATCACCGGCACAGGATTTACTTCTGATACAATTATTTTGTTTAGTGGATTTAAGGTGGCGAATAATCTTATTTTGTCAAAAACAAATACTTCCATTACTTTCACAATACCTCCATTCCAAATTGGTTGCACAGAGCCAAGTTATGAAATTTGTCCAAAGTTACCAATAGCCGGAAACGGAACAATTATTGAAACTGGTGGAAACAAAACTGTTTATGTGATTAACGCAACAAATAAAGCCACGACTACTTCACTAATATTTACACTTCCTAGCAAAAAAATTACATATTAAAATACACTTCAATATTTAATGTGTTATAATATTTCAAATGATAAACAAAAAATATCTCCCATCGAAAAAATTTGTTATCGCTTTGTCCATATCTCTTTTTGTAGTGCTTGTTGTGATAATAATTAATTATACAAAAACAAACACAACAACGTACGTAAACAGTCTCGCGATTGAAGCAACGAATACTGCCGCATCTTTAAATATTGATTCGGACAATGACGGTCTTCCAGATTGGAAAGAAGCACTTTACGGAACAGACCCACACAATCCAGATACCGACGGTGATGGAACAACAGACGGTGATGAAGTAGCACAAGGACGAGATCCACTAAAACCAAACACAGCACCAAAAGGTCAAAAACCAAACGACTATATTGACCCAGCAATAATCGAGCAAAATCAAAAAACGATAGATGACTACAAAAAATTAACAGATACAGAAAAATTTTCTCGAGATTTATTTGCAAACATAATTGCTAATCAACCAGTAAGCGGACAAATGGACCAAGCAACGATTGATTCTATTGTTTCAAATGCGGCACAAGATATACCTCAAAAAAATTTCTCCGGAACTACAACAATCGAAGACTTAAATCTACAAAAAACTGATAGCACAAATTTAACACAAAATTTATCTAGCTATTCAAAAAATTTGAAACCTGAAGAAGAAAAAATCGCCTCAGCGATAGGAACAAATCTAAATTTAATTGACACTTTTTTTGCGAATAATAATGTTTCTGTTAGCGCGGGAATGTTAAAATTGGATGTTCTATATCAATCAATAATAAATGATTTGATTAAAATGCCAGTGCCAGTTGCAATTGGAGTTTTTGATATACATTACCATTTGACGCTAATTAACGATTTAGAAATGGCACAAGAGATAAACCAAGATAATATAAATTCCGATGCCGGTTCGGTTTCGGTTATGAATAATGTGAGTTTATTAAATAGTGTATTAAATGATATTATGGCTACAGTTCAAACGATAAACAGTGTTTTAAAAAACAATATATAGTTGTATAATATATAAAAATATGTCAGCAAAAAAAACAATCACTTCTATTATAATAATATCTCTTCTTTCTTTAAACTTGTCTTTTTTTTCTTTGCCACAAAAAACTAATGCAAGCGACACAGACAGTTCTAACACAGCTACAATCCTTAATACCACGGCAAATTGTGGGTCGGCTGTAGTAAGCGGAATATTAGGATTATTTGGTATTAAGAGCCCATTAGATTCAATTTCATCTAAAACATCCTGGGACAGATGTATGGAAACAATTGCGAAAGATGCAGCAAAGTATTTTGTTGCCCAAATCACAACAGCAACAGTAAACTGGATTAATAACGGCTTTAATGGAAATACCGGGTATCCAAGTGATATTGGTAAATTTTTAACAGCACCAGGTGGAGTATTAGACCGCACCTTTGGTGATTTTATTCAAAACGACCCTGGTCTTAAATTCCTTTGCGACCCATTTAGGGCCCAAGTTTTAATCGCTCTTAATACTAATTTCACAACTACATTACAAGACCAAATTGGTTGTACCGCGACACAAATAGGACAAAATATATCAGACGCAGCCCAAAATAGCAGTATTAGTTTGTCAGTTGGAAATAGTAATACCACAATAAGTGCTGGAAACTATAGTCAATTCACACAAAATGGTGGTTGGGATACTTGGCTCAGGCAAACTTTACAACCACAAAATACACCAACCGGTGCATACATGATAGCAAGCAATGAATTAAAAACAAAATTATCGGCTGCAAATAATACCGCAACTCTTGAAATATCAAACGGACAAGGTGCAATATCACTCAAACAATGTGTGGACACTTATTGGGATGCTGATGAGAATGATATTGGTGAATCACCATCTTACGTTCAATCTTATGGGTATACTCCACCAGAACCTCCAGCAGGCACGGACACAACAACTACACACTGTGATGTAAAAACTCCAGGTTCAATAATTACTGGCATGCTTAATATGAGTTCAGCGTCTGACCAAAAAACTGCCGAACTAGAATCTACAATGTCAGATGGTATTGATGCAATATTTAGCGCATTAATAAATTACCTAGTTAATGGTGCTAAAAATAAATTGAAAAATGGTATACTTGACCCAAGCAATAATACTGATTACAACGTAGCGTTGGGTCAACAATTAAATTATGATTATAGCAATTGGTTTGGTAATTCATCCACTTCTCCTGCATTTGGAGATGTATATGGTTCTTCAACCGCAGACTGGTTCAACCAAGAAGCAGTTATCGCATCAACATCAGGGGCAACGTCATCAATAATATCTGGAAATATTAGTAATGGCTATATCTATGACCCAATTGGACAAGCAAAAAATAATGCAAATATTTTATTAAACTCATTTTCAAAATCAGAGTCGGCATATCAGAATAATTATTTAATTGCACAAAATGTGTTGATTCAGGCACAACAAGTTTTTGCCACATCAAGTGCATGCAATATGTCTTACAATAATAATTCTAGTAGAATTAGAGCCTCATTAATTAATGCAAATATAATTACAAACATAGATGGAACACAAAATAACTCCGACAGAACAATAGCGTCTATACCTTGGAATTTACAAGCAATCAAAAGTGCTTTAAATATCTCCAGCAAAAATATAAAAATATTAAATCAAGCATCATCAGATGTTGGCTCTGCATCAAGTATATCTGCAGTTACTGATGCAATGACACCAGTAAACTCAACTCATTTTGACACCGACCCTCAAACAAATTTGGTCAGTAATATAAAAACATGGTTAAACGGAGTAGCGGGAATGTACAGCACATATGCCTGCCCAATTGATTTGGCTCACGTATTGAAAATAAATACTCCAGCAACAAGTACGGTGTCATATTCAGTTCCACAAAATTAAAATACATATAATAAACAACGATTTACCTTTATTTAATTTTCTGCAAGTGTTATAATTTTCTTGATATCACATGAAAAGGTTTTTTACAAAAAAATCAGTTGCATTAATTTTTGTTACCATTCTATTGTTTGGTTTTTTCCATGTTAATACTGCTCATGCGGATTTTTTAAGTATAGGAAAATGGATAAGTGGGGCAGCAATAGACGCCCTCGGTGGTATTTTAGGTATAGTAATAGATGTAGTTACAGCATTTATTAACTTCATCATACTGCCGTTTATATCTTTATACCTAGCAATCTGCGGTATGATGCTAGACTATGCCGTTCAATACACAATATACGGGCAAGGTTTTGCAGCCATGATTACGGTAATTCAAAATGTCTGGACTCTTATCAGAGATACGGCAAATGTTACTTTTATTTTTTTGTTATTGTGGGCAGCCATAGACCAAATCATAAGTGGCTCAATGAAAAAAGATATTATTACAGGCGTTATTATGGCTGCGGTTTTAGTAAATTTTAGTTTATTTATAACAAGAGCAATTATTGATGCAGGGAATTTGGTTGCAACCGCTTTATATAATGAAATATCTGCTTCCACAGCACCTTCAACAAATGCTACAAAATTATTAGTTAATAGTGGTAAGACTGATGGCGCACCCACAGTAGAATTAAGCGGTCGAATCATGGATGGTTTGGGGCTTACAACAGCCTATGATTTATCTTCATCTAAAAATGTCAGCGCACAAGAGGTAAAAGGTATGGCTGCACTATTAAATGCCATGCTTCAGTTGGTATTATTTGCAGTTACAGCCTGGGTGTTTATGTTACTTGCACTTTTGCTGATAGGTAGATTTGTTATGTTAGTTTTATTGA
>Ga0209083_1003163_pt1 | contig 14243 bp, 13 predicted proteins | sample AM7aDNAmetaG_FD_184132 | JGI IMG/M metagenome (GOLD analysis project Ga0209083, IMG submission 184132) | Freshwater microbial communities from Finland to study Microbial Dark Matter (Phase II) - AM7a DNA metaG (SPAdes) (version 3) | ecosystem: Environmental > Aquatic > Freshwater > Lake ...
TTTTGCTGTTTTATATTTTTGACAGTAGGAATTACAAAATAGTCGAAATCGTCATGACTGCCATGGTATTTTTTCATCAATGCCACAAAATCCTCGACATTGGATGCTCCAACGTCAATGACAACATCATCCATAACTGACAAAAGTTCCAATAAATTGCCATACTCCTTACCACGCATAGCCTCGTCTTGAGTGCCGTCTGAATTGATGCTTTCCACCGGGATGATTCTGGCATTATTCATTCGCGGTGAAAGCAAGTGACGGGCAACTGTCGATTTTCCAACGTTGCCTGAAAAGTTCATAACAATAGTTTTCATTTTTTGGGGTCTTTTAAAAAGTGAAGAAGTGAGTTTTCTGGATTTTCATTAATAAACTCAGCAATGCGCCGTTCTCTTTTTTCTCTCGCCGAGAGCACGGCATATTCATCGTAATCATTTTCGGATTCGGGTTCCGGTTCATCGTTTTTCTTGGATTCTTGCACAGTGCTTTCCTTGGCCTTGTTGGGTTCTGACTTAGAAGGGTTAGAAGGGCTGGCTGATGGCTTGCCGCGTTTTTTGCGAATCCTTTTCAAGGCCGAGTAGAACGTTTCTGGTTTCATTTCAAGGCCAAGCGTGGCGAGTTCTTCAATCACAGCAGACCTGGAAACACCGGCAGCCAAGGCCGCTTCAATATCGTCAATTACATCAAGTAAACGAGAAGCCGTAGAGCGTTTTTCATCATTGGTGGCAAGTGCGCGGAGCCGTTCTGATGCTATTTTCCTATCCATTTTTTCCCTCCGATAAGGGATATTTCATGATTTTGCCCCTATGTTGAATTTTTTTGACTTATTATAAACCTTTATAACCTTAAATACAGCCTTTTTTGAACTTTATATGCGCTTGTTATGGACTCTGTTTTTACTTTATAGACTTTTGTAGTCCTAAGTTGAACTTTTTATCAACCGATTTGCACTTTTACTGAACCGATAAGGGGTAGGGGAGGAAGTCTAAGGCCGGAATGCAAAAAAAAGGCTACTCGTTTGAACAGATTGCAAACGCTTTGAAAGCGTCCGGTTTAGACATCGCCACGCCCACACTCAAGAGCTATTTGCAAAGGGCAAAGCAAGGCACAGCAAAACGCAAAGCCCAGCCAAAGACAGACATAGCACAGCCAGCCGAGAACAAAAACAATGCCGATGCTGAGAGCCAGAGTTGACGAGGATTTGAAATCGCTTTTTCTAAAAAAGGCAGAAGCGCTTAATCTTTCAGAGTCAGAACTGCTTAGGAAAGTTTTGCTTGAATTTTTCGCGCACGCGAAAAATACAGATGAAGTTGAAGACGTCTTGAGAGCGGTGGAACCCGACGCAGAGAACGCAGAAAACGAAAAGATGACCATACGCTTGCCACGTTTCTTAGTGGATGCTGCCAAGGAACGAGCCAAGGCAAAAGGCATGGCAACCAGCCGCTGGATTGCCGCCCTTGTGCAGTCCAGCCTGATGCAAAAGCCTGTCATGGTCGATCAAGAGTTGAATGAACTAAGGGCCAATATCCGAGAGTTGAACGCGATAGGCCGAAACATCAACCAGATGGCAAGGGCATTGAACGAATCGAAAAGCAACACGGACAAGGTAAAGCTGGATAATCTGGACTTGCTACGAAACTACTTGGATAGAAACATTGCTTTTGTCCGTGGCTTGGTTAGGGCCAGCCAGCAAGCTTGGGGCTTGGAATCCAATGTCACTGATTAGGGCAGAGGAGAAAATCCGGCAAGCGTTGCTGTTAGAGGATATACGGCGCAAAGCCAACAAAACCAAAAATCTTCGTGCGACCGCTGGCAGGGTTTCCCGTGGCGCAACCGAAGTGATGGTTAAAATTACCGGGTTCGGCAAGGGAGGCGGACATATCAAAGCCCATCTTGATTACAATTCCCGCAACGGCAAGGTTGAACTGGAAAATGACCGTGGAGAGGTTTTTTCCAGCAAGGAAGAAATCAAGGAAGTGGTCAAGGAATGGGGCAGTGAGTTCTCAGACCACAAACGCCGCCAGAATCAAAGGGACACCATGCACATGGTTCTGTCCATGCCAGAAGGGGTGGAGCCTGAATCCGTGAAAAACGCGGTACGGGATTTTGCCAAGGATGTTTTCGGCAAAAACCATGAATACATTTTTGCGCTCCATACCGACGAACTACACCCGCATGTTCATTTGACTGTGAAAATGCTAGGGTACGATGGCAACAGGCTAAACCCAAGGAAAGGCGACCTCAGACAATGGCGTGATGATTTTGCCTTGGCGATGCGCGACCAAGGCGTTGATGCAGAGGCAACACCGAGGGCCAGCCGGGGCATCGTGAAGAAGCCAGAGCGCCAGGTCATACGCCATATTGAACGCGGCGACAAAACCCACAAGCCAAGGACATCCAAGGTCAAGGCTTTAAAAGAGTTGGAAGTGATCGAAGAGATCAAAGCCGAGATCAACGGCAAGCCGCCTGTTGAGCGGGTTTGGGATGAAAAGATAGTGCAACAACAGAGGACCATCCGGGGGGCTTGGCTGGGTGCCGCGAATGAGTTGAAGGAAACCCCCGATCCGAACGACAAGAACCTGTCTGGTGACATCCAGAGCTTTGTGGCCGCAATGCCCAAGATCGACACCGAGCGGCACGAGATCAAGGCTAGGTTGATTGAGCGGTTTTCCATTCAACGCGAAAACGCCCAAGCGACATTGGGAGTAGGGCAAGCGGCAAATCAGATCGAGACAACGCCAAATCCACAAGAGCCAAAATCTAAAGATTTGGAAAGGTAATCCATCCATGTCGGATACCGCTTGAATTTGTAAAGGTCTTGATTTGCACTGGCAAAATTCAATTTGAAGTTAGACCTGTGCTAACAATCAGTGAAAAATAGCCTTCCGACAACATCCAGAAGCCGACATAAGGGAATTTTTATGTGGAGGCTGATATGTGGTTTAAAAAATGCGATTATAGTTAATGTAACGACTGCGATCAGCGATAGGCGTGACTTAATCGTGCCCGTGCGCTGGATCGAACGGTTAGGCGATGGATTAACATTCGGCTCAATACACTTCGCTATTGCGCCTTATATCTACCGCGTTGTTACCGCACGCACTCTTCAAACAGCTTACGGCCAAATTGGTCGATGCCATCTCGGTGAGGATTGGTGCGTGTCATCAATCAAACAGAATAAGGCTTAGTGTCAAAATGAGCGAACAGTTTGACGTTTTTATCAGTCACAACAGCCAAGACAAGCCTGCCGTGCGGGAACTGGCCGAGGCGCTTAAAGTGCGGGGCTTGCGTCCATGGCTGGATGAGGAGCAATTGCGGCCAGGGCAACCTTGGCAAGAAGCGCTAGAAACCATTATCCAGACGACCAAAGCCGCCGCCGTGCTGGTTGGCAAAGATGGCCTTGGCCCCTGGGAAAACATCGAAATGCGGGCTTGCTTGTCACAGTTTGTTAAACGCAAACTACCGGTCATCCCGGTCTTGTTGCCGGACGCGCCTAGACAGCCTGATTTGCCCTTATTCCTGCAAGAACTTACTTGGGTCGATCTGCGCGGCGGACTGACGGAAGAAAACATAAACCTCATGCACTGGGGCATCACCGGAATCAACCCCGCCGAACCTCCTAAACCAACACCAGCCCCACGCCTTTTCAACGTCCCGATTCCCCTCAATCCGTTTTTCACTGGACGTACCGATATTCTGGCAAAGCTGCATGAAGCTTTACAAACTGAAAATGAAATCGCCATCACGCCCTCAAAAAAAGCCACCGCCTTAAGTGGTTTAGGAGGTGTCGGTAAAACCCAAACCGTTGCCGAATATGCGCATCGTTATCAAGCTGACTATTCAGCGGTATTGTGGGTGTTAGCTGATGGCAAAGATTTATTACGCAGTAGTTTTGCGCAGTTGTCGGTGTTGTTAGGTTTTAAAGCCGAAAAGCAGGATGATCAAATTCTGGCTGTGCAATCGTGGCTACGCAACAATGACGGTTGGTTATTGATTTTTGATAATGCCGAAACCTTGGAGTTATTGAACGCTGCGAAAGAATTATTGCCAACCACTGCGCGAGGTCATGTGTTATTCACCACTCGCGCCCAAGCGACAGGTGGTTTAGCTTCGGTCACGGTGGATTGTTTTGATGATGACACGGGCACGGTGTTTTTATTGCGGCGGTCAAAATTAGTAGCAATGGACTTGGCGACATTGGAACACGTGCGCCCCCGTATGTCGGATAAGGATTGGCAAACGGCTACTGAGCTAGTACATGAATTAGGCGGTTTGGCGTTGGCGATAGACCAAGCGGGTGCGTATATTGAACAGACCGAGTGTGGTTTGGAAGGATATTTAAGCCGTTATCGGACGAATGCCGCTGTGATGTTGCAAGAGCGCGGGGGTTATGTGCATTCGTCGGATCATCCTCATGCGGTTTATAAGACCTTTTTGTTGGCGGCGGAAAATGCTAAAAATCGTTCTGAGTTAGCGTATGAAATTTTGTTGGATAGTGCGTTGTTACATCCTGATGGGATTTCTGAGAAGTTGTATGCGGATTGTAACTCGTTAGAGCTGGATAAGGCGTTGGCGGCTTTGAAGGATTACTCGCTGATTCAGCGTGTACAGGTAGAGGAAAGGAAGTTTTTTACTGTACATCGTTTGGTGCAGGTTGTGATAAAGGATGTGTGTGATGGATAGGGAAGCGACTTGGCGGAGACGGGCTGAAAAAGTAGTTAATCAAGTAAATGCCGCTTTTCCTGACCCTAAAAAATTTGAAAACTGGGGTTTGTGTGAAGAGTTACTTTTTTGTGCAACAGCCGTTTGTAAACAAATTAGTAATTATGAAATTGAAACGGAAACGGCAGCATTGTTGCTAAATGAAACAGCTTATTTTCTTAACGAAAAGGGAAAATATGACGAGCCTCAACCATTATACCGAAGAAGCTTAACGATTAGAAAAAAAATATTAGGCAGATCCCACCCTGCCATTGCAGTTAGTCTAAATAACATAGGAGCCATGTACTATGAACGAGGGAAATATGAACTCGCAAGACGTTTTTATAAAAAAAGTTTAGAAATAAGAGAAAAAGAGTTAGGCGAAAACCACCCAGACGTTGCAGAAAGCTTAAACAACTTGGCTAGTGCTTATTGTCATGGAAAAGTCGATTTATACCAAGCCGAACATTTGTACTTAAAAAGTTTGACAATAAGAGAAAAAGAGTTAGGCGAAAACCACCCAGACGTTGCAGAAAGTTTAAATAATTTGGCAATATTCTATATGGTTTTTAGAACTGACTATGATCAAGCTACTGCTCTTTGTGAACGGAGTTTATATATTAGGGATAATATATTGAGTAAAGACCACCCTCATTTAGCAGAAAGTTTAATTACGTTAGCACGGATTTATTCAGAACAAGAAAAGTATGAACAGGCTGAATGTTTGTATTTAAGAGGTTTAGAAATAAGAGGAAAGGCTTTGGGTAAAGATCATCCAAATATCGCATTTGACTTAAACTATTTAGCGGCACTTTATATAGAACAGCGTAAATATGACCAAGCACAGTCTTTACTAGAAATAAGTTTATCAATTATTGATAAAACATTAGGACAAGAGCACCCAAATATTAAAGATATACTAATAAATTATGATGCTGTCTTATATTTTAAAAAATTAAAACAAGAAAATTTTGAAAATAATTGTGTGAAGGAAGTCGATAGATAGGGAAACAACATGGCATCAACGCGCTGAAAAAGCAGTCAATCGAGTAAACTAGGCATTTCCTATACCAGAATTTTAAAAATGGTTCTATGTGAAGAAATAATACTGGATGTAACAGGGCAGGATGGGTGCCCATCATTCGCGAATGCCCAATCTCGTCTCTCTGCCCACCCGCTAACCCGCCGTTCCAGCCGACTCGCGCCCATCATCGCCTGTCTTTGGTTCGGGTTCCGTATCGGGTATAGAGGTAGAATTTAGTCAGTAAATTCCATTCGCTGTCTTAGCCAACGCGATAACCGCCAACACGGCAAGGGAGGCCATGAACGGTGGCAACCGCAGCACCGTAGGCGATTGGCAGTAGCGGTAAGCGGGCAACCGCAAACCAGTTGCCTTCCACGATAAAACCACCCGCCATGTAGACGAGGATACCATGCCACCGTTTTAACCCACCTTCTTCAAATAGGTAAACGGCTATTATTCCCATGCCCAAAGGAGTGGAGCCTGAATCCATGAAAATGCTAGGGAACGATGGTAACAGGCTAAACCCAAGGAAAGGAGAACTCAGACAATGGCGTGATGATTTCGCCTTGGCGATGCGCGACCAAGGCGTTGATGCAGAGGCAACGCCGAGGGCCAGCCGGGGCATCGTGAAGAAGCCAGAGAGCCAGGTCATACGCCACATTGAACGCGGCGACAAAACCCACAAGCCGAGGAAATCCAAGGTCAAGGCTTTAAAAGAGTTGGAAGTGATCGAAGAGATCAAAGCCGAGATCAATGGCAAGCCGCCCGTTGAGCGGGTTTGGGATAAAATGATATTGCAACAACAGAGGACCATCCGGGGGGCTTGGCTGGATGCCGCGAATGAGTTGAAGGAAACCCCTGATCCGAACGACCAGAACCTGTCTGGCGACATCCAGAGCTTTGTGGCCGCAATGCCCAAGATCGACACCGAAAGGCACGAGATCAAGGCTAGGCTCATCGAGCGTTTTTCCATTCAGCGCGAGAATGCCAAAGCGACACAGGGGGCAGAGCAAGCGGCGGGTCAGATTGAGACAACCCAAAAATCCAAAGAACACAAATCTAAAGATTTGGAAAGATAAAGCCTTCATACATCGGATACCTATTTTATCAGTTAAAGTCTTGATTTTAATAGGTACAATTCGCTTCGAAGTTAGAAATTTACTGACAACCAGTGAAAATGACCTTCCGATAACAGCCATAAGCAGTCATTCAGTACAGTTTGAAAGAAATTCTGCTATTATTTTTTGTCAATGCTGAATTGACGGTGTTAGATAACATTGCTGTTGGCAATATTTTTGGCTGTGTTCAAGTTATGTGTTGATGCCTCCGATTTCAGTGGGTTTGCGGGGAATATCTGAGCCGCGTCGATTAAGGCATCTGGCAATATATCAACACAAAAACTGAACACAGCCATATTTTGGGTTGATCGAAATGCTTTGGTGATTGAGTCTATAACGCTAGATGCGTCATGCTGCTGTGAGGCTTGCGGAAGAAATGCAAGCTTTATTATGTCAATAATTTTTTTATTCCAATATTCATGGAAATTCATATGAACTATAGATTGATAATTTTGCTTAAATTCTCTTTATTATTGGGAGTTTCGGTGTTCATAGTGAATAATTGTGCTCAGGCCAGAGACTCAACATTGGAAGAGAATAAAAAATCTTTAACCCCCCTAGATAAAACAAACTTAACTAATTTTCATGTTGATGAAATAGTTATAAAAAATATTCCATTAGAGCAATCTGGAAATATAATAATTTCAGAGAAAGATCGTAAAGATATCGTTTCAACTATTTCACACGAAGCCACTGAAAAGGTCATAAACTGGTTTTTTTATGGGACAATGGCGTTGTTTGTTGTGATAGGTACTGCTGTATGGTCATCTATAAGCAGGATTATTGAAACCAGAATTCAGAAATACGTTGATAAACATATAGATAGCATGGATAAGGAAAGAATAGAATCAATAAAGTCTACAACTAAGATAATTGAGCAAGCTAAAATAGAAATCGAAAGAACTGAGGTATTACTTAAAGATCTACAAAAAAAAGAGACTGACATAAAGGATAAGTTGTCTAGCTTTAAGGATGAGATTGACGATATAGAAAAAACTATCAATGATATTAATAAAAACGTGGGGGATATAAAAGATGAATCTAGCAGCGAAATTTCGATTCTTGAGAAAAAGATAAAAGCTCTTTCTTTAGTGGTAGACTACATTGATTTAAATAAGGAGGCGGCGAACTTGGCAGTAGATAAATTAATACAAGACCTAGCTAATAGCAATGACAATAAAAGATACGATGCTGCCGAATTGCTTCCATATTTCAAGCTTGGCACAGGCAAAATTACTGATGCCTTTATTTATATATTAGACGATAGTCCAGACACAACACTAGAATCACTATTGTTAAGTGGTTTAAGTGAGCAAGCTGGAGATAGTAAGGTAATGGACTACTTGTTAAAGGAGTTAGATAATTTGTATAATCCAAACATACTTGCTATTATTGGAGCACTTGGAAAGATTAGTGAAAAAAATAAAACAAAACTTAAATCAGAAGAATTGGATTTGATTATTCAGAAATTATTATTAGTTTTGAATGATGATTTGAGTAATAAACTATATTCAGATGAGATAATTACAGAGTCAGCGGTAAAAGGTGCGATAGCACTTGCATTGTCAAACTTTGGTGAAAAGGCTGAAAGTTCCGTTAGCGATTTGGTTAAGCTTTTGTCTGATGAGGATCAGGAAACTCGGAAAAATGCGGCAATTGCCTTGGGAGTAATTGGGGGGAAAGCAAAGAATGCTATTAGTTCTTTACGAAGATTAAAAGATGATGGGTTTAGCGAAGTAAGAGAAGCCGCTTCGGATGCTATAGAAAATATAAAAGAATCACTCAGGTAATGTTTTTTAATAAATTGGAAAAATAGTACCCATCTTGCGTAAGATGGGAGCAATTTAGAAATCCATCAATTTCGGCTAGCTGGGATAAAATAACCTCGCAACGCGAAGTTAAATATTGATTGCATTGCTTTGCAATTTTCCGTTCACTTAAAAATCCAAAAAACTGCTTAATTACACAAAATACATAAATTGCATGTAACACTCCTCTTGGATGCCTGTATTCATTTTTCCAAGGCGAAAAATATTTTTCATCGGTCTCGACAATCAAAGGCATGCACTGCTCAATCAATGTTAATTGCAAGTGCATTGCTTCATGCAAAATACCCTCAGCAACCCGCACTGCATCGTTATTCATCCGCTTGCTAGGTGCCGAAACAAATATCGAAAATGGTATATTAGGTAGGCTGTAGCTTATATCGAAATCGTCATCATCCGGTTGCAGAATATGTAAACTAGCTACTAGATGGGAGACCGTTTCATAGACGGTTGATATTTCCGCCAAAATGTCAAATGCTTCCTGTAGGCATTGTAAAATCGTTGAGTTTTGCAATATTTCAGTTGTATAGGGCTTTGTGCCGGAGTCGGCGTACAGGGTAGCTACCTTATCCGGCATGGGATAAATATTAAATGCTGGCAATGCTTTTACTGATGGTTTTACACTGATGATAAGGCTCCTTGGCGAATGATCTATACCATCATTTAGTACGGCCTCGGTCGAGTAATTAGCTGCTTGCAATCCATTTTTTTCATAGAGTTTCTGCCAACCATAATTTACTAAATCTTCAGTTAGTTCTGGAAACCATAACGGTGAGCCATGGTTTTTAATCGCCGCAAGTATTAAATTATGAAGCTTATTCATCTAATTGATAAAAGGAGAAGATGAATGTATAGCGCTCACTTTTATGAATTGTAGAAACGGCATGATGGGAATCAGGGGAAATGGCAAAGCCGACCGAACTGTTATGCGAAGGACGAAATATTTTGTGTATGTCGCTGGGATTATGACTATTAAAAAACATCAACATGCCACCATTTTCATCATCCCAACCTCTATTCAATTGAATTAACAATCTATGGGTTTCGCAGCTAGGAATGTAATCATTATGTATGCGGATACGTTGGCCTGGTATTAATTTATGCGCGGTAAAATCTATGCGGGTATTGAGTTTGACCATAAATAAACTTTCAACGCGGTTTTTGATGTGAGCAAGATATTCTGGAGAGGTTAAAAACTTCAAATCAGTTGGCAACTGAACATCGAAAAAACTCAACTCGTACTGTTCATAAAAGTCAGTTTCAACGAGTTTCCAAGGTGCATCGTTTTCAAGCCATGTTAGCAGTTCAAAACTTAATTCTAGCGATAATGCTTGTGGACTTGCAAAGTAAGGAAAAGGTGCTGTAAATATCTCTGTGTTTGCCAAATCTAAAAGGTGTTTATCAGCTATGCACATTGTTGTACTCTTAAAAGTATAGCTTTTACTTTTCTAATAATGAGCAATTGATCGTTACAATATACCGACGGATTGTCGTATTCTGAATCTGACTTCCATCTGTGCAGGGGCATGCCTCCACCACAGACTTTAAGTTCAGTACAGGTCTGACAAATTAAGGAGGTGGGCCTTTGCAACGTATGCACATGTGAAAATTCGCTGGAAGAAAATATATCAATTAAGTGATGGTTATGGATATTCCAATTCATCAAAAAACGGTCGGCTCCTTTATATGTACTTTTCAGGGTGTCGTTTTTTTTTACGCTGCCATCGGTATCAATAACCGCAATTCCGAAATCCGTAACACCAACTCCTTCTTTTAAGCCAATTCCTCCAAGAGCAAGCCGAATGATATCGTCGAGAATCCGAATTCTTATCGGGTTCTGATCCGCCAAATAAATATCCAATAGCTTTGCTAACCAAACTCCATATTCGAAGGATTGGAACGAAGCTTTTCCAAAAGGCAACTTGTCATGATTACCATCTCTATAAAGGAAATCTACGCTGGGCGCACCAATACGCTTGAAGAAATTATAGACAGCATGAGGATCTGAAGTAGGATCAATGACTGCCAGCAATCCAGCAAATAAAAATGACGCATCAGTGTGGGACTTGAGCTTTTCAATACCTTCAATTACACGACCATATGTTCCTTCGCCTTTATGTCCTACACGGTTAGCATCATGGATAGACTCAGGTCCATCTAGGCTTACAGATACTGAAGTTTTATATCTTGAACAAAGATCAAGTACCTTATCGGATATGAGCATTCCATTGGTTTGTATACTGATACAGTAATTATCAGGTATTGCTGTCCTGAGTGAGTGAAGAAGAAGCTCCAATCGACGCACACCAAGCAGTAACGGTTCTCCTCCATGAAGAACAACTGCGAAGGAACGTCGTTGCGCCGTTTTGAGGTCGGCTAACTCATTTGTTATGGATTCGATTGTCTCTTGAGAAATGAAGTTAGGCATGTTTTCCCAACTGTCATCTCCCATGTTGTAGACATAGCAATAGCCGCAATTAATGTTGCACTGACTAGCTACCTTAATTAGGATCGTATCAATTTCAACCATTTAGGTTCATTGATTAGCGATTATGACGGTTGTGTACCCTGTCATAAGCATGGAGCGTTGATTGATTGTCATTTTTTACTTCTTCAATGAGCCTAGCCAAGGTAGGGCTGGCAACATTAGCAACTAGCACATCAAAAGGTATGCTAGGGCGTAGGACATTTTCTTGTAGTGGTTGGTTCGTATTTTGCATGGTAAATGGCTTCGGTAAAACATAAAAATCATGATTCTATTATAGATGATAAAGCTCTCTATGAAGACTTATCTGTTGTTTATATTTATTTAAAAATCAATATTTTACATTAATGATTTGCAGTCATTTTTTTTGCTTTAAATTATAATTTTTTTTAGCCATATAAGTCAATGAAATCATTGAAAATAATTCATTCATATTTTTCCTATTTTTTATTTTAGGTTCATCAATGCCCAAAATTTAAAGAGATAAATTGCTAACAAATCGGCGTAAAGTCATTTACGAAAAATAAGCGCAATTCCTAATTGGTGGGGACAGCATAGACCCGACCATAAGGCAAGGCAGTGCATCGTCGATAGCTGCAACCTGTCGGGAACAGGTTTCAATCGTACCTACAGGCATTCGACCAGGGTAACTTGAATGGCATGATTGGGTCGTTAATCAGTAAATACCAATTACTGTCTTAGCCATCGCGATAACAGCCAAATGTGCAGGGTAAAACCCATAGAAAAAATGCCTATGCCGTTTTAGGCTGACGCTGACATGCGGGGCAACTAGGACGACAGGCAACACGGCAAGCGCGTACTGGTTGGCGTTAATGAACAGGCCCAATATGGCAAGGGAGGCCATGAACGACAATAACCGCAGCACCGTAGGCAATTGGCAGTAGCGGTAAGCGGTCATGCAGACGGCAATCGCAAACCAGTTGCCTTCCACGATGCAGCCACCCGCCATGAATACGAGGATTCCAAGCCATCGTTTTAATCCGCCCTGCTCAAACAGGTAAACCGTGCCGGTTGCCACCAGCAGGGTTGCCAAGATGTTCAATGGGGAAAACCGGCCATCCAGTATGATATGCGGGATTGCCGCAACCAGCGCGAAGATTGCCAACCGCTTCATGACCCTGACCGCCGCACCATTTGAAATCGTTCCCGGCCTTGCCAGATTGTAAGCCAACACGAAGGCGAATAATGGAAATGAAATTCTGGCGATTGGGAAAACCCAAGGCAAGGCAGAGTGGTACAGGTATTTGTTGACGTGATCCAGAACCATCAAGGCCACGGCCAGCCACTTCAAGGCTTCGGCAGTGCCATCAGCCAATGACAAAGGCAACCTTGTTTTCAAACTCTTCGGTTGTCCATTATCAGAAAATGCCTAGGTCGCGGGTATTTTTTTGGCCTAGGTTCGCGCTTGGATTTTGGTTTTTGACCGTGGTTGGAACCGGGTTGTTATGCGTGAAAAAAGCCGTTAGCCGACCATTGACCCGCAGCTTGAAATAATCATACTTCCGGTTAAGGCGGTAAAACCGCCCTACCCTTTCGTAACTCACCGCCCGGTTGTCTTCATCGGTGATGCTGATGATGGGCGGAATCAGCCAAGCCAGAGAGGGTTCCTGGTCAAATTCGATGACGGTATGGTTGGCGTAGATGGTGGCGCTTACGCCGCTCGTAACCCCTGTTGCGGTATAGTCTTGACTGACTTCTTTGGTGGAATGGCCGGCACAGCCGACCATGAACAAGATCGCCGCCGCCAATGCGGATGTCATGATTATCCTCATCGCGAATAATCCCGCTCGTTGCTTCTGGGCCGGGTCACTTCCCGGTCTTCCTTGAGTTTCGTATTCGGTATGTCGCCGCGCTCAATGCTATTGGTGACCAACTCGCGCACCTTGGCATTGACCACGGCGCGTTGCCTTTCATCAAGGCCGTCGGCCTCGGCCTTCTTGTCAATGGCGGCAACCGTGGCGTAAGCCCCCGCGAGTTCGGGATATTTTTTGACCGCTTCGGTAGGCGGCTCCTTGGCGAAGGATTCAGCCATTTGAACATTCCAAGTATTGCGCTTGGCTTCCTTGGTTTCCTGCCCTACCACCTTGCCGGAATCGTCGCGCAACGGCACGGTGATTGTGACCGGTTGGTTGCCCTCGTTGGCGACCGCTACCTTGTCACCGATCTTCGCGCCTGATTCCTCGATAGCCCGTTTCAGATCGACTCCCCACGAAGTTTTTTCAACGTCTTTGCCGTCGCGGGTCGTCACGAAATAAGACGCGGTGTTTTTTTCATCATGAAGGTACTTGTCGGCCCCATGCGCAACCAGAACACCGACCGTGCCTTTTATGGCTTTGTCGTCAATGGTTCTTTCTGGGGCTTGGGCTTGTGGTTCTGGCTTCGCGGGAGCTTCGGCAGCGGCAGGAGCGTTAGGCGTTGAAGCGGTCGTTTCGGCAGTTGGAATACCGCCCCTATTGGGTACGGTTTTATCGCTGTCATTTTCGCCTACGCGAAAATCTTTAACCTTGGCGGGAGAATCCGCACTCTCAACATTATTGGCTTGCCGATCATTGGAACGCTTGACTAAATGGGCTTTGTCCTGTTCCGAAGGCTCATAGCCTTTGACGTGCATTCCACGCGAAGCCGCTTCAAGCCAAACCTCACGGCGGAAAGTCTCCGAGCCGGATACTTTGATTTCGTCCCATCCACGGGCCTCCGCAATGCGAACCATGGATTCGGCGATTTGTTCACTATTGGAACGGGTTTCTAGTTTGTTGCCCTTGTCCTCGAAGGCCAGCACATCGGCATTTTTCGGATGATAATATTTGTCCCCCACCCGCAAGTATTGTTTTTCAATCTCCTTGGGAACCAGAGGCTTTGCCTCTTGGGTGGCGGTGAACACTTCATCAGATTCAACTTTGTTAGCAGAGGCTTTCTTTGGCGGGGCTTCTTGTTGGGTCTGGTCAGCTTTTTTCAACCATGCGGCACGTTTGGCCTCTTCCTTTTCATCATCAAGCTTTTGACGCTTTCTTTCGATGTCCGGCTCAATCGAATTAAGGCCCAATGCCTCTTGAACCTGGGCAGCGTCA
>Ga0209083_1003164_pt1 | contig 14232 bp, 10 predicted proteins | sample AM7aDNAmetaG_FD_184132 | JGI IMG/M metagenome (GOLD analysis project Ga0209083, IMG submission 184132) | Freshwater microbial communities from Finland to study Microbial Dark Matter (Phase II) - AM7a DNA metaG (SPAdes) (version 3) | ecosystem: Environmental > Aquatic > Freshwater > Lake ...
GACTGCAAGTTCGGGTTTGCTGGCGCTGGGTGGCGGTACAACCTCCGGCGGCACAAGAACCACTGGTCCAAGCGCCACAAGAACAGGACGTACACGAAGCATCGGCTACGCACTGGCTTTGGGCCAGACAATTGGCCGGACTGCAAGTTCGGGTTTGCTGGCGCTGGGTGGCGGTACAACCTCCGGCGGCACAAGAACCACTGGTCCAAGCGCCACAAGAACAGGACGTACACGAAGCATCGGCTACGCACTGGCTTTGGGCCAAACAATTGGCCGGACTGCAAGTCCGGGTTTGCTGACGCTGGGTGGCGGTACAACCTCCGGCGGCACAAGAACCGCTGGTCCAAGCGCCGCAAGAACAGGAGGTACACGTAGCATCGGCTACGCACTGGCTTTGGGCCAGACAATTGGCCGGACTGCAAGTTCTGGTTTGCTGGCGCTGGGTGGCGGTACAACCTCCGGCGGCACAGGAACCGCTGGCCCAGGAACCACAATTGCAGACAATGGGACAGGTAAGCGACGCAGGGCTACCGGCGAGCGGAAACCAGTCGGTGGACACTTTTTTGCTGACCACGATTATTGAGTGGGTATTGCCGTCGGCGATAATCGTACCGTTGGCTGTCGTCGCGGGAAGCGTATATGAAAACGAGTGATTGGAATTGCCCCCGCATTCAGCGCCCAGCCCGCTTTTGAACACATTGGCCCACGTCATACCGATGTAATTGCTCGGTGAATCAAAGTAAAACTCGACCCAATAGTAGACGTCGGGGTAAGCCGATTCACAAACATCCCCTGTATAAGTCTTGCAAGCCAAAACTGAGGCGGCCGATAAACAACCAATCAGGGCGAAAAACCCGATCGCGCACAACATTCGCGATCCTGCGTCATTCTTCCCTTTTCCGCCTTTCTTTAGCGCGATCAAAACCACGATGACGATACCTAAAACGAGCACGCCGACCAGTATTAAAACACCGAGTAAATTTTGCTCAAGCGGCAAATCCTGGCCGGCGGGAATTATATCTTTGGCAATCTTTTTTTGCGGACCGTTCACCGCGTATTCCGACAACAAAACGCCGTTTCCCTTGACGGTAACGGCAATTGAAGGATTGGTAACTGTTTTTGCCACCGGCATGCTGGCGTCAACGATAGTGTCTTCAAGAGTTCGCGTCGCATTGAATGTCGCAACCGTTACGCCATCCTTTGAAACAACCGCGGAAACCTCGACATCCTTGCCTCCCTCAACATTGGCCGCCGATCCTTCAAGAACAATCCGCATTTTCGCGATATCCCCGGCTTGGTAGTTTGGCTTATCAAGATTTACGTCAATGATTTCCATGAACGGGGCACCGATTTTCTCTTTTGCGATGTAACGGACGCCAAGAATATTGGAAACGGGCCTTTTGGTAGTGGCGTCGAACAGCTGGATGGTGCCGCTATATATGCCTTGCTCTTTAATTTCCGGAAAGAGAATATCCAAATCTCTGCTTGCGCCCGGTTCCAGCAGTACCGAATCGCCATTCAAAACAACGACGGTTGATCCTTCTTCTATTTTTGAAACGCTGACTCTCGTAAAAATCTTCGTAGCGGTTGATAAATTGTTTTTTGCTTTGGCTAGAATTTGGGGTTTATGACCGACATATTGGTCCGCGGTCAGGTCTATCGCAGCCGTTCCGTTTGATGCAGCATTCCCGCTTTCAAGCTTCCACGAACCGTTGGATAAAATAACCGGGGTAGCGGGTTTGGTCAAGGTTATTTTTGTTTCTTTGGAATCGAACTTATACCCCAATTCATTCGCTAAAACCACGTTTATGAACGCGCTTCCCGACGAAGGAAAAACCTCGGGCATGGTGCAATTGATCGTTTTTTCCTCAACTGCTCCGCTCGGCAATAAAAATACTTCTCCGGCATTCCGCGCCCACAATTGATCCTGGCCCGCGTCTCCCATCAATCGCAGCTCGCATGATACGAAAACACGCTTACCGATGGTCCCGCTTTTGACCGCAACCTTCCCGATCGCCGGCCGGCCGGCCACAAATTCTTTGTTTTCAAATGAAACTCTGCTGATGGAAGGTAAAATACTGTCTTCGGCCGTAACACTTCCTATCGTCGGCCCAAGGGCAAAAAATTTCCCCTTTTCAAGAAAAACTTCACTGCCGGAAGGTTGGATTCCCGACAACCGCTCCCGGGCAACGGCAATATCCGCCGACATTAAAAAAAATCCAATGATAAAAAACAAACCAGGCAAGAAAATTAATGGATTTTTTTTCATAGTTTTTGTCCGCTGGCTACGCCCTTTTTTGCACTTTTTTTATTATTACATTTTAATGCTTTACTTAGGTTCCGTAAATACCACTTGGGGGATATCTGTTAACCTTATAATCATTAACCGATTTTTTGTCCGCTATTTAACAAGTGCCTGAAAGCAAAAAATGCCTTTAAGGCATTTTTTGCTTTCCGGAGAAAAGAGCGGTTTACAACTCCTCCCAATCCGGTAAACTGCTTTTCACATTCATGTTTTTTTCCAACGAGCAGGTATAGCCGTTGGAATCGGTAATGGTGAGGGTTGCCTTGTAATCCCCTTTGACCGCGTAGATAACGGTTGCTTGGGCGGCCACGGAAGTATTCGGAGTAGCACCCTCGAATACCCAGGATCTCGATGAAACCGTGGCACCGCCAAAAACTTGAGAACTATCGGTAAACACCACTGCTTCCGTGGCCTTGAGCACCGTCGGGATCCAATCGAAGCCGATTACCGGATAACTATGGAGCGGGGTGGAAAAATCCGGCCCGTTGACCCAGTTGGAGCTATTGCCCTTATCATCCCAAACCTTGACGCGCCAGTGGTAAGTGGTGTTGTACGCGAGCTTGGTGGCCAAAGTTACGTAACTGACGGAAGCAGTGGCCACTTTCCCGGTATCATCGACTGGGGAGGAAAAATCACCATCGTTATCAACCTGCACTTGGCGGTAGGTCTGGGGATCGTTTTCCGGATCCGAATAATTCCAGGAGAACATTGTTGCCAATCCGCTGCCGCAATAGTCAATTTGTTTGATCAACGCGCTGGCGGTCGGCGGAGCGTTGATAGCGGAAACCGCCACCGTCTTCTCGGCAACAAGACTGTTCCGTTCGACGATCATTTTGGGATGGAAAGTTCCCGCAGCAGCGTAAGTGTGATTCAGAGTTTTAGTGGTCGCAACCACGCCATCGGCCTTGTCATCCCAAGCGCCGCAGGCGGAAAAACAGGCAGCTACGGTAGCGCAAGTATTGTTGCAATCAAACCAGGTAGTGTAGTTGACCGTACCAATCGCCGTTCCGCCAACCATCCCGGTGAGGACGACGGCCAAAGGCACCGGACCGGAAACCGGGCTGGCAGTTAAAGATACTGTCAGGGTCCGAGGACAACTTGCGCTGGCCACGCACTGGGATTCGATAGCGCAACCGGCAACATTACAAGTCCGGGTTTGATGCATTTGGTTAGCGGCACAACCGGATTTAGCGCAATCATCGTCTAACCAAGCGACACAAACGCAGCAAGTCGCGTCATTCACACATTGGCTCTGGGCCAAACAGTTCGCCGGCGTGCATGTCCTGGTCTGTTGGCGCTGGAGCGGACCACAGCCACCCGTGCCACAAACCAAGTTACCCCACGCGCCACAATCGCAATAGCTGATCAAAAAATTCAATTGATTGTCGCTGGCCAGATCCCAGGAACGCTGGTCGTTAAAAGTACAGTTCGCGTATTGATTCTGGCCGGCTACCTGCCATTCGTAGGTGGAAGCATTCGCGTGACAACCCGTATTGTTCGTACCGTGAATGTAATTGTATCCGGTCGGCAAACCGGAAGAAATCCGCACACAATAACTGTCGCCCGCGGCCACTATCTTTGACCAATTGCCACCGGCATCCGTTATCACGCTTCCGGACGCGCAAAGATCAAGCGCAACGCCGGGAATACCCGCGCCTTTCTCATCCTTGACGGAACCCTTGATGGTAACCGGAGTTTTTACGTTAACAATGATATTGGGTGTAAGATCCCCGAACCATTCCACGCCATCCTGAACCATGCGCCACTGGAAATTGCGGTTACCGGGAGCCGGAGCCGTAACATTGAAACTGAAGGTTTTACTTGCTCCAGCCGCGATCGACGAACCAACAGTAACCCGACCTAAACCCCAAGTCGTATTGTCCGGCGCATTCTGGGAACCAAGATTATAATTGCCGGCCACGGTCCAGCTATGAAGGCCGCTGTTCTTCATCGTGATCGACACCGGATATACCAGTCCCGAAGTCATGGTAGCGGGCACGGTCTGACTTACATAATCGGCGTCATTACCGATGACTTGCACCGCGACATTGGGCGTAGTATCGCCGAACCATTCCACGCCATCCTGAACCATCCGCCACTGGAAATTGTAAGTACCGGGAACCGACGGAGCCGTGACATTGTAAGTAAAGGTTTTGCTGTCATCTGCCACAACCGATCCACCCACACTGACCCTCTTTATGCTCCAGGTTGAATTATCGGTAGGATTCTGGGAACCAAGATAATAATTGCCGGCCACGGTCCAGGTCTTAACTCCGATGTTTTTCATCGTAACGGTGACCGGATAAACCACTCCCGCTTCCATGATCGCGGGCACATTCTGGCTTACATATCGGGCATCGTTTCCCAGTATAGTTCCTTTTTGATAAGAGGTGATCCACGCATCAAAATGTTCCGTTGTCGAGCCATCGCAACAATCCGGGGCCCAATGAGCCAACCACCCGGTATATTCTACCCAAAACCGCACCGGACCCGACAAGTTGATGTTAGCCGGAATCACGTAAGTTTGATTGTACGCCCAGGGATTTGCCATCCAATACGGCGGCGGCTGTATCACCTGGCCAAGCAAAGTAATCTTATTGCCCTTGGTCGTATCAATGCATTGCCTCCTGCCCTTGCAAGAATAAACCGGCAAATTTGTGTCCTCGGAAACATAAAACCGCAGTACGCCTTCGGCTATCAATTCGGCGACGAAAGGATCGATCGTTCCTTTGAATGTTACGCTCTGGCCGGGCTTAAAAACCGCTCCGGCTACCGGGCTTGTCCATGAACCCGTCGGTACTACATTCCAATAAGTTTCACCATCGTAGACATAAGGCGTATAGGCAAAAACCGCATTCGCCCCGAACAGGTAGGCTGCGGCACCCGTAATTATTATAATACTTAGCGATGACCCGGATCCACCCTTCTTCCGCTTCCGCAACGCGTAAAACAAACCGCCGGCAAGAACCAGGATAAGTATAACCAAACCAACCCGGACATAAGAATTCAAATCCGGCGTTAACGGCGCTGTTTCTTCGTGGTCTTTAAGATCACTGACGGTCTTTGAAACATAAGGAAGTCCCTTGATCGCGAATTCGGAAAGTGTTTTCCCGTCTTTTTTGATGATAACGGCCGCGGACGGATCACTAATATCGGCAGTGACCGGCATTTCAAAATTGTAAGTCGACAATATTAAAGGCATTGTTCCCTTATACGTCCCGGCTTCGATAGCCGGCTTGCCGATGGATCCGCTGTCGGAAAACAGCCTGAACTCGATATCGGCATCCTTTGACCCCTTAACGTAAGTATCGGAACCCTTAAAAAAAACCAACCCTTTAAGAACATCGCCTTTTGAATAAACTCGCTTGTCAAAGTTAACGTCAATGATTTCCATGAACGAATCTCCGATCGCTCCCTTGGCAATAAATGACGCCCGGTATTCGGACGAAAGAAGCCGCTTTGTCCGCGCGTCGATAAGCTGGATAAAAACGTTATAAACACCCGGATCTTCGATTGGGTCCAGCGAAACCGTTATCTCTTTTTTACTTTTAGCAGCGACGGTTTCGCCCGCTGTTTCCATTACCTTGCCGGACTGTTCCCTGTCGTTCTTCCAAGTCAAAGTCCTGACCGATACCTCGGTATCGGCCCCGCTATCGTTGTTGACCGGCACAATGAGTTTTGGCGTCCGGAGAACATACCAATTCATCATGGAACGGATCGGCTCTCTCCCGTTCGACGGCGGCAACCATTTTTCCAACTGCCAAACAATATCCCTCGCGGAAATCCCCGATGGATCGGTTTTCAGATTTACCGGTATAATTTCTGACGCAAACTCGTAATTCTTATAATTTTCCAAAGAAATCTTCAAATACCCGTCTCCGCTGGCCGGTATCGTCTGCGGGATCGGACATTCGATATTCTTGGATACGCGTTCCTCCGCGTTCAATTCGAACAATTCTCCCGCTTTCCTCGTAACCAGCGCATCGGTACCGTTTTTATCCGAAAAATGCAGTTCACAGGCCACGACCATGCTTTTCGCGGACGTTCCGCCGATGACATCGACGGCCACAACCGCTGTATCTCCCTTGCCAAAACCGGCATTCTTGATCACGGCTTTTTCGATCAACGGCAGCGAAAACGGTCCGCGCTGGTTAACGGCCGGGTCAAGCTCTAAAGTTGACGCGGCCACCAAGGCCGCCGGAACAAAAAAACAAACACCCGCCAAAAGCACGTATCCGATCGACGCTAAACTTTTTTTATTTTTCATAAGTATTTAAAATTGAGACGCTCGGGCATAATTAGCGACCAAAACGGTCAATAAATGGATAATATTCAGCGCGTCCGGATATAACTCTGAAAAACCAAACCTGGCGCGATGACGCGGAAAAAATTTTTCATATTTTAATAGTTTTTGATTTATTGTTATATTTTAACGTTTTAATCCGATCGCGTAAACACCGGCTGGGATATCTTTTTAGTTTTGCGTTCGGCGAACTGCCGTTTACCCGGTGAAGGACCTATTGAACGCAAAAAAAAGCTTTTTCCGGAATTTTTTTCTGAACGCTTTCACAAAAATCATTTGAGCGAAAAAGAAACCCTGACCACGCCGGTCACTTTCTTTTCCAACGACGCCGTGTCGTAAGAACCGTAATCGGACACTTCCACCGAATTCTTCGCCGTCACCTGGAAAACACCCATGCTGGCCTCCTGCAGAGAGTCAATCTGCTTTCCCGTGCTTTCAGCGATCTTTTGGGCCCGCGCTTTGGCATCCACTGTGGCCCGGGAAAGAAGATCCAAGCGAAGATCGGCTAACTTGTTGTAATAATATTCCAAACTCTGAGTCGTGAAGACCAATCCCTGGCCGATAAAATAGTCGGATGCTGTTTGCGATATTTTGGTAACCTCCGGCACTTTCTGGGACTCAACGGTAATTACCTGCTGCAAATTATATCCCACTGTCCGGTTGCTGCCGCAACTCTGGTTGCCGAACTTATCATAAATTATATTGTTCTGGCTTTCGCAAACCGGACTTACCGTGACCGGGCTGAAGGTAATCTCGGAATCCTGGACACCGGAATTTTTCAGATAATCGCCAACGATCTTTTGATCGTTCTTGATCTGGGAGCTTCCCTCTTTCAATCCGGTTGCGTCAACCGATCTCGAGATCGCGCTTTGCCATTTCACGGTGTCAGAAGTAACCAACTGTTCGGCCGAACCCGTTACCGACAACACATTGGAAAGCTGTTTTGACTTATAAAAAATCCCTCCCCCGACCGCCGTAGCGACAACCAGGCTTGCTCCCATGACCAAGGCTGGCCAAAAAAGATCTCCGGAACAGCATGTTTTTTTAATTTCTTCCATGTTCATTTTTTTTGATTATTTTTTTGATTCGGTTTTACTTTTGCGGGGCATTTTGCGACGGTTCGTTTTGTCCGTCTATCCGGCCAAGATCCTGCAGGATGTCTCTCGACAAACCGCGCAATAACCCGAATAACGGATTAAAATAATGGTTTTTTTTGAAATCGGTCCAATTTTGTTCGGCGCTCATGCGGCTCGAGGTATCACTAAGGCTTGAAATCGCCCCTTCCACCGCCGCCGTCTCCTTGGAACCTACGGTCTGGGCTTTAATATCCCCCGCGTACATGAATGAATTCAACACGTCGGAAAGGACCGCGACCGACTCCTTGGCTTTGGCCACCTGGTTTCTGACTTCGGTCAAGCTTCCTACCAAGAGTATTCTATCGTTTTCCAATTTATCCATTTGCTTCTTAACGGTTTCCCTCTCTTGCGTCAATCGGCCGTTCTCTTCCTTATAAATAGCGCATTGTTGTGAAATATCCTTAAGTTGTAAATAGAAATAAACCGACAATAGGGCGCTTAAAACCGTGATGATCGCGGCACTGACATAATATATTTTCATATCTTAGGAATGATTACTAGCATCAGTTTATCACGAAAAACATTTTTGTTTAAGAAAAAAAGGCGACTCGATCGCCTTCTGGTTCACTGGATCTGATTTAATAGTTCTCTATCCGGTATATCGGAGGACACATCGGGTTTTCCGTTCACCGCCCGATAAGCAAAACCGTTCTCTTCCCGCAATATAAGCACGCTTCTCAACCCGGTATTACGCTCCCAGGCGCAAAGCGCATCCGTAAGCCTCAATAACGCTCTTCTTACTTCCTCGTCAGGATGTTCCATGAAAATCTCACCTCCTTTCTTGGTTTATCGAATATTGAATTAATAACAAATTGTTCTTGTCCGATGGTAAGGTTTCATATCCTCCCGGCCCTGGCTCAACAGCCATAGCGCGTTATCGATTTCTCCGGCGCTGTATATCTTTAACTCCTGGCGCAATAATTCCACGGCCCAGACAGTGGCGGAACGAATTTCCAGCTCTCGAAGGCTGCCGGACGCTATCAGCTTCGAATGGTCGACTGTTCGCTCAAGCGATGGAGAGTAAACGATCAAGCCCTCGGCGCGCAGAATTTGTGGCAGGCGATAGTCGGCGAAAGCGGTCAGCTGATCCAAGCGCGACAATTTCTTACCGCAATGCTTATATACCGCCGCCGCCAAGTCAAAAGCGCAAATCTGAGCCCGTTTGTGAAAAATCACTTCACTGTCCTTGTGGACCGACGAATCGCGGAAAGACTTTAAATTACGGCGCAAAAGCTTGGCGATGCTGACGGCATCGTATTCCGCCTCGGATAAAACGTTCGCGAACTGCCCGTCATAGCGCTGGTTCAGTACTCTGCCCGCTTCCCTAAGGTTAATCACCCGCGCTTTCAGCATCGGAATCTCCCCGCCGTCATCGCCTTTAAAAATTTGCCGGCCGGCCGGAATCGTCAAATGGGCCAAGTAGGAAGCGTCTAGGATCGGTTGACCGTCCTTGATGGCCCGGACAAAACAATTAACCAACGAATACCAACCGCCGGAAACGGACACCTGCCACTTTGGCCGGCCATAATCGGGCCAAAAAGAAAAATTCACGGCATTCTCGAGAAAAATCAGCTGAACATCTTTTTCGTAACTGCCGGTTATTCCAAATGAAGTTTCGGGCTCCGCCAACCCCGATTCCAGCTTTTTTTTGATCAACCCGGCCACGGTCTCGATTTTTGAAACATCGATCACCGCGAAACGGGCATTCTCGACTATCGTTTTTGTCGAAGCGAGAACCTTCAAAGGGTCCGGACCGCATACAGCTAAAATCGGCTGGCTGATTTTCTTTTTGGGTGTGTTGTTGAAAACATTCATATCTGACCGTCCTTTTTTAATTTGCTTCATTTACTATCGGGTTTTTTTGATTGTCAGTCAAGGACTTTCCAAAAAAAAGCAGCCCTTAATGGAGCTGCCGCGATAAATGGAACAAAGAACTGTAAGTATGATTGGGAGTGCGGAAAGAAAAAGTCTTTTCCTACCATGGCCAGACGCTTGTTCGGCCTAGTCAATCACTTGTAGGATCATTTTCCTTTCCGACTGGCAAGCCGGCGCCTGCCATTGACTGAAGCCCGTGGGTATCCCTTGGCTCCGTTCAGTTCGGAGCTCGCGGGTCCGGATTTTGCGAGACAAGCTCGCTTTGGCGGCCACGTCTGTCCGCTTGCAGGAACGTCTCCCTGCGTACCTATACCCGCGGCCGGTACTTTCCGCAGGTATTGGATATTTATCACAACACTATTTCTTCGTCAAGAACCCCGGCTTTCTTTAACGATTCTTTCCGTTTTAAAAAAAATACCGATAATACGGTATTTTATGCCTAGACTCTTTCGATTGAGGCAATCTCGAAATCTCCTCCCATTCCGGATGCGGCAGCAATCGTATTTTGTTTCGTAATACGCAACTCGGCGAAATTCTTGGCCAAACCGGCAACATCAACCCCGCGAACCTTAGCGTATCCGGGCCACTCTTCTAAAATCTCCACCAGATCTTTTTCGGTCGCGTGGGAGCCGACTACTCCGGCGTTGAGGAATTGCAGCAAGGCTTTATGAACCGGCAGTGTTACCGTTTCGATCATCGTTCCTTTAGCGTCTTCAGGTACGCCGCGGGCCACGCTTTTCTGCAATAGATTGTCCGGCCGATGTTTTACAATTATCAAAGCTATTCACCTCCTTTTTGATTTGCTGTGGAAAGCTTAACCCAATTTCTGTTAATGTCAAGATTCCTGTCAAATCAAAAACCGCCTCGGTCATCCGGGGCGATTTTTTTAAATCCTTTAAAAAAAGATTAAGCCTTGTTGTTTTTGTTCCAAAACCAAGCAAATAACCAACCCAAAGCATAACCGACAAGACCGGCCACAATGATCAGGATAATCCCAGTGACCAGGTTGAACGGCCCAACGGTAAAGTATGGTTTCTCGAAATGAAGATTGAACACGAAGTTCAAAAGCGGCTGGCCCCATCCGATCCAGACAAGAATCGCCCAAAAGGCATGAATTGCGGCGCAAAATTCGCCAACCGACATCGCTGTTTTTTCTTTATTCAACATAAAAAATTGTTTTGTTATTATCCTCCCGCGACCTTTGGTTTAATTCATTATACCATTATACCTAAAAACTAAATTTTGCGAAGTGTCGGACGCACTCTATAATTCCGGGCATGAAAAAGCCCGCACTTTGGATACGGGCATTACAAACGGCTTCTCGCGTTGCCTATCCGATATTTAAGCAACAAGTAAAAGCTTTTTTAATCCTCTTTAAATACTCTTTCGCCGTGTCTCTGTTTTTAGCGTAAACGCACCCTTCTTCTTTTCTGGTTTCCTCGTCCCTGAACCAATCAAGAACGCGGTCGCCGGTCGAAACTTCCCATTCGATCTTTATTCCTTCGCCATCGGTCCAACCGATTTTCATAAAATCCCCATCGGCCACAACGCAGAACTCCGGCAACTCGTTTTTCGGATCATTGAGCTTCAGCTTGTCCGAAAATATATACACTTTTTTAAAACCGGCCCCGAGGAATGATTCCAGGAACTCGTCCTGGCAATTCTTCCATAACTGCCGTCTCCAGCATTCTTCGTGGTAATACCGCCAAACATCGAATCGGGCGACATCGCCCGGCCTGATCACGTAATCATCGGTTGCGCGATTTACGTCCGGACGAAAACCCTCTTCGTTCACTTTAAGGCTTGGCACTCGGGAATCGACCACGGCCAGATCGATACATTCGTCGTTCCTGACCGGATGGTCGTAATCCAGCCAGCGTTCGGTCTCTTTCCTTTGTTCCAAGCCTGCCTTTACCTCTTTTAAAGTCTTGCCTGCGTAATCGGTGAGCGGAATTTCTTCCGTTCCCCACTGGCGAAGGTAATCATGGGAATTATGGACGAACCACTGTTCCCCGCAAAACTGGCACCTCAGTTCATCGCTCAAAAAAGAAGCGAAGCCAAAGTAAACCCTCGGAAGCTTGCCGCGAACCTCCAGGAAAAGATTGCACTCTTTGGCATTGACCACGCTTGGCGTATCTTTGGCCATACTATCACTTAAGGCATTTTCCTTTTCGACCATCAAACTGCCGTCTTCGTGGAGTAAAAACCGTCCGTAGACGTAAAACGAGGTAAGCTTCTCGCCCCGCTTGGTCGCCCGCCGTCTTTCGTTTATGGCACCGTAGAAACGGTCAAAGGAGATCAGGCAAGCGGTTATACCCTCGGCCGTATCGTACCAGGGCTTAAAGCACACGCTAATGTTTTGACCGGGGGATCTTCTGGCCATACGGGTTTCCCAAAATTCCCGGGTTTCAATGATATCGGGAATATCGGGCATCAAGTCTTTCGGGCTCGGAGTTTGGTCGAAAGGATCTGCCTCGATTACATCGCCGGTCCGCATCAGGAACACCGTTCCGTGGTTAACGTAAAATTCCTTCAGATCTTCATTCTGGAGAAAAGCGGTCCGCCGGTAACTCTGGATATCAGCCAGTTTCAAGCCTTCAGCCAAGGCCTCGCGCAATCCCGCGGCGCAGTCATACCACATGCGATCCCGCGTCGGGTGATTGCGGACAAAATACGCCCAAGCGCTTTTCACTCCGCGGGCCAGAATATCGATCTCGTCCGGCTTTGATTCCCGGATCGCTTCGATCCGGGGCGGACAAGCTCCGAGAACTCCGGTAATCACCAACCGCCTCCCCAAGTGGGAAAGCAGGATTATATCGGCGTCCAGATTCTCCGCGTCGGTTTCATAAAGCTTTTCCCGCCAGACAAAGGTAATCTTTGTCTTCAACTTCAATTCTGATGTCAAATCCAACACCACCTGTTATTAAATAACTGATTGTTTTTAACATTTTTTTCAACTTTTGTCAATTATTTAACCGGGTTAAATCTTTACGTGTTGGTCGGTTTTGCCCGGGCTTAACCCGGACAAATTTAATTGAAAAGACATTGAAGTTTGGCCTTCGCGAATATCCACGAGACCGTAAACCCGCGAAACGCGCTTCCAACAACGGGCGATCCGTAGCCAAACGATTGACTGCTTTGGCCAAAGTGATAAAATATTCCCAGAAGAGAGCGTTCGCCTTTCGCATCCACTATCAGCAGCGCCTTTTTATAACGAGCGGCAGCGCTCATTTTTTTTAAAAATATATGGAGGAAAAAAAATCCATCGTTGTTTCGCTTGGAGGATCTTTGATCGTTCCGGATCAAATCGATCAGGAATTTCTTCAGCAATTCAAAAATTTTGTTTTGAAATGGACCCGCCGCGGCCATTGTTTCTTCATAATCGCCGGCGGAGGTAAAACCGCGCGCAATTATCAGCTCGCGGCCAAGGATCTGGGAATCAGCGATAAAATAAACCTCGACCAAATAGGCATTTACGCAACCTGCATCAATGCCGAACTGCTCCGGGCCTTTTTTGGCAAGATTGCTTATCCGGCCATCATTGCCGATTATTCAAAAAAAATTACGACGGACGCCAAAGTTATTGTCGCCTCGGGCTGGAAAACGGGTTGCTCAACCGACTTGGACGCGATTTGCGCCGCCAAATTGGTCGGCTCCAAACAGGTGATCAATTTGTCCAATATCGATTGCCTTTACGATAAGGATCCGCGGGCGTTCGCCGATGCCAAACCGATCGAACATCTTACTTTCGCCGAACTTCTCAAGATCACCGGAAAAATCTGGAGTCCCGGAGCCAACACCCCGTTCGATCCGATAGCGTCGCAGATGGCCCAGAAAGAAAAGATCGAAGTAATTATTGCCAACGGTAAAAATCTCAACAATCTCGACAACATCCTCTCGGGCCAGCCTTTTACCGGAACAACCGTAAGCCCGACATAACCAGCCGCCTAGATGAAAAACCAAAAAGCCCTTCCGGGCTTTTTTGTTTCCACGATCATTTGACCGGTTCCTCCGATCGGTTTTTCCCAAAAACACTTCCGGCTTTAGCCAGCGGAAAACGCACCGTAAAATGGGATCCTATTCCTTCGATACTTTCAACCGTAATCTTGCCCTCCATCCTTTTTACGATCTCAAAAGTTATCCATAAACCCAGTCCCGTGCCGAGAATGTCCCGGGTCCGGTCATTGATGATCCGGGAGAACTTTTTGAAAAGCTTGGCCTGGTCCTCGCTTGAAATACCGATCCCCGTATCGGCAACCGAAATAAGCAACTCGTCTTTTTTTATCGACGTTGCAACGTCGATCGATCCTTTCTCGGTGTATTTGACGGCGTTCCCGACGAGGTTAACCACTATCTGTTTCAAACGGTTTTGATCGGCTTTGATGTTGGCCGCCAACTCGCATAATTTTAAATTAAGAGTGAGGCCTTTCTCCTGCGCTTGCGACCGCATTTCGTCGATCGTTTGGGCGACTACGCCGTTGGCGTCAAATACCGACACTTCCATGGGCAAGCGGTTCCCTTCAATGCGCGACACCTCCAGGATATCCTCAACCAGGTTGTTTAAACGCTTGGCCGAAAGCGAAAGGTTGTTGATATAATGATTGCTTTCATCA
>Ga0209083_1003166_pt1 | contig 14228 bp, 6 predicted proteins | sample AM7aDNAmetaG_FD_184132 | JGI IMG/M metagenome (GOLD analysis project Ga0209083, IMG submission 184132) | Freshwater microbial communities from Finland to study Microbial Dark Matter (Phase II) - AM7a DNA metaG (SPAdes) (version 3) | ecosystem: Environmental > Aquatic > Freshwater > Lake ...
TACTACATCAAGTGCTACAACGAGAGCGCGACGCCCTTCGCCTGGAACTACACGGGCAAGCCGCTGACGGTGTGAATATGCATAATGGACTTCAGGAACGCAACACTAGCGCCAGGCCGCGGCCTCCCCCGTGGTCAGCCGGTGCTTGCCGGAGCCGTCGCTGTTCATGATCCACAGCGAGGAAGACCCGCCGTGCACCGTGTAGACGATTTGACGGCCGCTGGCCGAGAAGCAAGCCTGCTCGAACGCCGGCGAGTCGGCAGTCGCCTGCCAGGCGCTGCCATGCAGCAGCGTGCGCGTCACCACTCCGTTCGGACGCGCGAGCAGGATGCGCGTCTTCGCCTGGGTCGCGGTCGAGACGACGATCGTGCGGCCGTCGGGCGACCAGTCGGCATCGGAAGCATCGGCGATCGGCAGCTTGCGAAGGCTGCGGCGAGCGATGTCGAAGACGTGTGTCTCCCCGCCTTCCGCGTCCAGCCCCCACTGCGCCACGAGCAGGGACTTGCCGTCCGGCGACCACGACAGTGGCCAGCCGGCGTCCAGCGCGCGATCAAACCCGTTGGTGCGCTTGATGAGGACCGTCGTGGCGCCGGTCTTCAGGTCTATCACGACAAGGCGATTGATCTCTGAGTTGCCGGAGGCGGCCTGATACATGTCCGAGAACGCCAGCTCGGTGCCGCTGGGCGAATAGGCGAGACTGTTGATGAAACGGAACTCGGTGTGCCCGACGGCGTCCTGGTACTTGAGCACATGCGATGCGCCGCCGGCTGCGGGCACCAGGCAGATCTGCGGCGTTCCGCCCCACTTCTTGGGTTGGCGCACAAAAGCCACGGTCTGGCGATCAGGCGACCAGACCGGAGTGCGGTCTTCGCGGCCGCCGCCCGTGAGACGGAGCAGCCCGCCGCCGCCCGAGGCAATGGTCCAGATGTCGCCGCTGCGTACGAAGGCGATCCTTGGGGCGGCGCTTGACGCCCCCGCGAGGATGCCGAGCAGCAGCAGGCAGACGGCGAGCAGCCCCGGCACGGCCACGCTGCGCGCGCCCGCTCCCGGCCTCCGAGCACTCATGTCACTGCCTCCTGTTCGGCGTTTTGGACTCCTGCCGCTTCGCCGTGAAGCGTAGCACGTTGCTCACGTCGCGGGCCGTCGTCAGCGTGACCTTCACGGAGCCGTACCTCGCCATCGCCGGCACCTTGCACTTGATCTGCGTGGCGCTCCAGGAGACGTACTTGGTGGCCGTCTTCGTGCCGAACCTGACGGAGCTCGTGCCCTGCTGCCCCGAAGCCCGTGCCGATGGTGGTCACCGTGGCGTTGCGTTTCCCGGAGCCGGGCTTGAGCTGTCCGAGCTGGGGCGGCGGGATGACCGCCAAGCTCCCCGTGCTCGTGGCGCTGCCGCGACCCGCTGCAAGAGGCCCTGTGGATCTTCCAGCACCTCCGCGCGATGCTGCGGATCCTCAAGCGAGACGTACAGATACTGGGAAGACGCCATCAACGCGAGCGTCGTCTTGCCGCTTTGCCGGGGACCCGTGAGGAAGAGGACGGGGACGGTCCCGCCGCCGCCTGCAACCTGGTCTCGAGCGTGCGGGGAATCAGCACGTCGCCGCTCCAATCGTGCGGATTGACCACATGATGCTCGTGTTGTGCACGTCTGCGATTCCGTACAAGGGCCGTCGGGGGGCGTCGGCCCGTCAACGGACCGCACGAGACCAGCCGCCCACGCCGTGCACTCGAGGTCGTCCTCGTACACGTGCGTGTACGGAAACCGGGCGAGCACCGACTTCCCGATCCGGCGTGCCACCTTGGCTGCCGCACACGGGCACGAATTCGGTCGAACCCGCCGTCGACCTCGTCGAGGAAGGCTGAGCCGAAACCAGGGCTCTCTCGATCGAAGTTGTCCGCGGTGTCGTTCAACTCGAAGTCGGCGTCTTCACAGAGGCGAAGCGGCCGCACGGTCACCTGCGAGCCCGAGCGCGTGCGAGAGCTTCGTCCGCCGAGACGGTGACGGCGGTGCCGGCGTCGATCTCAGCGCTGCGGCGCTGCGCTTCTTCGATCCACAGCTGCTCGTGAGCCATGGATGCGCGGGCCTTCGCGTCGAGCGCGAGGACTTCCCTCACGAGCTCGTCTGCCGTCATGGAGTGCACCTCGCCGTCGATCCGATCGGCCAACGGAATGATCGTGCCTCGCAGGACGGACAGTGAAGGCCGCCGGCGGAATGGGACGTCATGCGGCGCCGCCTGACCACTCCTGCGAGCCCGCCAGCACCGCATCGGTCTCTTTGAGCGCCGGCTTCGCCCCGAGCCGCGCGAAGATCTCGCGGGCCGCGGCGAGCGGCGCTGCCGCCTCGGGCGCTCTGCCGAGCGCCACCAGGCAGCGCCCCTGGCCGAGCAACGCCTGCCCTTCCTCATAGGGTATGGCGAGCTTGTGCCAACCTGTGGCGGCGTCGGCGAAGCCGGCCGCCGCCGCTTTATGCTCGCCGCGCGCCTCCGCCACCACAGCGCGGCCGCTGGCGATGGCGTGCCTGTAGTGCGGCAGCGTAGGCCTGACGTTGTCGCACGCGGCCTCGGCCAGCCCCAGATCGCCGTGGGCGATGGTGGCTCGCACCACGTCTGGGACCAGAAGGACGTAGCTCGGCTCGCCGACAGTTGGCGGCTCGTTCGCCCAATCCGTAAGCGCCGCCCACACAGCCGACGGCGCGCTGCGCGGACTGTGCCCGATCACCGCAGCGTGACGCGCCAGTGTGCGCACGTACGGCACGGGGACGATGCGCTTGGCCTCTGCCGTGATCTCATCCGCCAGCGCACGGGCTCGCTCGGTTTCGCCGCAACGCTCAAGCAGCGCGATGAGCCAGCATCTCATCTCAAGGAGGTCCTGGCGGGCGTCGGCGGCCATCAGGATCGGCGCCAGGCCATCAGCTTCAGCGAGAGCGACCTCCCACTCGCCGACATGGATCAGCATCTCGACGCGCAACATGCGGAACGGAGCAACGTAGTACGCTATGTCCGCGTCACGCGAGAATCCGAGGCCTTCATCGACCGCAGTGAGCGCTTGCCGCGCGCCCTTCACGGCGAGCACCGACGTGCAGTAGTTGTAGAGAAGAAGTGCGGTGTCGCCCTTGAGGCCCTGAGACCTGGATTCCGCGATCGCCGCTTCATACTCGCCCAGGGCGTCTTCCCGTCCAAGCTCAATATGGCTCATTGCGCGGCAGCTCAGCGCGCCGACAGGTGGTGGCATGCCCAGGTCGCCGGCCATCTCGATGGCCCGCTCGCAGAGACTCACGGTCCGTTCGAGGTCGCCCGCCGGACCCAGGTAGCTCCACAAGGCTTGCGAGGAGAGAGCCTCTACGAGGTCGCGCGAGGGTCCCCCGGCCTCGAGAAGCGCGACGGCAGCATCGCTCAGCCCGCTGATGTCGCCGCCCGTATACACGCGGCAGGCGACCTGCCGTTCCATCGCTTCGGCTGCGCCGCGCGTGTCGCCGGACGCCTTGAGCGCCGGAATGATCTCCTCGAGCAAGACGTCGGCCTCTCGCATCCGGAAGTCAAGCGCGCAGACCCCGGCCCACCCCAGCTGGATGCGCGGCCACCGTGGGTGAATTGCAGGAGCCAGGTCTCGCGCCTTGCCGAAGTGACGTTTCGCGGCAGTCGGGTCGAAGAGCAGCGCGCGTCTGCCGGCCTTCACCAGGTAGTCGAGCGCCGGGTCCAGCGTCTCGGAGGCGACGGCCTCGTCGCCGGCCGCGACAGCCAGTTCGTGAGCGCTGACATAGTGGTGCGCGATGATCTCCGCAAGTTCCTCGGCGCGTTCGCCGGCCACGCGCTCCAGCCACGCTGCCGCGGCGGCATGCTTGCGCGCGCGAGCGGCGCGCGGGAGCTGCTGGTAGGCGACGTCGCGGGCGAGAGCGTGCCAGAACGTGAGCTCGCTCTCGCCCGCCATCGTCGACGTGCGCGAGCGGTGGATGAACTGTTTCGCCGCAAGCTCGCGGAGAATGCCCGCAATGTCCCCGGGCTCGTGGCCGCCGACCGCCTCGGCGGCGCCGGCCCAGAACGTGAGACCGATGACGGCGGCGTCCGAGAGCACAGCCTTTGCATCCGGGTTCAGCGCGTCCAGACGCGCGGCGATGAGCGCCTGCACCGTATCCGGCAGCCGTCCCAGGGAACCCCGGTCGCGGAACAGGCGCGCCGACTCCTCGGCGAAGTACGGGTTGCCGGCCGCGCCCGCCAGGATGGCGGCCGGCACGTCGGCCGGCACGTCGCGAGCGCCGAGGAGCTCCTCCACAAGGCGTTCCATGTCGTTGGCGCGCAGCGGCGCCAGGTTCACACGACCTGCCGAGCGCACGGCCGCCGCGAACTCCGGGTGCGCGTCGAACAACTCCGGCCGCGCCGTCGCCACGACGAGCAGCGGGACATCGGCGGCCGCATCGACGAGCTGCTCGACGAACGCGAGCAAGGCCTCGTCGGCCCAGTGCAGGTCCTCGAACACGAGCACCAGCGGCTCGCGCTCCGCCACAAGCTCCAGAAACTGCGACCAGGCGGCGAAGTTCTCTCCCCGCGCGGCCTCCGGCGCGCTCTCGCCCAGCAGTGCCAGAAGGCGGTTGCGGAACCAAGGGCGGTCAGGGCTCTCGGGCAGGACCTGCTCCAGCTTGTCCGCGAGCGTCGCGCGGTCGTCGCTCTCGAGGATGCCGGCGTGCGCCTTGACGATCTCGGCGAGCGGCAAGAAGGCGACGCCTTCACCGTAGGGAAGGCAGCGGCCTTGGCGCCAGGTGACCAGCGTGGGCGACGCCTCGGCGTAGGCGGCGAGCTCCGCGACGAGGCGGGACTTCCCGATACCCGGCTCCCCAACGACGACGGTCAATTGAGGAAGTGAGGAGGCGATGACGCGTGCGAAGACGTCACACACGTACGCGAGCTCGCTGTCGCGCCCCACAAGGCTTGCGCTGTTCAGGCGCGAGGGATCCGAGCCCGTGCGAGCGACCGGCGCCACGGCGAGCCAGGCGGGTACGGGCTCCGCCTTGCCCTTGGCGATGACGGGGGGCAGCTGCTCGTAGACGATGGTGCGAGAAGAGAGAGCGTGGGTGGTGGCGCCGACCACGACGCCGCCGGGCGGCGCGGCTGCCTGCAGCCGGGCGGCAGTGTTCACGGCGTCACCCGTCAGGAAGCCCTCGCCGGAGCCCGGCGTCACATCGAGGCGCACTAAGGCCTCGCCGGTGTTGACGCCGATGCGGATCTGGAGGGGCGAGCCGTCGGGGCGCGTCATGCCCTCGAGCGCCTGCACGATGCGCAACCCGGCGCGCACCGCGCGCTCGGGGTCGTCCTCGTGCGCGGCGGGTACGCCGAACACGCCGACCACGGCGTCGCCGATGAACTTCTCGACGGTGCCGCCGTGGGATTCGATCACCTTGCGGGCGGCAGCGTGGTAGCGGCGGAGAACCGCGTCGACGTCTTCGGGATCGGCGATCTCGCTCATGGCGGTGAAGGCGACGAGGTCGCAGAAGAGGGTGGTCACGACCTTGCGCTCCTCCGCGCTTGGGGCCGGCGCGGACAGCGAGGCGCCGCACGCCATGCAGAACCTAGAACCAGGCGCGTTCCCTGCGCCGCAGTAGGGGCAAGTGACCACGTTACTCATGCCTCAGAAGAGCGTCCGTCTCCGCCAGCGCGGGCTTCGCCCCCAGCCGCGCGAAGATCACGCGGGCCGCGGCGAGCGGCGCCGCCGCCTCGGGCGCTCGGCCGAGCGCCGCCAGGCAGCGCCCCTGGCCGAGCAGGGCGTGTCCCTCTTCGTAGGGCACCATGAAGTCGCGCCAACGGGCGGCGGCGTCGGCGAAGCCGGCCGCCGCCGACTCGTGCGCGCCGCACGCCTCCGCAAGGAGAGCACCCACGGTCGCCATCACATGCTGCTGAACGGGCAGGAGGCCGTCTCCCCTGTCCCCCAGTCGTTCCGCCAGCTCGAGGCCCGAGCAGCGCAGCGCCAGACGCACGGCCTCGGGCACCATCCAGGCGTACTCCACAGTGCTCGCCGGTCGCGGCGTCGTCGCCCATTCGGTCAGCCAGCGTACGGCCGCCTCCGTCCGTCCCAACGCCACCAGGCCCACAGCCGAAGGCACAGCGTCGTAAGCATCCTCCCAAGGACTGGCAGCAGGGGACGAGGACCTGAGTGTTTCGAGCGACGCAAGCGCCTCCTCCAACACATCAAGCCGCCCGACCCGCTCGCCGACGAGGAGCTGGATCGCTTTCAGGGTTCGCGCGTTCTGCGGCACGAGGGCTTCCGGGAGATCATGCTCGCTCTTCACGATGTCCTCAGGCAAAGTGGCCCAGTCGCCGGTCATGAGACGCGACTCAAACCCCATGCTGCGCATGAACCTGGCGTCGGCGAGCATGCCCCGGCGCTCGAGGAGGTCGATGCAGTCGTTGAGGACTGCGTCTGAGGCCTTCGGACCCTCCACCCAGTAGACTGTGACCGCGCAGTTCCACATGCAACTGCTGAGCTCAAACCCGAATCCTCTCTCCGAGGTGTCCTGGGCGATCTGCACCGCGCGGCGCTGGTCGACAAGACCACCCACATCCCAGAGTGCGCAGCGGAGGCCGCCTCGCGTCGCGAGAACAGACGCCGGCACATCGAATCCCTGCTCCTCACAGATCGCCAAAGCCTCGTCGATGGCGTCGAGACCCACCCGCGCGTTGCCGGTTGTGAGGTACTGATTCCAGGCCCAGCTATCGAGGGCATCGACGAGCTCCGGAGACGGTGGGCGTGACCGCGCCAGAGCCAGCGCTTGCGCCACGAGCTCAGGTCGCGGGCGACCCGAGGCGGCCAGCACGAAGTGCAGACGCAGCAATGACCTGACCGTTCCGCTCATGTCGTCCTGCTGCGTGAAGTGCGACGCTGCCTCCTCCAGAACGGCCGCCGCGGCATCGTAGTCTCCGGCGAGCACGAGCATCTCCCCGAGGCCGAGGAGGAGCCGCGCGCGGGCCGCGTCCCCAGCCGAGGCGATCTCGAGGGCACGCTCGTAGTGCCGCCGTGCCGTGGCCACGTCGACCGACTGCGCCCGGTCTCCGGCCGCGCGCAGCCAGGTCACCGCGGACGCGCGGATCTCGGCAGCAAGACCGTCGTCCTGGAGAGCCTCGGCCAAGGCAAACGCGGTCGCGAGGTGATAGGCAAGGACCTCGGCCAGGTCGGCCGCGCGCGCGCCGGTCTGGTGCTCCAGCCACGCGGCGACGGCGACGTGCTTCCGCGCCCGCGCGGCTCTCGGCAGCTGCCGGTAGGCGACGTCGCGGGCAAGCGCGTGCACGAAGGCGAACTCGCACTCGCCGTCCATCGAGGACTCACGGATCCGCCGGATCAGATGGAGCTCGAGCAGGCTGGACAGCATGCCCTCCAGCTCCTGCGGATCGCGCGGCCCCATCGCCACCACAGCCCCGTCCCAGAAGGCGCTGCCGATCACGGCGGCGTCGCCGAGCAGCGCCTTCTGGCTCGCAGGCAGCGTGTCGAGACGGGCAGCGATGACCGCGTGCACGGAGTCGGGCAGCGCCACTCCCAGGAGCGAGTCGGTCAGGAGCCGCGCCGACTGCTCCGCGTAGAACGGATTGCCGTCGCAGCGCTCGACCACCTCACGCACCGCCTTGGCCCGGTCATCGGGCTCCCCGAGCAGACCTGTCACCAGTCGCGTCGTCTCGCCGCGTGAGAGCGGCCCGAGGCCGATCCGCGTCGCGCCGGAGCCGGAGGCAAAGCCCGGCTGCCGTTCGAACAGCTCGGGTCGCGCCGTCCCGACGATCAGCAAAGGGACCGCCGCCAAGTGCGTCGTCAGGTACTCGAGGAAGTCAAGCAGCGCCTCGTCCGCCCAGTGCAGATCTTCGAAGACCAGGACGGTGGGCTCGCTGGCAGCCAGATCCTCGAAGAAGCGCAGCCATGAAGCGAAGTTCTGCTCGCGCGAAGCCTCCGGGGCAGCGAGTCCAAGGAGTGCCCGCAGACGCTGGCGGAACCACTCCCGGTCCGGACCGGAGGGCAGGACGGCGTCCAGTTTCGCCTCGAGTGCGGGGCCGTCGTCGGTGTCGCGGATGCCAGCGTGACCCTTGACGATCTCCGCAAGCGCCCAGTAGGTGATGTTTTCGCCGAAGGGCGGGCAGAAGCCCTGGCGCCACGTGGTCATCTGCGGTCTGGCGTCAACAATGGCCAGGAGCTCGCGGACCAGGCGGCTCTTGCCGATGCCCGGCTCGCCGACGATGAGAACGAACTGAGAAGAAGACTGGGCCGCTGCCTTCTCGAAGATGGCAGTCAGGTAGGACAGCTCGACCTCGCGGCCGACCAGCGGGCTCAGGTCGCCGGCGTGCACGTCGATCCCGCGACGGGCGCGAGTCGCCGTCGCCCGCCACGCCAGTATCGGCTCTGCCTTACCTTTGGCGACTACCGGCGGGAGCTCCTCATACTCGATGACGTTGGCGGTGTATTCGTGGCTGGTGGCGCCCACGGCGACGCCGCCGGGCGGCGCCGCCGCCTGCAGCCGCGCCGCGACGTTCACGGCGTCACCGGTCAGGAAGCCCTCGCCGGAGCCGGGAGTCACGTCGAGGCGCACGAGAGCCTCGCCGGTGTTCACACCGATGCGGACCTGGAGGGCTGAGCCGTCGGGGAGGGTCAGGCCCGCGAGGGCCTGCACGATGCGCAGGCCGGCGCGCACCGCCCGCTCGGGGTCGTCCTCGTGCACCGCCGGCACGCCGAACACGGCCACGACGGCGTCGCCGATGAACTTCTCGACCGTCCCGCCGTGCGACTCCACGACGCGCCGGGCCACGGCGTCGTAGCGGCGCAGCAGGGCGTCAACGTCCTCGGGGTCAGCGCTCTCGCTCATGGCCGTGGAAGCGACCAGGTCGCAGAACAGCGTGGTGACGACCTTGCGCTCCTCGGCTGCGGCGGCGGGCGCGGCCAGCCGCGCGCCGCAGCTCAGGCAGAAGCGCGAGCCTTCAGGCAGCTCGGTGGCACACGATGGGCAGACGGTCATCGCTAGGCTCACCCTCCGCGGCAAGCTTACACGCGTGCGACGCGCCGCAGAAGCGGCACCGTATGCAGGCCAAAGCCGCGCCGGTCGCAGACGTTGTGCCGCTCGTCACGTGCGGCGTAGACTGCTGACGAGGCTCGTACGAAGCGGCGCCTCGCGGGGCGTCGACACCGCCGGCAGGAGGGGGCCGTCATGGGTGCTCGAGTCCGTCCACGGGTGCGCGCCGCCTTGGGCGCGCGCTTCCGCGTCACCGTCATCTGCATCTGCGTCGTGCTGGCCGCCGGCCTGGCCTTCGGCCTCGCGGCGGCGCTCGCCCAGAGCGGCGGCCCGTCGCCGGCGGCGCCCGCGTCCCCGGCGGCCTCAGCCTCCGCCGGCGCGGGCAAGACCATCCTGCGCGTCGGCTGGACGCACGAACCCGACAACCTGAACCCGTTCATCGGTCAGGTGTTCTCCTCGTACATGGTGTGGTACCTCACCTACGACGTGCTGGTCGGCGTCGACCCCGTCACGCTCGCTCCGGCGAAGGGGCCGTCCTCCGCGGGCCTCGCCACCGACTGGACGGTCAGCGCCGACGGCAAGACCTGGACCTTCACCCTGCGGCGCGGCGCGACGTGGACCGACGACCACCAGCCGGTGACCGCCCGCGACGTGGCCTTCACCTACAACTACGTCATCGACAACCAGCTCTCGGCCTTCACGACGCTCACCGAGGGCGTCAAGCACGTGACCGCCGTCGACGACCACACCGTGAGCTTCGACTGCTCACAGCCAAAGGCCGACATGCTCCTCGGCGCCGGCTCACTATTCATCCTCCCCGAGCACATCTGGAGCAAGGTGCCGGCCAAGACCGTGGCCACGAGCTTCACCAACGCGCCTCCAATCGTCGGCTCAGGGCCGTTCCAGTGCGTCACCTTCAAGAAGGGCGGCTACGTGGAGATGGTCGCCAACCACAGCTACTGGCGCGGCGCCCCCCAGATCGACGAGGTCCTCTTCGAGAACTACACCAACGAAGACACCATGGCCCAGGACCTCAAGGCGGGCACGCTCGACGCCTGTCAGGGCCTGCTCAACGCTCAGCTTCGCATGCTGCAGGACGTGCCCGGGATCTCAGCGCAAGGGATCCCGACCAACGGCTACGACGAGCTGTGCCTCAACTCGTACGATCCTCCGGGGGGCCAGAAGAGCCTCGGCAACCCGGTGCTGCGGGACTGGCGCTTCCGCCAGGCGCTGCAGTGGGCCGTCGACAAGGAGAAGATCTGCGCCGTCGTCTACGGCGGTCATGCACGCCCCGCGGACACCGTCATCACGTCCGACTATTACAAGGATCCCGACTGGCACTGGGCGCCGCCGGCCGATGTGGCCTACAGCTTCGACCTCACGAAGGCTGGGCAGGCTCTGGACGCCGCCGGCTACCGCGACGCGAACGGCGACGGGATCCGCGAGTCTCAGGGCAAGCCCATCGAGCTGCGCCTCTGGTCCCGGACAGAGAACGAGGAGAGCCAGCTCGAGGCCAAGTTCATGGCCGGCTGGTTCAAACAGCTCGGTCTGAAGATCGACCTGCAGACGCTCGACAGCGGCGCCCTGACCGACCGGATCTACAACACCGTGGGCGGCAAGCTCGCCCCAGACTACGACATGTTCATCTGGGGCTGGTACAGCAGCCTCGACCCCGGGTCTGGCCTCGGCTACTTCACCACGGCGCAGATCAACGGCTGGAGCGACTCGGACTACTCGAATGCGGAGTACGACCGGCTGTACGTGGAGCAGGGCCGCGCCATCGACGTGCCGGCCCGCAAGCAGCTCATCGACCGCATGCAGCAGATCCTCTACGAACAGTCGCCGTACGTCATGCTCACCTACGCTCAGGACAAAGAGGCCTGGAACACGGCGAAGTGGACCGGGTGGGAGCGCACGCCGCGAGGCTTCGGCAACGTCGTCATCCCGCCGTGGGGCATCGGTACGTACCTCACGGTGCGGCCGATCGCGGCGGCTGGAGCCACCACGAGCGGAAGCAGCTCGACGATCTGGGTCGTGGTCGGGGTCGTGGTCGTGGCGATCGTCCTGATCGTCGCAGTGGTCCTGGTGCGGCGCCGGAGGAGGCGGACGGTCGAAGAACCGGCGTGAGGCCGGGCTGCGCCCGGCCTCGCATCAGTCCGTGGCAGTCGCCTTCGCGAGCCAGTCGTGAGTCTCCGTGAGCGCCGGCCTCGCGCCGAGCCGCGCGAACATCTCGCGGGCCACGGCGAGCGGCGCTGCCGCCTCGGGCGCTCTACCGAGCGCCACCAGGCAGCGCCCCTGGCCCAGCAGGGCGTGCCCCTCTTCGTAGGGCGCGCCGAAGTCGTGCCAGCCTTCCGCGGCGCCGCGGTGCGCCTCAACCGCTGCGGCGAGATCGCCTTCCGCCTCGGCGAGAAGCGCGCTCGCCGCCGCCAGCATGTGGCGGTGGAAGGGGGATATCGCCGCGAACCCCTCGCAGAGCCGGGCGGCCAGATCTGGATCGTCACAAGCCAGAGCAGTCCGCATCGCGGGCAAGAGGAGCTGCGCCAAGGTGTAGCTTCCCGAGACGCCTGCGGCGCCCAGAAGCTCCTGCAACAGTCCGCGCGCCGCGTCCCCGTGACCGGACTGCTGCACGGTTGCCGCCCCGCAAACCAGGCAGAAGGGCGCATCCTGAGCGGTGGCTTGCCCGCGAGACCACGCCTCGGTGAGCCAGCGCGCGATCGGTGCTGCCTCGGCGGTCTGGCCGCGCGCAAGCAGCATCTGGATCTGGAGAGTGCTCAGACTGACCAGCTCCCAGAGGTCTTCGGCCTCCGCCAGCATCGGCCTCATCTCGGCGGCCACCTGGAGCGCAAGATCCCATTCGCCGAGCCAGAAGAGCGCATCCATGCGCAGGATCTGCGCGTCCAGGGAACATTCGTCCGCCCCGCACCTCCGGGAGTACTCCAGATACCCCTGTCCATGCGTCCCGTAAGCGCGAGGATCCTCCGAAAAGAGCGACTCCACGCAGAGCGCCTGAAGGCAGTAGCCGAGCGTCCAACCCAAGCCTTGTGCCCGCGCCTCCGTGACGGCGAGGCGCAGGTCATCGATGCCACGTGCGTCGCCCAAGCGGCCAAGACTCGCGCCCCGGTAGCTCAAGGCCTCTGGAGGTAGCGGAAGACCGAGTCCCGACGCCATGGTCAGCGCGCGCTCGGCGCAGTCAATGGCGCCGCGCGTGTCGAGATCGACGGCCAAGGCTCCGGCCTGTCTGACGAGCACCTCGACGAGCTCCGGGCTGGGGTCATCGCCCTCGAGGAGGGCGAGCGCTTCGCGCTGGTCGCGGGCACAGCGGGGGTCCCCGAGGAGAGAGAGGATCGAGTTGTGTCTGGTCAGCGCGACGGCGGCCTCGCGTCTCTCCCCCGCGGCGAGCAGCCCCTCCACTCCCGACTCGAGTGCCTCGGCGGCCTCTCTCAACCGGACGAGCTGTCTCAGGGCGTTGCCCCAGCGCACCAGCAGGCGGCTGCGCTCCAGACCTTCGCGAGGACACAGCGCGAGGGCGCGAGCATAGGAGCGCTCGGCGGCGGCGACGTCCAGCGGCAGGGAGCGGTCGCCGGCCAGCGTGAGGAAGCGGACGGCCGGATCGAGGAGCGCCTCGGCGAGATCCCCTTGACCGGCCGCCGTCGCCAGGTCGAGTGCGGTGACGTAGTGATGCGCGAGGACGTCTGCCACGTCTTCCACGCGCTCGCCGGCTTTGGCCTCGAGCCAGCCGGCGGCGGCGGCATGCTTGCCGGCACGCGCCACCCTCGTGAGCTCGCCGTAGGCGACGTCTCGCGCGAGCACGTGCCAGAAGACGTACTCGCGCTCGCCGGCCATCGACGAGGCGCGCGCGACGCGGATCAGCTCCGTAGCGGCGAGATCGGCGAGGTCGTGCTCGACCGCCGCGACCTCCCGCCCACTGAGCGCAGCGACCGCGCCGGACCAGAAGGTGCCGCCGATCACGGCGGCATCGGCGAGGACGGCCTTGTGCTCGGGCTTAAGGGTGTCGAGGCGCGCGGCGATCACGGCCTGGATGGAGTCCGGCAGCGGCAGCTCGACGCCCTGGTCGACATGGACCCCTTCCGCCGTCTGCAGCAGGAATCCCCGTTCGCGGAGCAGGCGCACGTACTCCTCCGCATAGAGGGGATTGCCGGCGCAGCGCTCGAGGATCGGCGCCCGGATCTCCGCCGGCGCCGCGTTGGTCTCGAGGAGGTCGGCGATGAGCCTGCCGGTGTCGTAGTCAGAGAGCGGCCGGAGCGTCAGGCGCTCCACGGGCAGCGCCGCGCCGAAGTCGGCGTGACGTTCGAGGAGCTCTGGTCTTGCCGTAGCGACGAGGAGAAGCGGGACCTCCCGGGTCCTGCCGGCAAGATGCTCGAGGAACGCCAGCATCGCAGCATCCGCCCAGTGCAGGTCCTCGAAGACCAGGACAGCGGGCCCGTCGCCGGCGAGGTGCTCGAGGAACCCCTCCCAGGCAGCGAAGTTCTCCTCGCGGGTCGCCTGAGTGGTCTCGAGGCCGAGCAGCGGGCGCAGGCGGTTGGCAAGCCAGGCCCGGTCGAGACCCTCGGGCACGACGGCCTCGAGCTTGACCTCGGCGACCTCGGGGCCGTCGCTGTCGAGGACGCCGGCGTGCGCCTTGACGATCTCGCCGAGGGCCCAGAAGGCGACTCCTTCTCCGTAGGGCAGGCAGCGACCCTGCCGCCAGGTGGCGAGCTGCGGTTGGCCGTCCAGCCAGGCGGCGAGCTCGGCGACCAGGCGCGACTTGCCGATGCCGGGTTCGCCGAGGACGAGAGCGAAGCGGGACGACGACGAAGCGACGGTCTCGCGGAAGAGCCGCTGCAGGGCAGCAAGCTCGTCTCGCCGCCCCACGAATGCCGTGGAGAAGTCGCGCCCGAGCTCGGCGCCGGTGCGGGCATGGGCTGCCTCGGCGAGCCAGACGACGAGCGGCTCGCTCTTGCCTTTAGCGATGACGGACGGAAGCTCCTGGTAGACGATGGCGCGAGCCGAGAGCGAGTGAGTCGCCGCGCCGACGACGACGCCGCCGGGCGGCGCGGCTGCCTGCAGCCGCGCCGCGACGTTCACGGCGTCCCCGGTCAGAAAGCCCTCGCCGGAGCCGGGCGTCACGTCGAGGCGCACGAGGGCCTCGCCGGTGTTGACGCCGATGCGGACCTCGAGGGGGCCGCCGTCCGGGCGGGTCGCGCCTTCGAGCGCCTGCACGATGCGCAGCCCGGCGCGCACCGCGCGCTCGGGGTCGTCC
>Ga0209083_1003169_pt1 | contig 14223 bp, 15 predicted proteins | sample AM7aDNAmetaG_FD_184132 | JGI IMG/M metagenome (GOLD analysis project Ga0209083, IMG submission 184132) | Freshwater microbial communities from Finland to study Microbial Dark Matter (Phase II) - AM7a DNA metaG (SPAdes) (version 3) | ecosystem: Environmental > Aquatic > Freshwater > Lake ...
AGGAAGCGCTCAGTCACTTTCCGCACTCAAGGCGAGGGTAATCGTGACCGAGATCGATCCGATCTGCGCGCTTCAGGCGACGATGGCGGGATATCAGGTCGCGCGCCTCGAAGATGTACTTGGTATAGGGGATATTTATGTGACCACGACAGGCAATATCGATGTCATTACTGCCGAACACATGTCAAAAATGAAAGACGAGTCTATCGTTTGCAACATTGGACATTTTGACAATGAGATCCAGGTGACTCAGCTTCAGAAATGGCCGGGCGTGAAGCGGATCAATATCAAGCCGCAAGTTGATAAGTATATTTTTCCCGACGGACATTCGATCATTCTGCTTGCGGAAGGCCGGCTCGTGAATCTGGGCTGCGCCACAGGACATCCGAGTTTTGTGATGTCGAATTCTTTCACGAATCAGACGCTCGCGCAGATTGATCTGGTGATGAATCCCAAGAAGCCCGGAGTGTACCGCCTTGAAAAGAAACTCGATGAGGAAGTGGCACGGTTGCACCTCGACAAACTGGGTGCCAAGCTTACCAAGCTCACGAAAAAGCAGTCCGAGTATCTTGATGTTCCTTTCGATGGCCCCTACAAGCCCGAGCATTATAAGTATTAGAAGATCGGGTTGGCGCGGCGTCTCATCCTGAGCGAGTTCTCCGGTAACGGTTCGTGGCCGTTCTGTCTATTTTTATAGGAGCTATTCATGCAAAACTTTATTTATAAAAATCCCACCGAGATCCTCTTCGGCAAGGGCATGATCCGCGAGATCGCGGGGCGTGTTCCCAAAGAGCAGGGCGTTCTTTTTCTCTATGGTGGTGGGTCCATCAAAGCAAATGGCGTTTATGAGCAAGTCAAGGCGGCGCTCAAAGGTCAGCGCGTGGTCGAGTTTGGGGGCATCGAACCGAACCCGCTTTTTGAAACCTGCCTCAAAGCCGTTGAGACCATAAAAAAAGAAAAAATTGGTTTTATTCTCGCCGTGGGCGGTGGGTCGGTCCTGGATGCCTCAAAATTTATTGCGGCCGCAGCGTGTTTCAGCGGCGCGGATTCGTGGTCCATTCTTCGTGAAAATGGCACCAACGTCAAAGCCGCCCTCCCGATCGGAGCCATTCTGACGCTTCCCGCGACAGGTTCTGAGGCGAATGGGAATTCCGTGATCTCCCGGAAGTCGACTCAGGAGAAACTTTGTTTTTTCTCGCGGCATGTGTTCCCTCTATTTTCCGTATTAGATCCTGAAACGACATTTTCATTACCCATCAAGCAAGTGCGTAATGGGATCGTGGATGCCTTCGTACACGTCATGGAACAGTACATGACGTACCCGTCAGAGGCACCGCTCCAGGACCGAATGGCAGAGTCGGTCCTTCAAACTTTGATCGAAGTGGCACCCGCGGCTCTGAAGAAACCAAAGGATTATGAGGCCCGCGCGACATTCATGTGGAGTGCGACGCTAGCCTTAAATACCCTGATCGGTTGCGGCGTACCGCAGGATTGGTCGACGCACATGATCGCTCACGAGCTGACCGCTTTTTACGGACTCGATCACGCCGAGACCCTCGCGATCATTCTTCCGGGGGTCTGGCAATACAAATTGACTGCCAAAAAGAAAAAACTCGAACAGTATGGCCGCCGCGTTTGGAACGTCAAAACTGCGAAAGAGGCCATCCTGAAGACGGAAGCGTTTTTCCATTCTATAAAGATGCCGACACGCCTTGGGGACTATAAGATTTCCGCCAAGGAAGCTGCGCGAAAAGTGCGTGAACGCTTCGCGGAACGGGATTCTGTTTTTGGTGAACACAGCGATATCACACCGGATGCTGTGTCAAAGATTATCGCCTCCCGCGCCTGAGCTTCTTTTAGAAGGAGCATGTTATGACGAAAACAAAGATCATTTGCACACTGGGTCCCGCTTCAAGCCGGAGCAGTGTCCTGCGGCAAATGATGCGAGCGGGGATGGATGTAGTAAGGCTTAATTTCTCCCATGGAACCCTTGCCGAGCATCTCGAAAAGATCCGGCTTGTCAGAGTGCTCAACAAAAAAAATCGTCGTCATATCCGTATTCTGGGAGATCTTGAAGGCTATCGCATGAGGATCGGCGAGCTGAAGGGACAACAGCCGGTCGAAGTTAAGAAACGGCAGGTTCTTTGGCTTACCACGGAAAACATTGTCGGAGAAGGCTCGCGTATTTCTTTTGACTGGGCAGGGTCTTTGCGGCCGATAAAACCTGGGCAGGCCGTCTTCATCGACGACGGGCTCATCGCCTTGAGGGTGGAGTCCCGAGATAAGAAGAATCTTAAGACGCGCGTAATTGTTGGCGGCATGATCAAAGAGCACAAGGGAATCAATATCCCCGGTGTGCGACTGGATGTCACAGGGCTGACCCGGAAGGACAAGGAGGATATTCGTTTTTGCATCGACCATAAAGTGGATTATATTGCGCAATCTTTTGTACGGAACAAACGGGATATTCTGGATCTTCGAACCCATCTGAAGAGTCATTCCCACACCTGCGACGTAATCGCCAAGATCGAGAGCCGGGAGGGGATCCGCAACATTGATGAGATTATAAGCGTTTGCGATGGGATCATGGTCGCGCGAGGCGACATGGGGATCTCGATCCCGATCTATGAAGTGCCGTATGTTCAGAAAAAGATCATAAAAAAATGCAACAAAGCGAAGAAATTTGTGATCACTGCGACCCAAATGCTTGAAAGTATGACCGAGCATCCGATTCCGACACGCGCTGAAGTTTGCGATGTGGCGAATGCGATCCTCGATGGGACGGACTATGTGATGCTTTCCGCTGAATCCGCCGCGGGCTTGTATCCCGTTCAATGCGTTGAGATGATGTACCAGATCATTAAATTCACCGAAAAAAACCCTTCGGTATAAGAACATTCCTTTTAGGAACCCAGAAAAGAATTTTAGACAATGACCGTTCTCTTGCAAGTCAACGAGCTCCACAAAGCCTACGGGGCCGTGACGATCCTGGACGAAGCGACAGCGTCCTTTGGCGATGACCAGAAGATAGGTGTGATCGGTCGCAATGGGGCGGGGAAATCCACGCTTTGTCGTATCATTACCGGGCACGAATCGGCCGATAGTGGCACCATCACACGTAATACCGCTCTGCGTCTCTCCTATCTCGAACAGCATGACACGTTCAAGCCAGGTGAAAATGTCCTGGATTTTTTAATGCGTACGACGCGAGCCGAACACTGGGAATGCGGGCAAATGGCATCGCGGTTCCAGCTCAAGAATGAGATCCTTGAACAATCCGTACGCAATCTCCCTGGAGGTTTTCAGACCCGTGTGAAACTTGCGGCCATGCTCTTGGGCGATCCCAATTTCTTGATCCTCGACGAACCGAGCAATTATCTGGATTTAAGCACTCTGATTCTGCTCGAGAATTTCCTGATCAATTTCCGCGGTGGATGTCTTGTGGTGTCCCACGATCGTGAATTCCTGAAGCGGACCTGCGACCACACCCTGGAGGTCGAACACGGAGAGCTGGCCCTTTTCCCTGGGGATATCGAGGAGTATTTCGAGTTCAAGGAGGAACAGCTTGCCCAGAAGCAGGCTTATAATCGCGGTCTCGACAAGAAACGCGAACAACTCCAGACCTTTATTGACCGGTTCAAGGCCAAGGCTTCCACGGCGACGCGCGCGCAATCGAAAATGAAACAACTTTCGAAGCTCAAGACGATCGAGATCGCGCACCCCATGAGTACGGTCAAGATCCATATTCCTCCGGTGGAACCGAAAGCGGGAGTGGCGGTCACCTGCGAAGACCTCGTGATCGGTTATCCCGAGAAGGACATCGCCCGAAACATTCAAGTCGAGATCGATCGTGGAAAACACGTCGCAGTGCTTGGCAATAACGGGGAGGGGAAGACGACGTTCATGAGGACCCTTGCGGGGAATCTCCAACCCAAGGGCGGCAGTTTCCGGTGGGGAACGGGACTGAAGATCGCTTATTACGCGCAGCATGTCTTCGCGGTACTTGATCCGGAAGATGATGTTTACACCTATCTCTTGCGCGAAAGCGCTGACGGCGTGAACCGCCAGGATGTCCTCAATATGGCCGGATGTTTTCTTTTTAAAGGGGATGATGTGGAAAAGAAAGTGAAAGTCCTAAGCGGAGGCGAGCGAGCACGGCTTGTTTTGGCGGGAATTCTTCTTTCCAAGAGCCATGTCCTCCTTCTTGACGAACCAACGAACCATCTGGATTTCGAAACGGTGGAAGCTTTAGGGAGCGCGCTCAAATCTTTCTCCGGCACCGTGGTTTTTATCAGCCACGACCGTACTTTCGTGAATCTTCTGGCCTCGAGCATTCTCGAAGTGAAAAAAGGTCGTATCCTTCATTACCCCGGGAGTTATGAAGATTATGTTTATCACCTAGAGCAAGTAGCTCGGGGGGAGGAAGAGGATAACGATGAGGATAATGCGTCGGCATCTTCCCAAAGCACTGCTTCCAGAGTTCCTGTTGCGGCCCAGCCGCTAAAGAAGAATGAGCATAAGGCTGAGCTGGCAAAACTCCGGAAGCAAATGGAAAAGGCCGAGGGTCGCGCGCGGCATTTTACGGAGGAACGCAACAAGGTCCTAGAGGAGATGGCGAAGAACCCACTCCATTTTTCTAAGGATCGCAATGCGCACTTGAAAGAGTTGCAGATCCAGATCGAAGCTGCCGAATCCGAGTGGAACACCCTAGAAAAGAAAATAGGAAAACTTCAAGGATGAGAAATTTTGACGAGAGAGGAGGGCCCCGGGGGCCTCGTCGGGAGCGTCATTCAAGCCATGCCAGACAGGGGCAAGGTCCTCACCGTCCTTCGTACCGCCCTCCCCATGAAGAATCGCGCCGCGTAGTGGCCGAAGATGAGCAGAAATTTTTTGCCAGCATCGCCGTGGATCCTACGCCACGAATCCGACTTGAAGATGGTTCTCAGGAACTCACGATGCGTGTCATGGACTTGATCTGCCCGATCGGGATGGGACAGCGCGGGCTCATTGTGGCTCCTCCAGGCTCCGGAAAAACGACTTTTCTGAAACACCTTTGCCAGGCTGTAGCAAAAAGCCGGCCCGAGATGAAACTTTATTGCCTCTTGATCGATGAACGGCCCGAGGAAGTTACGGATTTCCGGCGCAGCGTGACAGCCGAGGTCCGGTGGTCCTCCTCCGATCAGTCGTACGATCATCATATTGAGACGGCGCGTGAACTCATGCAGCAAGTGTATCGCGAGGTTGCAGCCGGAGCGAACGTGATGGTCTTGGTCGATTCTCTGACGCGTCTTGCACGCGTGCATAACGCGGAGCAACGCTCCAGCGGCCGGACACTTTCTGGCGGCGTGGATGCTCGTTCGATGGAAGTGCCCCGGCGAATTTTTGGATCTGCCCGTAAGATCGAGCATGGAGGGTCGCTGACGATCCTCGCAACGATCCTCGTCGAGACCGGAAGCCGTATGGACCAGCTTATCTTCGAAGAATTCAAGGGCACAGGCAATATGGAGATCTTTTTGTCGCGTGAGATCTCGAACCAGCGCATTTATCCGGCGGTGGACATATCAAAAAGCGGGACGCGCAAAGAAGAACTTCTTTTTACGTCGGAAGAGCTGGAACCGGCGCGCCGAATACGCCGTGCTCTGGCCGGATTGAAGCCCATTGAGGCGATCAGCGCGCTGATCGAACAACTTAAGAAATATCCCGCGACGAAAGACCTTCTCGCCGCCGTGAGTAAACTCCAATGACAGGGGGCGCTGAGGAGATGAACGATCTCGGAATGCAGCCCCTGGATGCCCTGATGACAAAGCACGGGCTTACGAACCATCTGCTGGTTGCCAACTCGACCGAGCAGCTGTCCCATAAAGTGGTGCAAAAAGCGCGCAAGGGGAGACGTCTTACGTCCAAAGCCAAGAACAAGATCCTTGATGCCTTGCACAGGGCACTTCCTGAGCAAAAATTTGCGCATCGAGACCTTTTCAATTACTAAACATTCAAAGAGGAACGTACAATGCCCAACTTCAAAGTAACCGTAGTCGGAGCAGGTTTTGTCGGCGCGACAGCAGCACAACGCATTGTTGAAAAAAATCTCGCAGATGTTATTCTTATCGATATTGTGGAAGGACTTCCGCAAGGCAAGGCCCTGGACATGATGGAGTCCGCGCCTGTTGAAGGATTTTCCTCGAAAATCACCGGTTCGAATAGTTATCCGGACACAGCGGGTTCCGACGTGATCGTGATCACAGCGGGACTTGCACGCAAACCTGGCATGAGTCGAGATGACCTACTTTTTAAGAACGCCGAGATCGTTGGTGGGATCGTGACGGAATGCGCTCGCTATTCTCCGAATGCGATCATGGTCATGGTCACCAACCCGCTTGATGTAATGACCTGGCTTGCCCAGAAAAAGTCGGGATTTCCGGTCGAACGCGTGATCGGGATGGCGGGCGAACTTGATTCCTCAAGGTACGCTTATTTTATCGCGGAAAAACTTGGCTGCAAGCCGTCTGATGTTAAGGCGACGGTGCTTGGCGGCCATGGCGACCAAATGGTCCCGGTGCCGGAGCTGACCCAGGTCAACGGAAAGCCGATCACGAAGCGCCTGGACAGCGCCACGATCGAAGCGATCAACCAAAGGACCCGTGACGGCGGAGCGGAGATCGTGAAGCTTCTTAAGACCGGCAGCGCTTATTATGCGCCGTCGTCTTCTGTCGTAAAAATGGTCCGTGCGATCCTCCAAGATTCCGGAGAAGTTATCCCGGCCTGCGTTTATCTGAAAGGGCAGTATGGATTGAACGATGTTTATTGCGGCGTGCCGGTGGAACTTGGACCCAAAGGCGTCAAGAAGATCCTCGAGATCTCTATTAATGACGGGGAGCGAAAGGCGCTTCATGCCTCCGCCGAGGATGTGCGCGTCAACTTCTTGAAATTAAAGATCTAAGGGCGTCAATTATTACAGAGCTGGTCGCGACCTTTCGATAGAAACAGGATTTTTTTTCGTTTAAGATAGCGTGCATGATTCCCTTAAATAAAGAAAAGAATTTATGATCCTCACTCTCAACGGGAAACAAGAATCGATTGAAAGGCCAGTAACGCTCGACGTGCTTGTCACGGCCAAGGGACTGTGTCCTGACAAGATCGTGGTCGAACACAATTTCAGCATCATTTCCAAAGAAGACTGGTCCAAGATCACGCTTAAGGACCAGGACATGATCGAGATCATCAGTTTTGTGGGAGGCGGATGACCATGGAAGACCTTCTGACGCTCGGAGGGCGTTCGATCAAGAGCCGTCTTCTGATCGGGACCGGGAAATTCGCCAGCTATTCTCTGATGAAAAAGGCCCTGGAAGCCACCCAAGCGAATATTGTGACCGTGGCGCTGCGGCGAGTCGACACAGGTTCCAAGGCCGATAATATTCTGGAATATATCCCAAAATCCTGCATTCTGATGGCCAACACCTCCGGAGCGAGGAACGCGAACGAAGCGGTGCGTATTGCCAGGCTTGCCAAAGCGAGTGGCAGTGGGAACTGGATCAAGATCGAAGTGGTTCAGGACAATAAATATCTTTTGCCGGATAATCTGGAGACGCTCAAAGCTGTGGAGATCCTTGTCAAAGAGGGATTTATCGTGCTTCCTTACATGAGTCCGGATCTTTCCATGGCCAAGCGCATGGAGGATGCCGGCGCAGCGGCGGTCATGCCCCTCGGTTCTCCTATTGGTAGTAATCGGGGCGTGAAGACCCGAGAGCTTGTGGAGATCCTCGTGCGTGAGATCAAGGTGCCCGTGATCGTAGACGCGGGTTTGGGCAGTCCTTCGGATGCTTGCGAATGCCTCGAGATGGGTTGCGCGGCGGTGCTTGTGAACACGGCGATCGCGATCGCGCAGGATCCTGTGGCTATGGCGCGGGCGTTTAAGGAAGCTGTGGGCGCCGGACGTAGGGCTTATCTCGCAGGGCTTGCCTCTTCGGGGAGCGAGGCCAGCGCCTCTTCTCCGTTGACCGGATTTCTCCGGGATGAAACGCGCTGAGAATGAGTTACTACGACATTCTTCTGAAATACAAAGATCTTCCCTTCGAGAAGATCTTTCGCGAACGTTCATCTCATGAGGTTGAGCGTTCAATCCACTCCGATGTCCAGGATCCTGAGCGGTTTTTAGCGCTCCTTTCTCCGGCTGCGGAGAAATTTCTGGAACCCATGGCGCAAAAGGCACATGCCTTGACCCTCCAGCATTTTGGCCGGACGATCCAGCTCTACACCCCGATGTATCTTTCAAATTTTTGCGAAAATGAGTGTGCTTATTGCGGGTTTAACGCTCGGAACCCCATGCCCCGAAGAGCGTTGACCCTGGAGGAAGTGGAAAAAGAGGCCGCGTTCATCGCCTCAACCGGGATCGAGCATCTTCTTATTCTGACGGGAGACTCGAGAAAGAAAAGTCCGCCCACTTATATCAAAGAATGCCTCGGAGTGCTTAAAAAATATTTCAGTTCGATCTCTGCCGAAATTTACGCGCTCACCGAAGATGAATATTCGGATTTCGCACGCTCAGGCATTGATGGGTTGACCTTGTATCAAGAGACCTACGATGAGGCGGTCTATCATCGGGTGCACAAGTCGGGGCCAAAAAAGGATTTCCGTTTCAGGCTGGATGCGCCTGAACGCGCCGCGAAAAGTGAAATGAGAAGCGTGAACGTCGGGGCGCTTCTTGGGTTGAGCGATTGGAGAAAAGAAGTTTTCTTGATGGGCCTTCACGCCCAGTATTTGCAGAATCGTTACGGGGAAGTCGAGGTCGGCGCTTCACTGCCGCGCCTGAGACCGCACGTCGGGGATTTCAAAGAAATTATTAAAGTAAGCGACAAAGACATGGTGCAGATCATGGTGGCTTTAAGACTTTTTTTGCCACGGCTTGGGATTGCGCTTTCGACACGGGAAGGCGCTTCGTTAAGGGAGGATCTCTTACCTCTCGGGATCACGCGTATGTCGGCGGGTTCTACGACACGTGTCGGCGGCCACACCATCGCATCGCCCAAAGAAGAGAACGCTCCTCAATTTGAGATCTCCGACCCGCGAGATGTCGAGGAAATGAAGGCCGTGCTCGTCGCCAAGGGGTATCAACCCGTTTTAAAAGACTGGATGCAAATCTGATGGACGCGTTCCGGAAGAACCTTATGACAAAGCTCGGTGAAGCGAAGCTCGCCAAGATCGAAAAAGCGAAGCTCGGGATCGCGGGCGCGGGTGGTCTTGGCTCAAACTGTGCGGCCTGTCTTGTGCGCGTGGGATTCAAACATTTCACGATCGCGGATTTCGATCTTATTGACCCCTCCAACTTGGATCGGCAATTCTATTTCGAGGACCAGGTTGGAATGAAGAAGGTCGAAGCTTTGCGGATTAATCTCCAGAGGATTAACCCTCAGTTGGAACTTCGCATGTTACCGGTGAAATTGGAGCCCGCCAATATTCCGGAAATATTCCATGACTGCGATGTCGTGGTGGAGTGTCTGGACCGGGCGGAGGCGAAGAGCATGCTTGTTTCCAGCCTTCTTTCCTCCGGGAAATTGATCGTCTCGGCCTCCGGGCTTGGAGGATATGGTTCCAGTGATGACCTGAAGGTTCGTAAGCTCAAGCCGAACCTTGTTTTGATCGGCGATTTCACGTCCGATATCGAGAGGGCCCCCGCACTGTCACCCCGAGTCAGTATCACTGCAGCCAAACAGGCAGATGCTGTGCTCGAATTCGTGGCTGGGAAATAGCCTGTGAAAGATCTCTTGCAGGCGCAGATCTTTTCCGGTTTTCCCTCCTGGAAGTCCATTGCTTATCAAAAGGAATTGACACCTAAGATCCTTAAATTTGAAATCACTGTCGCCGAGGAAGCACGCCCCCTTTATCTTGCCTCGATCATCTCTAAGGATGAAAAGATGGCCTGGCAATCATTCCAGGACGTTTTAGAGCATACGATGGGCCTTGCCCAAAACAACATGCGCGGGTTTTTCGGTTTTGACGTTCTTTCTGTGGATATTCAAGACGGCATTCGGAACTTCGATCCGAAGGCTCTCAGCCAGCTTCTCATCAATCATTCAAGGGGTCTGGGGCCGGATCAAAAAGTGCTTATCCGTTACGGGCAACTTTTTGCTCTTTTGCATTATCGCGCCCCGGCTGAATGGGGAAAGATCGAAGTGAAAACACATGTGGAATTCTTCAGCCAGGAATCCACCTCTTCACTTTCGACGGATGTAAGCGAGGCCAGTGTTCGGGCGGCTTTGCTTGGCGGAGGTATGAAAAAAAAAGCAGGAGGGCAGCTCGATCTGCTATTAAAGAAACTTTTAAATGAAAGCGGTGGGGAGCCTCGCGCGATCTATATCCTGCATGATCTCAGTCTCAATCTCGTGTGGGATCGGACCAACGAGGTTCAGCAAGAAAGAGTACGCACCTGGCTCGAGAAAGAAAAGCAAGCCCGAAAGGGGATCTTGCCGGAGATTTATTACCATCATTCTTCCATTCGCACCTGCTTGGATCTTAAATAAGACACCATGAACCCTGAAGAGCCACCAAAAAAAAGGCGACTGCGTTACAAGGGCACGCATCCGCGCCGGTTTGAGGAAAAATATAAGGAACTCCATCGCGAGCAATATGCGCCGGATATCGAAAAGATATTGAAGAGCGGAAAAACGCCTGCGGGTTCGCATCGTCCGATCTGCGTTCAAGAGACCCTGGAAGTTCTTCGTCCTAAACCCGGTCAAACGGGTTTAGATGCGACGCTGGGATTCGGGGGACATGCCGAAGCGCTTCTCAAACGCATCAGGCCGGGTGGACGCCTTTTTGGGATCGATGTGGATCCTATTGAGATCGTGCGGACAGAAGCGCGTCTCCGGGGGTTAGGTTTCACTGAAAAGGAATTGATCGTTCGACGTATTAATTTTGCGGGGATCCCCAAGCTCCTTATGGACGCCGGGGGTGGTTTTGATTTCATCCTCGCGGATCTTGGGGTTTCATCGATGCAGCTGGATAATCCTGCGAGGGGTTTTACGTACAAAGTGGAAGGGCCGCTCGATCTTAGAATGAATCCTGAAAGGGGCCAACCGGCATTCGTTCTCCTTCGAACACTTTCAGAAGAAGCTCTCGAGGGAATGCTCAGGAGTCATTCCGATGAGCCTCATGCCCCAACGATTGCGAAGGTTGTTTATAAAGCTCGGGAAGAAATTTCCACCACGACGGCGCTAGCGGATGCCGTACGGAAGGCACTCGCCCGCGTATCTCTTTCAAACCCCGACGAAGAGATCCCAAGATCGATCCGGAGGACTTTTCAGGCCCTGCGCATCGCGGTGAATGATGAGTTCTCGGCGCTCAACCAGTTCTTAAGGAGTCTGCCTTTCTGCCTTCAACCCCACGGCAGGGCTGCGGTCTTGACCTTCCACTCCGGAGAAGATGATCGTGTGGTACGTTCCTTCGAAAAGGGGGCGGAATCTGGAATTTATGAAGCCATCGGGCATGAGCCCATACGAGCCACTTCCCAGGAACGCTACGATAACCCGCGATCGAAGAGCGCGATATTACGTTGGGCAGTCAAAGCAGCCTGAAAAAAATTATGACACAAGATAAAGTGAGAAAAGAAAATATTGCCGATCCAGCGTACCTTTTTTTTGACACGGAGACGACTGGATTGCCAAAAAGCTGGAAAGCGCCGGTCTCGGACACCGCGAACTGGCCTCATATCGTTCAGATCGCTTGGGCTCTTTTTGATAACAGCGGAAAGCAGCTCGCGTTTCAGGATTATATGATTAAGCCAGAAGGTTTTGTGATCCCTGAAAGCGCGACAGCCATTCATGGCATCAGCACTGAAAAGGCCCTGAAAGAAGGGCGGCCAGCCGCGGAGGTCTTGAAAGAATTTTCCGGAGCGCTCCAAGGGGCGGCGCGCCTCGTCGCGCATAATCTGGATTTTGATGAAAAGATGGTTCGAGTCGAGTTGCTTCGCCTGAGGATGTCCGATGGGTTAGGGGAAATCCCAAGAATATGCACCATGAAGGCCTCAACAAAATACTGCAAGATCCCGGGGCCGTATGGCGACAAGTGGCCGAAACTCTCCGAGCTTCACATCAAACTCTTCGAGGTGGATTTTGAAGATCAGCACAACGCCGCGTCGGATGTGCTCTGCTGCGCGAAATGTTTCTTCGAATTGAGGCGTCGCGCCGTCATTGGTGACAGGCAAAACATTTAATTTCTTTAAAATGTGTCTGGTCAACCCTGACCAGTGCAAGTATAATTATCCGCGTCTTCAAGATGTCTTCAAATCGATCTAAGAGCATGCTTTTTTAAAAAGAAAGAGTGGTATGGGGAAAACAATCCTTGTGATCGATGATGAAGATCATATCTGTCAGATCCTCAAAGAAAAGTTCGAGTTGCTTGGCCACAATGTTCTGACGGCTCTTGAGGGGGCAGAAGGTTTGTTGAAGACGGTCGAGGGGAAGCCCGATTGCGTGATCCTTGATATCTACATTCTCAAAGGTGAAGGCGGATTGAGTTACATTCGCAAGCTTCGCACCTATTCCCATAAAAACCCGCAAGAACAGACTCGCATTAGAGAAACACCTGTGGTTGTGCTTACCGGCACGGGGAAGACGTTGGAGCCGCTTTTCGAGTCCGAAAGAATCAGCGGTTTTCTTGAGAAGCCTTTCGATTTTGGAAATCTCCGGGAGAAAGTCGAGCAAGCCCTCCGGATACGTTAATTCGCTTTTCCTGCTATTCCCCCTAGGTTTCAATCCTCCTGTGTCCTGCGGTTCTTCCTAAAAAGGAAACGAGTCTTCTTCGTACACGAAAATACGTTGGCAAAGAAGTGGGACGAATTCAGCTTTTAGCGCATAACCATGGCGCTACGAGCCTGAGGCTTTTTAAATGATCGGAAAGATTTTCTTGAACGGGGTGGGGAGAGAAGACTGAAAGGTTTTGAGCTCGCCTGTGATGGGATGGGGGAACGAGAGGAAATAGGCGTGGAGCGCCAGGCGGCGGAAGGGGTCGGATCGGGCGCCGTATTTCTCATCGCCCATGATGGGGCACCCCATGCCGAATAAGTGGACGCGGATCTGGTTCTTTCGGCCGGTCTCAAGCGTCACTTCCAGAAGCGCATAGCCTTCATTTTCACGAAGCACGCGGTAATGCGTAACGGCGCGCTGGGCTTCGGGATGGTTTTTTGAAACACTGTAGACCCGCTTAAAATCGTCTTCCCGGAGATAATTCTCGATCGTTCCCGCTTGTTCCTTGGGAGTGCCTTCTGTGATCGCATAGTATTTCTTGGTCGCGAGATCCCAATGCCCCTGCAGCGTGCGCTTGACCGCATCACTTTTCGCGAAAACAAGGAGCCCCGACGCATCTCGGTCCAGCCGGTGCACGATGTATACGCGCCCACTTTCGTCTTTTGTCTTGGAGCGCTCATATTCATTGAGCATAAAATAAAGCGTCGCTTCCTTTTCCCGCTCCGTGCCCATGGTCAGTAGGCCTGCTGGTTTTTCCACCACCAGGAGATCGCTGTCTTCATAGACGATCTTGAGTCCCAGTTCCGTCTTGGACCTTTCAACAGAAGCGCGTTCTTTCCCTAAGATCTCAACCTTGTCGCCGGGCTTTAAGGGATGCTGGTACCAGGTGACCTCGCGGCCGTTGACGTGGACAGAACCGAATTTAAGGATCTGTTTGATCTTGGTCTTTTTGAGGTCTTTGAGGACCTGGAAGAGGAAATCCTGAAGAAGTGTTTTTTCCGTGACGGAGAAGCTTCGCACGCCTTATCCCAAGATGCGGGTGATGAAAAAGCTCGGGAAAATACCCATTGCCAGAACGCCAAGGAACAGGAACCAAAGCGCGACCGTCAAGGCTTGGGAGGGAGAAGGGAAAGCTGGGCCTGTCGCCGGGGTCAGATACATGAGACGGATGATCCGGAAATAATAATAGGCCGCGATCACGCTGTTAATGGCAGCAAAGATCGTAAGCGTGATGAATTTTCCCTGAATGGCTGCTGCGAAAACATAATATTTTCCGATGAATCCCGCTAGAGGCGGAAGTCCCGCGAGAGAGAGCAGGAAGATCGTGAGCATGGCCGCGGCCATAGGGGAACGTTGGGAGAGGCCTGCGTAAGTGTCCAGAGAATCACTTTGGGTCTCGCCCCCGACAAAGAGGACGACCGCGAACGCGCCGAGATTCGTCAAAAGATAAGCGAGTAAATAAATCAGGATCGCACCACGGCCCAGA
>Ga0209083_1003171_pt1 | contig 14218 bp, 9 predicted proteins | sample AM7aDNAmetaG_FD_184132 | JGI IMG/M metagenome (GOLD analysis project Ga0209083, IMG submission 184132) | Freshwater microbial communities from Finland to study Microbial Dark Matter (Phase II) - AM7a DNA metaG (SPAdes) (version 3) | ecosystem: Environmental > Aquatic > Freshwater > Lake ...
GCCCACACTGCAGCTGCAGCCGGTCGGCGGTCGTGCGGACTCCCGCCTGTGGAATGAATTCATCCACCGCTACCACTACCTCGGCTTCCAAACCCTCCCCGGTGCGCAACTGCGCTACTGGGTCAGCACCGGAGGCCGCCTGGTCGCGCTGTTGGGCTTTGGCGCCGCCGCCTGGCAGTGCGCCCCGCGCGACCGCTTCATCGGCTGGGACCACGGGCAACGCCAGAAAAACCTCCATCTCGTCGTCAACAACGCCCGCTTCCTGATCCTGCCTTGGGTCTGCTCGAAAAACCTCGCCTCCAAAACATTGGCGTTGGCAGCCAGGCAACTTCCGGGGGACTGGCAGCACCGCTATGGCTACCGCCCGCTGCTGCTGGAAACCTTTGTCGAAAAAGACCGCTTCACCGGCGCGTGTTACCGGGCGGCCAACTGGCTCCATGTAGGACAGACCCAGGGGCGGGGCAAGCTCGGCCCATCCGGCAAGCAGAGCGTCCCCATCAAGGACGTATGGCTGTATCCCTTGGGAAAAAACTTCAAAAATGGGCTGATCCGGTAATTTTCGGATACGGGTTGGCCGAATATTTACAGTCCTGATGCCGTAAAATCCTCGCTGGCTTGACATCCCACAGCCGTTTTAACAAGAACTCCAGCAGAGGCAGATCACCGGGCCGGCCTTCAACATCATGGATGATCCGATCCGCCAGACCGCATTCAAAGGCGACTGGCAATTGCGTTACTGGTTTTGTGACGGCCTCACGCAGTTCGTCAATATTCATTGGTCCCAAGTTCACTTGCGCTCCTTGCAGTCGGTCGGACAGTGGCCGATAGCCAATCGCGTAACCAAGAAAATCCACACGCAAGGTCAGTAACACCGTCAGTGGGCCAGAAGTAGTCGCCCGCAACAATTGATTAATGAACTCCGTCGCGACGGTTGTACCATCCTCCCCGCCATAGGTATAGAGTTCCTCCCATTGATCCACTACCAGCAGGAAGCGTCTAGTGCCAGCTTGTTTTTCGAGAATGCGTTTGATCACATCACGCAATTCGATATCCCTTTCTTTCAGTTTATGGGCAAGTTCTCTAGTCTGGTTGAGTCGGTCAATTTCGCTCAAATTTGTTTCCAGCAGCGGCAGCAGCCCCGCTGCCAGATGATGAAAAGGCAGGTCGCTGGGAACCATAGTGACGATTTCCCAAGGTTCTAGGATCTCCCCACGCAGTTTTGGCACCAGCCCAGCGCGAACCACGGAAGATTTGCCTCTGCCCGACGAACCGACCAAAGCGACAAATTGGTGTGATCGTAAGGTCTGAACCAGAGTGGCAATGGCGTTGTCGCGGCCAAAGAAGAACGCGGCATCTTCCTCGCGGAAAACTTGGAGTCCTTTGTAAGGACAGATAGAAGTCAAGGTCTCAAGCTGACGTTCGCGAAACAGGGCATCGGGCGGTTCGCCACGGATGCCAGCGGCAAGGATGTGCAAAGACATCTCATCGGCAAGACCAGAACGGAAATCCACCCAAGTGTTTTGACCGAGGAAACCCAGCGGTGGCTCAGCCCCAGGCAACAGCACCGGAATCACCGGAAAACTGTTTTGTCGGGCTTGGCGGTCCAAGGCGGAATACACCTCCCGTAGCTGCCACGGACCCATTTCCCCAGGCCCAACACACACTGCCACCGCACCACAGGCCGAGAGTGCATGTTCCAATGTTCTAAACCACGTCTGACCTGGAGTCAGATTCCAACGGTCAAAGAAGACTTTAAGATCATGGTAATCCTGAAGCTTTTTCGCCAAAGCGCTAACCCGTGCAATGTCGCGCGAATGGTAGCTGAGAAATACATCGTAATTGACCTGCATGTCTTCTTGACCCATTTGTGTTTTATCGGCTGCTTGAAAATGTTGACAATAAAAATGAGTAATTACATCATATTTTTCTGAGCATCAAATCTTGGGTTATTATTAAGCCTAAGTTGGATAAAATATCTTGTAAACAAAAAGTTTCTTGAATCTGAATAAACTACATGATCATAATAATCAATAGTATACAGAATGATTAGCTCACCAAAACACAAACTTCTGGAAATTTGCGATCTGGTGGTTGACTTTGAAGACACTCACTCGCCATCTCACAGAATTCTAGATGGAATAGACTTAACGCTACAACAAGGTGACGCGTTGAGTCTAGTTGGCGAGTCAGGATCTGGCAAGACCGTATTGGCTCTGACAATATTGGGGCTGTTACCAGAAACCGGTCATGTCAGAACTGGTAAGGCATTGTGGAATGGAGTTGACCTTTTGAGGTTAAATGAGAACGAGCGACGCAAGATCCGTGGCAGTCAAATTGCCATGATCTTTCAGGATCCTCAGGCATCCCTGAATCCAGTTCATCCTGTTGGTAAGCAAATTGCTTGGTTACTCAGACTTCACCGCGATGTCAGCAGGGTTGAGGCAACATTGGAAGCTTTACAATTGTTTGAATCTGTTAAACTTAAAGATCCTGAGCGATGCTTTTATAGCTATCCACGCGAACTGAGCGGCGGAATGTGCCAACGTGTCATGATTGCTATGGCGCTTGCATGTCGTCCCAAGCTCTTAATTGCAGACGAACCAACCAGTGCGCTAGACGTAACCACTGCTGCAGGAATCGTGAACCTTATCGGTGATCTCCGTCAATCTTCCGGTTTGTCGATTCTTTTTATTACGCATGACCTAGGTCTTGCTGCGAAGGTGTCGCAGCATGTCGCCATAATAGACAAAGGTGTGATAGTAGACCAACGACCCATATCCGAGGTCTTTAGTACTTCAATACACCCAATTACACGCCGTCTGTTGGCCTCTTACGAGGCTCTTAGCCCAAATTTTTTTGGAACAGACCAACCCAACATTACTGGAGCTAATTTATGAACGGTGCCTTAAGTATTTCGGGAAGCAACGGTGTCCGTCTCGGTCGAGACCACACTCAAGCTGCCATGTCAGCCCTGACCGATCTTCTAAGCGGTCGCATTGAGATGTCTCAATTTCGTGAGCGCCACGAAGCCATTCCAAAGAAACAAAGTCTGACGATGTTGGTCAACGACAAGTGCAATCTTTCCTGCCGTCACTGCTATCTGCAAACCGATGGGTTGTCGAGGACGCAGTTGAATGTCGGTGAATGGACAACGATAATCGACTCGGCGGCAGAGCATGGTGTGAGTTTGTTCGTGCTTGCCGGCAAAGAACCGTTGACAGGCAGTGTCGGTCCGTGCCTTGTTGAGCATCTTGGCGACTTGCGACGGCAGACAGATATCCGTACCGGAATGATAACCAACGGCACACTCTTGGATCGCCATCAAACTAGGATTGAAAACGCTAATTTCAGCTACATCGACATCAGCATGGAAGGCGATCATGTGGACAATGATGCCATCCGCGGTGAGGGAGCGTTTGCCGCTGCCCGTCCAAATGTGGAATGGGCGACGCGACTGCTGGATGAACGACTCTTTATAACCATGACGCTGCAAAAGGAAAATATTGTCCGTTTTCCATCGGCGATTGAGGCATTCGGCCAGCTAGGCGTCAAGAGTGTCGGCGCATCCAGCTACATTCCCCTTCCTTACACCGATCCAGCGCTTGCGCTCAGCCAAGGCCAATTGCAGTCCTTTTTTCATGGTTTGGATGCCTTGGGTCAACTTACCCTTGACCACGATATGTGTGTGCAAATTGATGTGGGAACCCTTGCTCCTGATACGCTGGTGGCTTTCATGGAATCTGACTGGTTCGATATGGACTCTATGGAAGTGGATCTGAGTGGTTTTCTTTACGCGGGATACCGGTTCTGCAATGGGCTCTCCCTACACTTCCGGTTCGTACCATGGCCTTTGTCGATAAGCTCATCATGCAGAATTTCCTTGGACGGACACTTGCTCGCCGTAGAGGATAGCTTGCAGCCCCGACTCTATGGCAGGCACACACTATGCAATGTCCGGGATTTTGATTTCGACTTCTCTACGAGCTATCAGCACGCCCTGACGAATCTGCGGCTCCGGGCAATTGATGCGACCTACGAGAAGGAAGTTCTTCCTCGTCTCAGAAAAGCGTACAGAGCTAGTAATAGTCGCTCGACTCACCGCCGTCAGGCAATTACTGCATAGCAGATGCGGAGGCTCGTGACTGTCTTATGAAAGTGAACATTATCAAGAAGTGGGTATTGATCTTACTTGGAATGGTTCTGCTAGGAGCCGGGGGATATGCCGTTTACTGCGGGTGGAAGGCCGAGCAAAAAACGCCAGTAATAATTTCCGAATCTGCTAAGCAAGAACGGCCCTTTGTCATTGCTTTCGAGAACGAGGTAGTGTCACTCGACCCCATTAGGCTAACGGATGTCTTTGGACTGCGTATTGCCTCGCAAATCTTCGAGGGGCTCGCGAAAGTGGATGCCTCAAACCGCATTGTTCCGGCATTGGGGGAATCTTGGCAGGCAGACCGGGATTTCAAGAACTGGACGTTTAAATTACGCAAAGAAGCCCATTTTCACAATGGAAAACCTGTCACCGCCGATGATGTCGTTTTTAGCTTCACGCGCATGCTTGCGAAAGAGGCTGTCACCAAGGGACCGCTGATAGAAATCATCGTTGGTGCAAAAGAGTACGCTGAAGGTCAGGCAACTTCCATCAGTGGCATTACTATCATCGAGCCAGATCACGTTAAGTTTCAACTGACCCGTTCCGACTCAGGTTTCCTAGGGCGTATAGCATCGCCCGCGTATAGCATCGTCTCCAAGGAGGAAGTGGAGCAATCCAAAGATCAGTTTGGGAACACACTTGCTTCGGGAACAGGACCATTTCGCTTGCAGAGCCGCAATAACTACGAACTGACTCTGGAGCGATTTGCCGATTACTGGGGCGGCAAAGGCGGCAACCTCAATCTTGTGAAGTTCCGCACCATCAAAGAGGATCAGGTTCGCCTCAATGAATTGCGTGGTCAAAGAATTCAAGCGATGTATGTGACCCCGCCTTTAATCAAGGCTCTGATAGAAGCTACGAGTACGAACGATCAGCCACACTTGAAGCCCGAATTTTCCCAATTTAAAGGCATAACCTATCCGGTTTTCAATACTTACTTTCTGGCCTTCAATTACCCCAAGGTCAATGCCCATTTACGACGTGCCATCGCCCTCGCTGTGGACCGTGAGCAGATTGTCCAAGGTGTGGCACCACAACTCGCCGTCGCAGCAGCCGGGCCGATTCCCTTGTCATGTGACGGTTGGCAAACCCAAGTTCAAGCAAATCCTCCTGATATTGCCGCAGTGCGCAAAGAATTATCCAAGATCGCACCGAAGAAACCCTCATTCAAACCGACAGTCGAAGTCCTAGTGCATGACTTGGCTCAGGCAGAACCTATAGGGGAGATTATTAAAGCTCAACTCGAACCGCTGGGAGTCCAAGTCAATCTCGTGCGACAAAGTTTCAACACGGTCATCGAGCGGCTGACCAAGGGAGATTATCAAGCGGTCGTCATCGCCTTTGAGTATCAATTTCCGACACCTAGCCTGATCCTCGAAAACTTTTACACCTCCCGTGCCATTCCCATGCCCAATCTTTTTCACTATAGCAATCCGGCTGTTGATAAGTCAGTGGGAAACTTGTTTTCCAAACCAGAATCGGCCAAGACCTTGCGTGACGCGGAAGCCATCGAAAAACGTATCGTGGAGGACGCACCGGCGGCTTTTCTTTTCCAAATGCGCCAAATGGTGGTACTTACCAGTGGAGTAGATGGAATCCTCTTCAATGGAGCCAATTTCCCAATTCTCTGGGGGGCATCATGGAAGTAGCCAAAAACCTTGACGTTTTAGCATAGCCCTCCCGTGAACCCAAGATTGGGCTATGCTTTGTCAATTCTCGGCATATTGCTGCGAGGCTTTAGTTTTGTCAGCGGACTGGTCGTGTTTTGTTTTGCTTTGAGCTATCTTGCACCGGGTGATCCTGCCCGTTCAGTGCTAGGGCCGAATGCCCGCGAATCGGATGTTGAAAGCTTGCGCCATGAAATGGGTTGGGATTTACCCCTGACGGGTCAATTGACACGATATATTGGAGAATTGGCACATTTCAGGCTAGGGCAGTCCACGGTGTCAGGTCTGCCCGTTTTAACGGAAATCAACAATCACTTCCGCTATACCGTGCTGATCGGCGGAATCGCCGTTTCGCTCTCTCTCGCTCTGGCCTTGGCAATCAACTGGCTCTTGCTGATCAATGAAGCCCTGCGCCCGATCATTCCTATTCTTAGATTAGGCGTATCGGCACCCAGTTTTCTGATTGCCCTAGTTTCCGCCCTCACCAGTGGAAGCCTGCTAAGTTCATGGGGCCTAGGCAGTGCGGGCGCTTACGAGTTATCGCTAGCGGCTATGCTCGGTCCGGCACTTGCGGTCACGGTTTACCCCACGGCACTGATGACAGCCTTGTTGCGTGACCGCTGCATCGGCATACGCATAAGCTCATATTGCCGCGCCGCCCTTGCCTATGGGTATGGCCCTAATTCGCTATTCTGGCGGGTGATGCTACCCAACTCGGCAGGCATTCTTGCCTCGGCTTGGATAAATCAACTCAGCGTCGTCCTGTTTTCGACGCTCTTGGTCGAACAATTCTTTTCCATCTCCGGGGGGGGCGCACTGTTGATTCGTTCCATCCAGGCCAAGGATACTCCAGTCATCACAGGTGTGGTTCTGCTCAACGGTTTGTTCTTTCTGACCATCAATGCCGTCGGGTTATGGCTGGAAAAGAACATGAACCACATTCGGCGTGGTTTACCGAGTCCTTGAAAGAAAATGCGAATTCGCCGGACAGCTAATGGTTTAAAAGGACGGTGGTCGATGACGAGCCTACTGTGGATTGCCATTGCCTTCTGCGCCTTCGTCTTGGTCTTGCCGGTATGGCTGGCCCCCGTTCTCGGGAGTGAATCCGCCGCTTATTCCATTCACGTCGAAAACGCCTTGCAGCCGCCCTCCTTGGCAGCATGGTTTGGAACCGATAACCTAGGCCGCTCCCAATGGGATCGCTTCCTGTTCGGTGCCGGCAATTCCTTTTATAACGCAGCAGGCTCGCTCGGCATCGCCCTGCCCCTGTGCCTTGTCATGGGCGGCATCGCCGGCCATAAGGCGGGGCATTGGCCGGACAAGGCCATTAGTTGGGCCATCGCCATGGTTCATGCCACACCCTTTTTCCTCGTCGTGGTCGCCTTCACAGCGGTATTTTCCCCTGGGCTGGAAAGCTTGCCTTGGCTGATCGCCGCAGTGATTTGGGCACCCCCCGCCCGCCTCGTTCGCGGCGAGGTCATTCGCCTTAACGAAAGCAGATTCGTACTGAGCGAGCGGGCGGGGGGATTAAGCCGCTGGACTATACTGCTGGCAAGCATCCTGCCGCTAACCCTTGCCCCCACCGCCGTCTCCCTGCTTTACCTGTTCCCGGAGATTGTCGGCATTGATGTCGCACTGTCCTTCTTTGGTCTCGGTGCGCAGCCCCCGACGCCGACCTTGGGCCGACTTATTTATGATGGTTTGCGTCGCTGGGACCCCGCTTGGTGGCTGGCGACATTTCCCTCCCTAGGGCTATTCGCTTACTGCCTGTTGCTCCACGCAATGGCGGATATGATTGGGCGGATTACGGGAGCGGCGGGGAAATAAATGCCTACCAAAGACAAACAGCTAACCCCTGCGGAGCCTAGCCCAGCCCACTGGTCCAGTGATCGCGCGGTTTTCCGTCTACAACGCTATATCAATGACTTTCGGGAGAATCTCCGGCTGGCGTTCAATAACAACGGCCAGGAGCATTACTTCACGAAATTTGAATCGGCCATTCTCATACCAATCGACCCAAGAAGCGAAGATTACGACGGAAACCAGAATTTCTACCTCGCCAAGTTTTGTGCTACATACTCATTCGCAGATCATACCATCGAGCTTTTAAAGGCCATCTGCAACTATGGAAAGTCCATTGGTCAATACTACGAAGATAAAAACATTACTGGAATCGATACAGGTATTAATGATATTACTTGTACACATTTCAAGAGCTTATTCGAGGCGCGGAATAAGCTTCGTTCTGGATGGAACAGGATGCCAGAAGGAGAAAATACTTATGATGAATTCGTCGCCGCAATCAATACTCCTAATCTAAAACACCTGCCTAATCATTTTTACAAAGCCCATGAATTATTTGTCGAAACAGCGTCCTGTATACCTTATAGAGGCAGATGGCCGACGATGCTGGACGAGGTTGCCAAGTTGTCCACCAACCGGAATGTTTTTTCCATAGCATTTAGGCACATAGACACTGACAAGGTAAAGTATATAAATAGTATTAATAATTCTGAACAAGATGCCAAACTAGACCAAATCAATTTTCCAGATGAATTAAGAAACGACGAGGAGAGTCTCAGTAAACTACTCAAGACCTTCGTTAACTCTTTCCTTCTAGACCCCTCTTGGCAAGGTTCTGAGGATGAACCGTTCCGAGAATTTACGAGTAACATTAATAAGCCCCAGAGATTGGCTATCCCACTTTACGAGAATACCAAGATCGAACCCGGCGCGGATAGGAAGTTTCAAGGCTCCTACCTTGGATGGGTGATCCTTCTTGGAAAAGAAGAAGATTTAAAACCTGTACAGGATGAGCATTGGCCATTACTAAGTATACTGCTCAATCATCTCGCCGCCTCGGTTGTCACCGCAATGAGCGACGAGCTGGTATCCGACTATGCCGATCATGCCCGCGCTAAACCCCTGGAAGCCAAGAATCCATTCGAGTATCTCACGTTGAGAGTTAATGATATGTCTGGCTTTATCACCACGTATCCGAATTATCCAGGAGCCTACGACTGGGACGAACCTGTCGATGATCCCCGCATATCGATCCCGGCAGGTTCGTCACGTAAAATAACATTACGGAAAAAGAAGACTACGTTTCTGCCAGAAGATAGTGATGGGTTAGATAAGTATTACATCGAGTTTTTTGCTCCCCGCCTCCAGCGTACGCTGCGTCATTTATCAGCGATACACCTGAGCACGCAGGCCGAAACGATGCGCAAATATAAGCAGATGATGGATCTGCTATCGACTCCCCTGCATAAGCTGACCGGCGCACTGGCCGAAATGCAGCGCGATACCCAAGAATTGCGCGCCATTCTCTACGAACCCGCGCAAACTATCTTTGAAAGTTATCAGCGCATCAGCGAGCTTTTTGAACGTGGGAGGAGGGTACAGATATCAAAACACATGACTATCCTAATCGCACATAACCCAGAGCACTATCGCGACATAAATTCATCTTGGGATAAGGATGATCCTGATATAACCACGCAATCGGTAGAGACTGGTCGGCTTTGCGTGATTACTGTGTTGTGTCGCATATTTGGCTTGGATGATTTACTCCAAGAGGCTCGGAGTTTCAAGGAATTCCTCGGGGCTGGAAAATTTGCCCTAAGTAGAGCGGAAGAACCAGCATTCACCAACTTGCGAAGGGATCTGCTGTGGCTATGGAAAGTCGCGATTAACAGCAATGACTCATCCAGCGATGCGTTGCCCATCGAAAGTCTGATTGATGCGTCTGGAGAAAATTGCGGTAATAATATGCGATTGTTTCTCAAAGCGGTAAAGGACGTGGTCTTCTCGCCATTCAAGGTAGATACGGAGCTATGGGATGTTCGTGCCATCCAACTTACTATGCCGAAGCCGAGAAGAAATACAGCATTCAATATCTGCGAGCACGTTACTAAAGATAGTGGGCTTATCCTCCGTTCACAGTCGCCAGCCAGCTATCACACAATTCTGGGATTCTTGCTAGGCATCAGATCCTCTAAGATATCGAGACAGCCAGAATTTTGCAACATCACCAAGACTATCACAGACGGAAATAATATCGACTATACTATCCGAATCACATATTCTGAAACATTTGGAATTTGCGACACCAAGTTGGCAAAACTAAGAACGCTGATGGAATCGAGCCTAAGCAATCGTGACTGGCGCATCCATGCCGCCAACCAAGGGGATTTCCACGGTCCCTTCGTCCATCTGGCTAACCGACTCCTTGGTATCGTGTTGACATCAGACGACGAACCCAACAAAGAAGGTTGGGACTTGGCTGAGTATGGCAATGGAGAGGTAATTGCACTGGAGTCAAGGGATCAGTTACAACGAAAATTTGTCGTGAGCATATCAGACGATACTTCCAAAGGTAAGGGTATACTCGAAATCAAATGGCTTAACATTCCGCAATCCACATTCGCAACCAAAAACCAAGCCACTGTGATTAAAGGCAAGACAGCAATTAATTCCACTGACCCTCTAATTCCATCAAGCGGAGAGACGGAGTCGTCTGGTAAATCCTTCAAATGCTATCTTCGCGATCACACAATCAATCAAACCAAGTGCGAATGGAAAGCGGTTTTCGATAGCGGCAATTTTGGCGCACCATTTGATAAATCTCATGGCTTGGACAAGGATATATCTCTGAACGTTGCATATTACAATATAACGAATATTGTTTTTGTTCATGGAGAAATAGACGACTGGAAAAAGAAGTGCGAGGAAGACAAAAACCTGCACGTTGTCTGGATTTCAACTAATGGACGTATCAAAGAAAACCATTCCGATCACGATAACCGTTTCCATACTTGTTGGTGGACTCCCCAAGAAATCCTGTATTTAAGGCATTATGAAATAAAGCGCCTGATCGAATTCATAAAGGCAGGAGAACAGGAATGGTGGTACTGGCTACAGACTAAGACGACACCAAATGTTGATCTCTTTGGAAATATGCTTGGTCGGTTTATAACATTATCCAATGAATTAAATCCGCAGATTTGCATTACAGACTTCTGGAGTAACGATATTGGCGATCTTGAGCGTGATTTTGAGAGACTGATACTAACGCCCAATTTGCAAACGACGATCAATACCTTAATGTCGCATGGAACCATTACTCGAGATCAGGCTTTAATCTTGTTAACGGATATATTTTCTTGGCCCTAACCAGTATATCCTGCATTATCCTAGTCTAACGTTTCTAACGAGACCCTTTGACGCTAACGATTTGGAGTACCGCATGGCAATGGTTTTTGCGATTACCAACACTACTGTCCATATTCAACCATTAGCCAAAATATGTGGAGTGGATATTTCCAAGGAAATGAACGTCGCGTCGTCGATGGATAGCGAAACACCTATCCATGAAATCTTCCTGGAATGCGCGGACTGGATTCAACATGAGGTCGTGGGTCATGTTGATCCGGTGATCTTAATTCCAACTATTGATCCTGCCCAGCTCAATCCCATGGGTGGTGATCCTTGGAATGCGGCGGTGGCGATGCTTTGTTTGGCTTTTCCCGATTTGGGTTGGGTTTTTTCTAAGGTAGGAGATTCGGTTGAACAAGATCGAGAGTTAGTAGCCCGACATGATTGGAGCAAGAAATCCGCCTACGATTCCGGATCAAGCCTGTTCGACAGCAAGGGACTGCGAAAATGGGTGCTTGAGAAATGTAATCAAAACCATAATCCATCACAAGATAATCAATCAAAAAATAGGCTACGCATTCGGAAGGAATTGGCGGTGGCAATAGACGACGAGGAAGCGTATAGTTTTTTTCATGCCTATGTCATGTATCGCTTCGGGTATCGTTGTTATTGTTTGACAACACTAAATGAAAGCCTCGCTGTTCTTGGAAATGCTAGTTCCCCACTCGACAAACCTAGGGTATCCTTGGAAGATGTTTACATATCCTTCCCTGATTCCGAACGTTACAATCATTCATTTCATTTATCAGATTTTACCAAGGAATTTAGGTCTGAGGAGAATAGAAATGCAAAAAGCGATACACGCCAAGAAGTTCTTCCGGGCTTAAGTTATTGCAATACACGTATCATCATTTCAGTTGCCCATGCGCATGGCGTGTCCAAGGATGACCAAGGCTCCAAGGATCCATGGGAGAGAATGGAGAGTGCGCTTAAATCTTGGAAATCAAAGTTTAGGCATATATTTGCTCGCAATTACACACTTATAAAGAAGCCCACTTCCGGCATATTCGACTTGTGGAAGCAGGCTAAACTTGATGAAGGTTGGGAAGTACCGAAGAATAGCAACGTACCCGCTCCTTCCCCCTCTTGGATATCCGAAGCTGTTGCAGTAACGTCTCCCCCCCGCAGGGTACAGAACAAAGTGGAATGGTATCAGGGATCAACTTGCAATTACACACACCCCTGCGGGGGACAGAACAAAGTGGAATGGTATCAGCGACCAATAAGCGGTGAAGCAGCGCCTGATGGAGTTAGCCCTTCCTCAAACCATAGCGCACCGGGTAGGCTTAAATTGGTGGCGGAAGTCCTCCTTCGACGCGCACTCGAACGCTCCAAATCGGCGCAACGCATACCGGATATTTTGACAGCCGCCGTGCTTGCCATGGATGCGTATGAACTGGCACAGGAAACCCCAACCATTGCCGTCGAAGCCTTGGCTTTGATGCATTCCATGGAAGTCAAAGTCGAATGTGAGTTCCCCGGGGTTTCATACGGAATAATCGTAGCGGAGAGATTGAAAGAAATCGAGAATGAGTCGGAAAAACTTTCCAGGTACGTGGATGTCACCACTAGAGAAAGTTATAAACTGAATGTTCAAGCTAGGGTGATTACAAAGATTATGCGGGTTTTTAATGACTATAAACAATTCGACGAGGAACAAATCTGCCTTGCCAAGCTGAGGACGCTCCACAGCCAACTAGACTTGCAGAAATCTGTAACTGGTCCATTACATCTCCTTCCTCTAACTATTATTGTCACTTATATCAATATTTTACTGAAAAACCCTTATTATTTTGTTTTTTTTGTTTTATTATGGCCGACTATCCTAGGTCTTTACTATTATCATATGAATGTTTGTAAAGGCGATTTATTCGAGTCAATGTTTCTAGCGGTGAACATTTTTACCGCTGCGCCCGTAACTGATTGTAATGTTTATGCAAACCCACTATTTACACACTTGAAAACTGTTACAGTTATTGCTAAACTCTTGGGTTTATTTCACTTAGGTGTTTTATTCTCGCACTTATATAACATTATAAGACGTCGCTAATTTCTTTAAGGATAATAAATTATCCCGATACAATACTCAGATATTATTTCAGCTTTTTAATTCAGTTTGTGCATCAACCCACAGTTTTTATGCTAGCCGGATAAATTTGCATTAACGAGTAAAAAATGTCACGGGACGCTGAATATCTTAGTCGCATAATCGCCCGAAAAATCCAGGGGTAGATAGTAGAGAAAAAAATACTCTTACATTTATACCGTGACTGAATTAATCTTGCATTTCAATAATCTTAACCCACCTTTCCATCGAGTACATCAATCGCCTTCGATTCCAAACCATCTGATTCTTTGCCTTCGGACAAATCTCCAGCCGCTTCCCTAACCTCATCCCCCTTGCCCCGCCTTGCCGCCGAAATCCTTGCCCGCCTCTCGATGTCCACGATCTTTCGGCCCAGCCTGAGCAAGCGTTGCTGCCACTGGTAAACCCCGTTCCCGCGCTGCTTGTTGCCCATCACCCCGCACGAGCGTGTCCAGCGAGACCATCAGCGCATCCATGCTTTTCAGCAAGGCGGCAAACTGTGCGGCCTGTGGCGACACGATGCGGATTTGAAACTGACCGGGGTGGGTGTACCGTGGAATGGCGGTAATGCCGTTGTCCTCCTTGAGCTTGTCAAACCTTGCCTGTTCGTTTTTGATTTCTTTGGCGCATTCGCCGATCATCTCGCTGACCATGCTTTCAACGGTGTCAGCCTCTTGGCTGTCGCCGATGATGCGCAATATCACGTCGATGGCGTACAGGGCTTCCACCACGCGGCGGAACTCACGCTCGTAAACCCTTTGCGCCTGCTCGCTTTGCAAGGTGACGGTCTGGTCGAACTGAGGGCGCGGCTGTAAGATCGGGCTTTGGCTTCTGCCATGGACTGTCCTCATAGTAGATAAAAGTGAAATGGGTTTGGCCTTCGATGGTAGCGCAAGCCGGGTGGGTGCGGGTTTCAAAAAGATGCAAGATTTAGCCATCTTTCCGTACACCGTAAGGATAAAAAATGCGTATCTACTTTAAATTCCAAGGAAAAGCCAAGCTCAAGCCGTCAAGGTCTGCGCTTTTTGGGCAATCAAATCCGCCAGCGACGGCAGCTTGAAATGGCCGGCCACCCGGTCGTAAACGTAGTCATAA
>Ga0209083_1003172_pt1 | contig 14211 bp, 8 predicted proteins | sample AM7aDNAmetaG_FD_184132 | JGI IMG/M metagenome (GOLD analysis project Ga0209083, IMG submission 184132) | Freshwater microbial communities from Finland to study Microbial Dark Matter (Phase II) - AM7a DNA metaG (SPAdes) (version 3) | ecosystem: Environmental > Aquatic > Freshwater > Lake ...
TCGATGTGACTGAACCCTGAATTTTTGATGAGATGGTATTTGTCGGGGTTACCTTCACTGAAACATTTTTCGTAAGATTAGCAATTTCATTTGTGAGAGGTGTCTGTGATAGTGATACGGCAGCAACTGTCAGTCCCAATATAAGGAAGATTATAGTTGCAGTAAGAATGACGAGTCTTCTCATTATATACTTCCAGGGAATAATGTTTGTCCCTTCAATTGATATTATCTTGGTACAGATGCAAAATTATAAATTGTTTTTAAAAATTTGTCAGGTTCGACTGGAGCGATCTACCGCAAATTAATTCGCTTCACTCCCATAACGCCACTTCCCATTCGGCACCGTGATTTCGAACCGTGCACCCTTCCCCGGCTCACCGGTCTCCTGTATTGACATTCCAGTAATTGCAAGAATTTCCCTGATGAGGAAAAGACCTAAACCTGTGTTCTTTCCAAAGCCCCGGTTAAATATAATTTCCTTCTGATCAGCCGGGACACCAACACCATTATCCGTCCAGATAATCCGGATGTCATCCTGTTCGGTGATGACAGATACATGAGCTTCGGTTGCAGTATCTCCATGACGGATTGTGTTATCCGTTAAGTTATACAGAACCTTCTCAAAGAGCGGGTCTGCGAATATCTGAAGAGTACCGGTTTCATCAAAAATATTAATTGCAGGGTTACCTGCTAATATAATCATATTTGATAGATTCAGCCATTTTGGTAATTTTGCTCCAAGATCCTGATAATTCTTTGAGAAATCTATCTGATGTTCAATGGCCTTTGCTGAATCTTGTATTTTATCGAGGAATGATTGAACCTCGTCAATGTCTTTTGTTTTTCGAGCGAATCGTAAAAAACCCTGTATCGTCATCACTTTGTTCTTAATATCGTGTCTGGTGACGCCGGAGAGGAGATTGAGCTTTCTATTTGCCTGCTGTAAAGCATCTTCTGCCTCCTTGCGATCATGGTTCAGTAATGTAATTGCAATCTGGTCGGCAAGCTGGCAGGCAAATGCTATCTCATCACTCTCCCAGTGATGTGGACGATCAACATGTTCAAAGCATATTACCCCAAGATTCTGTCCTGAGACCCGTATCACCGCATCCAACATTGAAGTAATGCGATTCGGTTTGAGATACCCCTCTACATATCCAGCCGTACGTGGGTCAGTCAATGGATCATGTGCATCGATAAAATTTGCCTTGCTTAGCTCGTCAAATTCATTTACATATTCATGGCGTTTCAATACAAGATCCCGCGAATGTCGATCCTCTAATTTTTCAAATAAGTCAATGCACCGTAATTCATCCTCTTTCTTGTTAAAAAGCCAGACACTAACCCTCTCTACACCCAGCACTCCTGATGAAACCTGAGTAAGTATAACTGATAATGCATCCACATCACCTGAAAAAAGGTGGGGTGACAAAGAAATCATTGCCAGCACCGCCTGCTGATTCTGGGTCCTTTTCAATGTCGAAACAAGGTTTCTTTCAGCCCGTTTTCTTTCGGTAATATCACGATTGCTGCCGCGAATTCCGATGTAATCTCCATCGGTATTATATACCTGCTGACATTCATGACCTATCCATCTTTCTTCTCCGTTTCTTGCAATAATCCGATATTCAAGAGAGTCATTATCTCTATGGTATTCCTGTAATGAAGAAAAATGGTTAACAATTTTATCCCGGTCATCGTTATGTACTATTTTCATCAGGAGATCCGAATCGAGAATAAACTCTAGAGGACGATAACCGGTAATTCGTTCGCAGGACGGAGAGACATATTTATAGTTTCCATCAGGAGTAATCCAGAATTCCCAGTCATAGGTAAAATCAGCAACTGTGCGAAATTTTTCCTCGTTCTCCCTTATTGTTTCCTCCATCTGCTTGCTTTCGGATATATCCTGGTTCACACCGTGGGTCTTGATAGTCTTACCATTTTCGTCTTTCGTTATTCCTATAAGCACGATAATATGCCTGATTTCACCGTCCCGACGGATTATTCGGTGCACCAATTTTGACTCATACGCAGGGTCGGTAGCCTCTATGGCTTTATTCACTTCATCGGCTACTGTATGTAAATCGTCAGGGTGAACGAATTTGTTTGCATACATCTCCGCCGTCATTTCATAGCCTCCTTCGAACTCCGCATTGGTGCCATAAAGAGAATAGAATGAATCGTCAAAGGTGAATATACCTGAATTAACATCAAATTGCCAGTTAGCCATATGTGCCAGGTTCATCGCTTCTGAAAGTTGGAACTGACTTATTTTAAGTGCCTCTTCCATCAGTTTACGGTCGGTAATGTCAATAAGTGTTCCCCGCCCTCTGAAAAACGTATTACTCTTCGTTACTGGTTTCGTCAGGCTCCTCACCCATCTGACCTCTCCGGATTTTGTAAGGACACGATAATCCAAGGGATATTCAATTCCTTTAGTAATCTCAGAAAACCTGTTTAGCAGCAGGTCACGGTCTTCAGAATAGATAAGATCGATAAAATTTCTTCCGATAATCTCTTCGGATTCAAATTCCAGGATATTCCTAACACTTGGAGTGATATAGGTTATGATTCCATGACTGTCAATTTCATAGATGACATCGCTGATGCTCTCAACTAGTTCCTTGTATTTTTTTCTGCTCTCTTTGAGGAGATCCTCTGCGGTCTTACGGTCTGAAATATCCCGGATAGATTCGATAGCTCCCACTATTTTGCCTTCGTTATTTTTTAAAGGGATTGATTTACACCAAAGATATAGGTTTTTTCCACCCAGATAAGCAAGAGTGGTCTCGGCAGTAATGGTGTCACCTTCCCTTCGCACATTGGAATAGTGGGGAAACTCCATTAATGGGTCTGGCATTATAGCGAAATCGATAAGAATTGGGCGGCGTTCTCCATAGAAAGGAAGTGAATACTCATAGTATTCCTTACCTAGCATATCTACCGATTGGATACCGGTCATCTCTTCAATTGCATGATTCCATGCAATCACTTTCCCCTCACTATCAATAGCAAATGTAGCATCGGGAAGGAAGTCTATAATGTCACCCAATCGCTGTTCTGTCTCAAAAAGTTTTTCCTCAACACATTTTCGTTCAGTGATGTTAGTTGCAATTTCAAGCCGTACAATTCGGTTATCAATCCACCGGATAGCGCTATCATGGCATTCGTACCACTGTTTGGTGATTGTATTTTGGAATTCCCAGATCAGGATTTCGGCTGGATTGCGATCCGGGTCCAACAGTTTTTCATTCGTGCAGAATGGACAGGGACCATTTTGATCCATTTGGAGTGCTTTCCAACACGTTTTTCCTGTAAGATCACCCCAAATTTTTCTTCCGTACTCGTTTACAAACAATATTTCAAAAGTTTTCATATCCGCTACATATACGAGTGCATCAAGACTGTCCATGACTGTTTTGAATGTCGCAAATAATTCTTTTAATGCCGCATCAGCCTTTTTGCGTTTGGTTATATCAACCCCTTGAGCAATTGTGGATATAATCATTCCCTCGGAGTCCAGGATGTTTGCAGAATTCCATAATATCGTTCGAACACTGCCATCTTTAGCGAGAATTGGGATCTCAACACTCTCCCACCGTTCTCCTTCCAGGGTCTTTTTGATCTGAATAAGTGATGTCTCCTTGCTTTCTTTGGGAAAAAGAATTTCAAGTGGTTGCCCAATGACTTCCTGATCAGATTTTAAAGTGAGATCCTCGAACGCATGGTTGAACCGGATAATCCTAAAATCCGGGTCCCATACAATAATGGGTGCACTGGCATAGTTGATAAGTTTATTAAGGTACTCATTTGTCTCCTGCAACGTGACTTCAACTCGCTTTCGCTCGGTTATGTCCTTGATTTGCACGAGGAACCCAGTTTTCGAATCCACACTTTCTACCAGAGGGGTGATGAGAACATCCAGCCAGATTATCCCTTTTCGACTGGTAGGATAGAGGTTCAGGGTTTTTACCTTTTCAAAATCGAAAGGTCCCTGATAGTGAACTGTCTTTCCCTCAAGCAGATTCTCCTTCTGCTCACCATTAATGTTCGGGTCAGCAAAAAGAGAGAAATTCCGGATTGCATGTATATTCTCTATGCCAAACAGTTTCAGACACGCATTGTTGGCATGTACCAGTATTCCGGCAGCATCATAGAGTTCAATGGCAATAGGTGATTGATTATAAATTGTACTGTAACGGTTTTCGCTCTGACGCAGCGCTTCCTCAGCCGCTTTGCGTTCCGTGATATCCTGGTTAATACCCTTAACTTTGACCGGGTTGCCTTGTTCATCCTTTTCGAGTCTGCCAATTGAATGGAGGGTCTTTTGGGCAGAGCCGTCTTTTGGATTGATTACAAAATTAAGGTCATACTCTTTTCCCTCCATAATCAGGTCATTGAACGCTTTAAGAACCAATTCAGGTTCAGTAATGCAGGATGCAAAATTTTCAACCGGGAAACTAACTGCCACTCTGGGATATCCGAATAAGTAACAACCTTCTTCAGAACCCCACATCTGGTTCGTTTTTATATCGTACTCCCAACATCCGATATGGCCGATCTCCTGAGTCATCTGAAGTCGGTTTTCATTTATCCGAAGTGCTTCTTCCTCTAGCTTGCGCTGTGTGATGTCCTGCACCGTTCCATGAAGCCCAATAATCTTTCCTTCCCTGTCACGATTCACACCTCCGAACGCATTTGTCCATCTTATATTGCCATCGGGTCGGATCATTTCGAGCTCAAGATTGTAAGGTTCACCGGTCGTAAGTGCTCTTGTAACAGCACCACTAAGACTTACCCAACTGGCAGGTGTATAGACCCGTGGAAGCTCTGCATAGGTGGGAGCCGGTAGTAATGGGTCCCATCCGGCTATACTGCACAGTTCATCTGACCAGGTCACTGTATCAGTTTCTATAACCCAGTCCCAGATCCCAATGTGCGCCAGACGATGGGCCTCTTTCAGACGATCCTGAGTAGATATCAGTTCTAGTTCCGTCCGTTTGCGTTCGGTGATGTCGCGGCAACCCCCAAAAACCTGGCTGAATGCTGAGGAATCTTTGGTAGGTAAATGTGCTGTGTTGACTGCAAGCCATCGTTCCGTCCCGCTTTTTGTCAGGATACGAAGTATGCAGACTGCGGATGATCCTTTAGGAAGATTTGTAATATTTTCATCGAAAACCGAAGCATCATCAGAATGGACGATGCACCTCCAACACCCCATGGCAAGGAGTTCGTCAATCGTGTATCCCGTAATTTGTTCAACCGCCCCAGCCATCCAGTTGATTGAATAGAGGGCTCCATCAGGTTTGATACAGGAGAATACAAAATCCGTTGTCATTTCGGAGATGTATTTATACCGCTCCTCATTTTCCTGCAGCGCCTCTTCCGCTTGCTTTCGGTCGGAGATGTCCTGGGTAATATTAAGAATGTGCGGTACACCATTTAATTCGATAATTGAAGTGGACATCAAGCCATAAATCTCTCCGGTTTTTGTAAGAAAACTGGCTTCGTAATCTCTGACTTCACCGTTGGCTTGCAACCCTTCGACAATCTTTCTCCGGTCCTCCGGGTCCTTCCAGATATTAATTTCCAAAGAAGTTTTACCAATAACATCTTCTTCTGTATATCCGGTTATCTCGGTAAATCCCTTATTAATTGAGATAAACATGCCGTCATTAAGACGGGTAATGCAGATTGAATTGGGGCTCGTAAAGAAAGCTTTCCTAAATTTTTCTTCACTTAAACGAAGCTCCTCCTCGACGACTTTGCGCTCTGTGATGTCCCGGCCAACACCAATAAATTGCCGCTCGCCCTTATTGTTAGAATAGGGAGTGCCATTAGCAACAAACCATAACCATCTGCCATTTGCATGCCTGACGCGATAAGCCGGGCTCGTCTCACTCTGACCGGTGGTGAGAACCCTCTTTAAATATTCAACCAGAGGTGCTATATCGTCCGGGTGTACGAATGGCATCAAGGATTTCCCAATTACATCACTTACGGGATAGCCGAAATGTCGTTCCCATGCAGGGGATATGAAAACAAAATTACTCTCATCATTAAGCGTGAAAATTACATCAAAAGAGTTTTCGATATGCACTCTGAAGGTTCGCTCACTCTCACGGAGTGCCTCCTCCGCCCTTTTTCGCAACGCTGCCGACTTGATGTTGTGAGATAGTTCGGCATACTGTGAGCCGAGTTCCCCACCTTTCTGGAGGTAGAAGTCCACTCCGTTGTTAATTGCCTGGATGACCACTTCTTCCCGCCCTCTACCGGTGAACAAGATGAACGGAATGGACCCAAAGCGTGCTCTTACCTCAATAAGGAACTCTATGCCATCCATATCTGGCATCTGATAATCGGAAATGATGGCGTTATATTGTTCTTTTTCGAGGAGTTCTAATGCAGCAGGTGCCGAAGTGATAGTGGTAACAGAAAAATCTCCGGATTCCTCAAGGAATAATTTACCTATCTCGAGAAGACCTGTTTCATCGTCAACATAGAGAACCCGGATTGTATCTGCCATTATACCCTATTGTCTGTTTCATGATACATACTTTTTTTGTATATGGATTTCGGATATCTTTGTTTCCCGGACATCCATGATTTATCCCGGCAATAAGGTGCATCAGTTGATTGGCGATACATGGTAGCCCATCTCAATGCATTTAAGTACTTACGGGGTGGGTAGGCAGAACTGTTCACACGAATAACCGACGGTCTTTTTTTTACCTGGATAAACATCGGGAAAATAATATTCACGATAAAAACTTCCGTCTTCAATTTATTAACATAACTATTAAGCTTTCATTGCGAGATGTCCGGATTGTTCAAGCCTTATTAGGTTTACTTGGTGGTTCTCCAGGGTTAAACGGAAACTCAGTTGCCCTCAACCGCTCATTCAGCTAGGACTGATGCATCAGCATGTGTCCGACTGTAGCGATCTACAGCAAATTAATTTCCATAATGCCACTTCCCATTCGGCACAGTGATTTCGAACCGTGCCCCTTTCCCCGGCTTTCCGGTCTCCTGTATTGTCATTCCCGTAATTTCAAGGATTTCTTTAGCTAGAAACAAGCCATAGCCAGTGTTCTTCCCGTAACCCTTCTGAAATATCATTTCTTTCTGATCTGCCGGCACACCGACACCATTATCCGTCCAGATAATCCGGATGTCATCCTGTTCAGTGACTACCGATACAAGGACTTCCGTTGCGGTCTCTCCATGCCGTATTGTGTTATCTATTAGGTTATACATCACATTTTCAAAGAGTGGGTCTGCGAATATCTGGAGAGTGTCAGTTTCATCAAAAATATGAATTGCAGGGTTACTCACTAATGTAATCATATTAGATAAATTCAGCCACTTTGGTGATTCGATTCCAAGATCCTGATAGTCTTTCGTAAAATCTATCTGGTGTTCAATGTCCTTTGTTGAATCTTGTATTTTATCAAGAAATTTCTGAATTTCGTCAATATCTTTTGTTTTTCGAGCGAATCGTAAAAAACCATTTATCGTTATCGCTTTATTCTTTATATCATGTCGGGTAATACCAGAGAGAAGATTGAGTTTCTTATTCGCCTGGCTTAGTGCCTCCTCATTCTGCTTGCGTTCGGTTATGTCCTTGACGAAACCCATAAAGCGTGTGGACGATAGTCTGACGGCGTCAACTGACCAGTACCTGATGGTGCCACTTTTGTGCCGAAAGAGTGATTCACCAGTTGCATAGCCTTGTTCGATAACTTCGTTGAAATGCTTTGCACCCACTTCATGTGTTTCTGCCGGTAATATGTCCGGTATATGCATACCTAGAAGTTCCTCCTTTTCGTACCCGGTAATCCTGCAGGCAGCAGGATTGACTTCAAGGTAGTGGCCAGTTTCATCAGTGATAAAAACACCATCAGGTGCATTATTGATGTAACTGTGGAGACGTCCCTCACTCTCTTTTAATGCCTTTTCTGCCACTTTACGATCGGTGATATCCTGGGCGATTTCCACTACACCTATAAGATTTCCTCGTTTATCGAATACCGGCTCACCCCTCTCGTCCCAAACCCTACCATCGGGGGTCTGCATAATTGCATGTTCGGACTTTTTTGTCGCAAATGCCCTTAATGTCGGGCAATTTTCACATGGTCCGGACGGGTCTGCCCAAAGAGAGTGACAGGTGTGACCAATCATTTCCGCAGTCGGTTTGTTAACAGATTTTGAGGCGACCTTGTTCGCCCATAGGACTTTCAAATCTTTATCAACAAAGGCAATGTTTGAGGTAATACCGTCAAGGATTGCAGTTTTTTGTGCCTCACTTGCTATAAATGCCTCTTCTGCCCGTTTGCTTTCGGTGACATCAGTGGCAATGCCAAGGATTTTGACCACTTCACCCCCCGGACCGGTGATCGGGACAAGGCGTGTACTAGCCCAGCGTTCTCCATCAGCGAACTGATATAATTCCTCAGTGAAATATAACTTTTTGGTAGCAATAACAAGATTGATCATCTTCATGAAGCGAATTCCAATCTCGTGCGGAAAAGCCTGGTCGGTCCGTTTACCTATGAGATTTGCTGGAGTGTATCTGAATACCTTCGCAGCTTGTGGGTTGATATACTCTATAACACCTTCATGGTCAATAAGGAAAACCATGTCAGGGCTTGACTCTGCAAGTGTTTGGTACAGTCTCTCGCTCCGGTGGAGTGCCACTTCCGCCTGTGTTCGTGAGATAGCCTGCTTGATCTTGTGCGAGAGTTCAGCAAACTGTGCATTGGGTTCACCGCCTTTCTGGACGTAGAAATCAGCACCGTTATTGATTGCCTGAATGACCACCTCTTCCCTGCCTTTGCCTGTGAACAGAATAAATGGAATCTTTCCAAAACGTGCCCTTACTTCAACAAGGAACTGGATTCCGTCCATCCCTGGCATCTGGTAATCGGAAATAATGGCATCAAATTTTTCTTTCTCTAGGATGTCTAATGCTGCAGATACCGAATCAATAGTTGCAACAGAAAATTCACCTGATTCCTCAAGGTAAAGTTTCGCGATTTCAAGGAGACCAAGTTCGTCGTCAACATAGAGAACCTGGATAGCATCTACCATTATACTCTATTGTCTGTTTCATGGTACATACATTTTTTGTATAAAGATTTCGGATATCTTTGTTTCCTAGACACCCACGATTTTATCCCGGCAATAAGGTGCATCAGTTGATTGGCGATACATGGTAGCCCATCTCAATGCGTGTAAGTACTTACGGGGTGGGTAGGCAGAACTGTTCACACGGATAACCGACGGGAAATTAACACCCAATTAACTATCGGGCAATTGATGAACCTTACAAGATTACCCGGTAATGTGTTCTCTCAATAAACAGGCATCCTCCCGATGTAAACAAGTAGTATTAATCAGCAGACGATTAGAGAAGGACGATGATTATTAACTGTGACAAGGTAAGACTAAACAACCATGATCCCTACCGTTAACATTCCTCGACAGATCAATGAAATTAACTGCCCGGTTTGTAACGGAATTATAACCACAAATACAATTTCAGGTCATTTGTTTGATATCCAGTCACCCATTGAAATTGAATTGAAGTGTCCTTGCTGCAAAAGACAAATACTCATTGTTTGTCGACCAACGGTCTAATCCCGCAATTATGAGTACACGGTGGTCCTTCCTCCCTGCCGTAGGAAACGTCTCAACATTTCGTTCACCGCAGCTAACCGGCAGGGGGAAGGTTCCGGTAGGCAGGCTGGCCCCCCCCAAGCAGGAGTGGCGCTGGGGGGTTGGGTGGCCGTCGGGGCGAGTTAAGTTTGCCAAACTGGAATGAATAAGCCGTTTATTCCAATTTTTTCAATAAACACAATTTTCTCTTTAACACCAATTCAATGACAAATAATATTAGTTACTTATTAAAAGCCATTAAATTGGGAAAAAATACTTTTATCTGCCTCTTTAATCTAAAACAATTGAGACATATGGTGGGGGATATATCAATTGATGAGCGAAATGCCGAAGATCTTTTCAAAGAAGGTTTGCTAGCATATAAGGTAAAAGAGTACCCTACCGCATTGGCCCTATTCAATGAGGCCCTTGAACAAGACCCAAAATATGAATCTGCTCTCAATGCAAAAGGAGTGGTTCTATTTGCATTAGGTATGCAATCAGATGCTCTTGTCACATTTGATCAGGTTATATCACTGAACCCGATGAACGAGAAGGCCAGGTTAAACAGGCAGAAAGTTTTTGCAAAACTGGGGCCGTTCAATCCAGAACCGAAGAAACCGATCTCTGTTCCTCCTATAAAACAACAACCTGCTCCTGAAACTGAAACTGAACCCTACAATTACGCAGACGAATATCATCGTAACTATTTCCTTTACATATGGTTCAGTTGCATCATTCTCTTCTGCCTCTTTCCACCCTCATTATTGCTGTATGCCATTCTCAGCGGGGTTTTCGTCTATATCGATGCGAAAAATATCAATGCTGGGACCGAAAAAGGGCATGGCATCCTAAACGATATATCCCCTTCTAAATGGGTTTTGTTTGTTATTTTGCTCTGGGTTATCGCTTATCTCCTTTACCTCTATAAACGTCATGAGATATTCTATCTAAACAATTATGATAACCGCGATGGCTTTGAACCTCCGACCCGGTAAAGTATGGTGATACTTACCTGAGTCCTTCTGGTTTCAGGGGTGTTAATATTATCATGGGTGCTGATTGGGTTTCAGACCTGGGTTAGTTCACAACGACCAGTGGCCACAGTAAATCCAGTGGTTATCTCATCCACTGTGGTAACTACAGGAATTCCAATAACTATTCAATCGGCACAATTACAGAAACTTCGGTGGCAGTAGCACCTATCAATAACGGAATGACGGTCCATTATATTGATTTAGGTCAGAGTGATTCAGAATTAATCCAATATAATGGCCATAATATGCTTATTGATGCAGGGTCTACCGATGCAGGAAATACAGTTGTATCATACCCAGTTCCAGAATGAGACCGTGATCCGGAATGCGGTCTGGTCATGTTACCAGGAAACCCTACCGAATTCCGTGGCCAGACAATCTTTGACATCGGTGCATTTCCAGAACCCCCTATAAGCGGTACCCTGGCCTGGAAAGTAACCCAACCGTGGTCCGAATCAAAGGATGAGAATGAAAGGTTTGCCAGTCAGAAAGCCCTGGAGTTAATCGAACATCTGAAGAAAAGGCAGGATAAGAAAGATTGATTATTTTTTAATCAATGTATATTGATATAAGTGTTTATGTACAAACTCGCATTCGATCAGAAAAAAATGATCATCGTTGTCGCCATTATCGTTCTGTTTCTCGTGTTAGGGGGAATCGCTCTTGTTACCACAGGTGCGTTCACCCCAGGACTGGCAGTTTCAATCTCTTCATTCCAGACAGACAAGGACCTCTATCACTCAAATGAAATAATGAAAATTCAGGTAAACCTTTCCTCAAAATCGAACCTTGATGATACGGATGTGGCTGTACATGGGATAAAAGACAGATATGGAGACCTCCATCTTAATAAAAATTCCACCCTTAATCTCATCTCAGGATCCAATACCGTGATTTTCGAATACGAGCTCCCAACCTGTTCCAGGTGTACAGGTATAGATCCTGGTGATTATCCACTTAATCTCACTATAACACGGAATGGAGTCCAATTAACCAGTGGGGAGCATATAGTCCGTCTTGAACAATAACAGGTGAAAGGGATCGATGACTCTCCCTACCATCCACGGATTTTTTCACTCTTAAAAAATCTTTGAGAGACACCCTGAATTTGTCTTTTGTGCTATCTTAATGGGGTGGTATTATCGAACAATTTCCACGAACCATTTTGTAAGAGCATTTGATCAGGTAATCATGCGATCTGTTCAAGGATATGACCGATCAGCCGTTTTTCTGCCTTATGAATGTGCTCTAGAAGGGTGCTTTTATTAACTTCCATCTTATCTGCAAGATCACTCGCGTTTACCTTGCGGGGATGATCAAAATATCCCAGACGGTAGGACTCGATCAGGATATTCCTTTGTCGCGGCGTGAGGACATCGAGGATTGCGGTAATCTCAGGATTGTAGGTACCCATCGATAAAATTTCAAGGCCCCACCCCTTTTCGATGGCGTCAGATATGAACAAATTGAAATCCTCCGGGGTCCCGACCATGTTGAAGGTCAGGCAATCATTCTCAAATACAACCGGAGGCTCGAATTTTGATCCATATGTGTGTAGAAATTTCGCAATATCCTCCGAAAACGCCCCCTTGACAAGACAAATAAATTCGCGTCCTTTATTCTGAAGTACTATAAGGTTCGAGACGTAATTGCATTTGATCTGATCAACCGGGACCCCTTCTCTGATGGTAAATTTGCATACTTCGCTATGCATATCGTCGACCATATTGAAAAGAGAGATTACCTCGAATCGTTCTATTACATGGCCATAGGATTTACAGTACTCGAAGATGTCCGCTGAAAGTCTCACCCGCATCTTTTTCATACTTGAACTAATACACGCAAGGGGTATAAATATGACCGTACATGTATGGCTCAATTCATAACATCTTCCCCATCCTTTTCTTTATCTATTCTATGAGAAATCAAGTGATGAATATGAACCATTGTGTTGAAATGAAAGACACCGGTGATAGGGAATTGAACAATCAGTTAACTGAAACGGGGAAACAACACCAAAATTGTGGATTTTTCATTCCAGCTGGTGTCCTCGTCGGCCTTGGAATAGGTTTACTTGTCGGTCAGGCGGGTGTTGGTTTTCTTTTAGGGCTTGGGTCCGGATTTTTAGGCACGGGATTATTCCCCCTTATTAGAAAATTACGAGAAAGTAAGGATACACAACCGGGAACCATGGATATTACGAATCTTTTTATCGGTGCCTTCCTGGTAGCTATTGGAGTCAGCACTGTCATGGCACCGGTTGCAATCTGGCCGTATGAAATTGCCGGGTTTTTAATCCTCATCGGCATTTGGATCCTGGTTAAAGGATTCTTTACAGCTGGATGAAATGTGAATGTCTTTGCTTCAGACCCTGATTTTAAAGAAAGCAAGGTGTGTTTTCTGCAGGGCATGTGATCAGGGTACTACCCTTTAACAGGCATACGCGGTGTCGGCAACAATCTTATTTTTTTGTGCAATTAAGGTTGCATTCGGCATTATTATTTCAATTATTCATGCAGGTATTCAGATTTGCTTCGTATTTACTCGACCAGTCGCATTTTGACAGATCACAGTTGCCATATGGCCGTTGCTCAGTGCCTTAATGCTGTCCTGTGCCGGCCGGTTAGCGGTTAAGAACACCGTCAGTGCAATGAGTGTGCCAAAAATGGCGATTCAGATGATAAACAGAAGAAGTTTTTTCATGTATTTTGTAAAATAGGGTAATCATGAGGATGTGATCGTAGAATGTCAGAAGTAAAACAACCTGATGCATTAAAGAAACTGCTCGTATTCATTATCGCACTGGCAATTCTCGGTACCATCATAGCTACCATCTGACATTTCGCCGTAGATCTCCCACAGCAACAGAAGTCAATGCAAGCTCCCACAAACGCAATAGGTGTATGTACACTATGTGCAAGTATACAGGATATACCTGAAAACAAAGTGCAAAGAGGAAAATGGATGTTCGTCAATTAATACACCGAAAACAGAGTATTCAACCACGAAACAACCTGAGAACCAGGGTAAACAGGTTTTTAATAAATCTGGATTTAGATAAATCCCGGCTTCTTTCCGCTTCCCGGGTACTGACGAGGACCGGGGTGGCAGCAGCATCGACAAGAAACTGTCCTATTGGTCTTTCCTGAGTGGTCGATCGCCTTCCTGGTTGTCGCTGCATCAACCGGCCCGCAAGCTGCGAAAATATAGTCCGTGTCTGAAGCAAGGGCATTGGCGACAGTAGTGGTGAGGGTGCCGTCACTGATTTCATACTGACAGATGCAGGGGCAATACGCAAAAGAAGCCCCCCACTCTCCCTATTCGACATACATCGAAACTTTTACCTGATTTAATGCATTCCCGTATGTGAAAGTGGTAAATGGTCACAAAATACTTCTTATTCTCGTTCATTTACTTCTAGCCTTTCAGCCAGCTGAAACAGAAACTCAACAGGGGGTAGAAAACTTTTGGCAGAAACAACCAGGTGGAGTAACTCTCTACAAGACGGTAGTTG
>Ga0209083_1003174_pt1 | contig 14207 bp, 9 predicted proteins | sample AM7aDNAmetaG_FD_184132 | JGI IMG/M metagenome (GOLD analysis project Ga0209083, IMG submission 184132) | Freshwater microbial communities from Finland to study Microbial Dark Matter (Phase II) - AM7a DNA metaG (SPAdes) (version 3) | ecosystem: Environmental > Aquatic > Freshwater > Lake ...
GGTTTGTAAGGTCCATAAGGTCTAAGATCGTTGAAGGATATTGATTTGTTGTAATCTGTGTCCACCTTCGGTGAGATCTCGCTAAGGGCGGAAAATCTTGTCCAAGGGGATAGTTATGAAAAGTTCTGCGGAGTTTCTTAGGGAGATCGGGGCAAAAAAATCCTTTAAGGAAGTCAAAGCATCTAAAGCCGTAAAGGAAGTAATAGCTCTGGCGAGGAAGGAATTCAAAGAAGCAAAAGAAATTCCCGGGACTACCTATTCCCGTTACCGGCAGTATTTACATGCCGGGGAACGCCGGGGGTATGAAGACCCTTATTTTCTCAAAAGGAAACAACTGGCCCTGGCTGTACTGGCCGCGTATTTCACAAAAGAGAAAGTATTTATAGATAAGGTGAATGACTACCTTATAAGTATCTGTGAGGAGACCAACTGGGTTTGTCCCGCCCATGAATTGCATTCCGGGGAGATTGACCTTATGGCCGCGGAGACCGGTCTGGAGCTGGCTGAGGCCGTCTGCCTGCTTGCGGAGGTTCTTCCCCCCGAGGTGGTTGCCCGCGTAAAAAGTGAAATAGAAAAAAGGATTTTCAATCCTTACCTGACAAAGTATAAAAAGCTCTTCTGGTATAAGTTTAGAAACAACTGGAGCGGAGTTTGTAACAGCGCTGTGGGTGCGACTTTTTTGCATCTGGAGACGGATAAAAAGAGGCTCAAAAAAGCTCTGGCGCTGGTCTTAGACGGGCTGGAATTTTTTATCAGCACCGCCTTTGAAAAGGACGGCGGCTCCACTGAAGGCGTTTCCTACTGGCAGTACGGCCTGAATAACTATGTGACTTTTGCCGAATTATTAAGAAACAGGACTAAAGGCAAAGTAGATTTGCTGGGCGCGCCCCGGATGAAAGCCATTGCGCTTTACCCGCTCAAAATGGCGCTCTCAAAAGGGGCCTTTGCGAGTTTTTCCGACTGTCAGGAAAAAGTGTACTTTCCGCCCAGCCTGATAATAAAATTTGCCGGGCGTATGAACTCCCCGGAACTCTATAATTTGTTGAATCTCCGCGTGTTTACCTATTCCCTGGCTTCCGACCTCCGTAATATTTATTGGCAAAAAGAAGCAGGAAAACCGGGAAAACATTTCCCTCTTGCCGCTGCCGATGTCTTCCTGGAGTCAACGCAGGTGGTAAGGCTCACGGTAAAAACCCGTTCCAAAAAGCAGCTTGTGCTTATGGCTAAGGCCGGGCATAATGAAGAAAACCATAATCATAATGATGTGGGGAGTTTTATCTTACATACGGAAGGTGAGAGTTTATTGTGCGACCCGGGCGCGGGTTTGTATTCCAAAGAATATTTTACCGATGTAATCAGGAATAAAAATATATTTTGCAATTCCTACGGTCATAATCTTCCGGTTATAGACGGCTGCCTGCAAAAGCGCGGCGAGCAATTTAAAGGTACGGTAACCGCGTTTGAACCAAAAGAAAAAATGGTTGAAATGGAATTTGCCCAAGCTTATGGTTTAGCCGGGGTAAAAAGTATTAAAAGAACTCTGCGGCTGGAGGCCGGGACAAATTCGGCGGTCCTGGAAGATAATTTCTGTTTTAGCAGGAAAATGAAAATAGAAGAAGCTTTTCTTACCTGGTTCCCGGCTAAATGCAAAGGAAACACGGCAAGGATCAAGGGAAAGAAAAATACCCTGGAATTGAAAATAGAGGAACCTGAAGGCGCAACCTTTTTTGTTAATAAACTCGTAAAAGAATGCAAAGAAAATGCCAAAAACGGGGTGTTGAGCCGTCTAGCTTTTGTTGCTCCGGAAATATCAAAGAATACCCGGGTTAGAGTCCGTATGACTATTTTGCAGGCAAGGTCCTTCTAAGGTCTTTAGATGTAAAGAGAGTTGGAGTTTCATGCAAATTTGCATTGCCATTGCAAATATGTTGACGCAGTAGTTATTTTGTGGTATAAAGGTAGTATGAATAAGAACGCTTACATAAAAAGAGAGATACAGGCCGCAATCAGGCGTATAGCTGAGGGTTTCCCGGCCTGTGCTGTTACCGGACCCAGGCAGTCGGGTAAATCAACCTTACTGCGAACAATGTTTGCAAAAACGCATAACTATATTTCCTTCGACCTGATCAAAAACAGAGAAGACGCAAAAACTGACCCTATTTTATTTCTTAAAAATGCCGGGGAAAAGGTTATTTTCGATGAAATTCAATATGTCCCCGAGTTATTGTCTTATATTAAACTTGCCATCGATAAAGACAGGCATAATTACGGCCGGTATTATGTTACAGGCTCGCAGCAGTTTAATCTTATGAAAAATCTTGGCGATACCCTGGCCGGCCGGATAGCACTCTTTACGCTTTTGCCTTTTTCGTCCGGTGAAACGGCGCCTGTTATGCCGCAAAGTAAAAAAACAGACCGTGATCTTTTCATTAAGGCCTGTCTTCGCGGGGCCTTCCCGGAAGTGCTTCTTAATAATTCCATAGAAACCGAAACCTGGTATTCTTCATATACGCAGACCTATCTGGAACGGGATATAAGGAGTTTATACAATATCGGAGATTTAATGGCCTTCAACAGGTTTATGACGCTCTGCGCCGCCAGGACCGGCACCATCATGAATATGTCTTCTATGTCTAAAGAACTTGGCGTAAGCGTGAATACGGTGAAAAACTGGCTTTCCGTCCTGGAAGCGAGCAATATTATTTTCGTGCTGCCGCCCTACTTTTCCAATATAGGCAAGAGACTTGTTAAGGGTTTTAAGATATATTTCTTCGATGTGGGCTATGCCTGTTATCTTACCGGAATTAAAAATGAGGATATGCTGTTTAAAGGCCCTATGGCCGGGCAGCTGTTTGAGAATTTTGTAATAATGGAAATGTTTAAGAAATATTTTAATTCCGGGGTCCGGCCCAGAGCATATTTTCTCCGTACGGCTGACAATATTGAAATTGACCTGCTTATTGAGAGCGGGCAAAAACTGCATCTGTTTGAAATAAAGTTGTCGATGACGCCGACCCAAAAAATGGCCGGGGAAATGGAAAAGATGATTGACCTGCTGAAAGAAAAGTCGGCGGCTAAAGGCGCAGTAATTTGTCTGGCAGAAAAAGATACTTATCTTTCGGCTAAAACGGATGTCCTGACACTTACTTCTTTTATAAAAAAAATAGATATTTTTAATTCCGTTAAATCTTAGTTTTGAAAGGATATAGATGTTACAGTTAAGTAATATAACAAAGCATTATGGAGAGCAGGTCTTGCTCGAGGACGCCTCAGTTTTCTTTAATCCCGGAGACCGGGTCGCGCTTATCGGGCCTAACGGCTCGGGAAAAACGACTATTTTTAAGATAATTACCGGCGAAGAAAAACAGGATTCCGGGGATATTGTCATTGACGGGAAGGCCCGGATAAAGTTCCTGCCCCAGGAGATTGATTCTATCCGCGGGAAAACGGTGATTGACGAAGTTATGAGCGATAGCAAGGATATTAAACTTCTAAAAAAAGAACTGGCGGATATCGAACACCGCATGGCGGAAGGCGAGCACTCCGAGGAATTATTTGCGGAGTACACGCGCCTGCATGAAAAAGTCGAGAAAGACGAAGGTTTGTCCCTGGAGTACCGCGCAAAAAGAATCCTCGCGGGCCTCGGATTTTTACCCAAAGATTTCAGCCGGAAGACAGAGGAGTTCTCCGGCGGCTGGCTGATGCGCGTGGCCATGGCAAAACTTCTGGTGAATCCCCCGGATATTTTGCTCTTAGACGAACCGACCAACCATCTGGACTTAAATTCCCTGCTCTGGCTGCAGGATTATATTACCGCCTACGAAGGTATTCTTATTTTCACCTCCCATGACCGGGACTTTCTGGATCATGTAGCGACGCGCCTGGTAAATATTGATAACGGTAAACTTGTGGTTTACAAAGGTAACTACCAGTATATGCTGGATCAGAAAGAATTGAAAAGAGACCAGCTGCTGGACGCGAAGAAAAGGCAGGATAAAGAAAAAGCGCAGCTGCAGGAGTTCATAAACCGCTTTAAGTCCAAAGCCAGTAAGGCCGCCTCCGCAAGAAGCAAGATGAAATACATTGAAAAAATGGAAGATATTGTCGTAGAGAAAGAAAAAAAGACGCTGCACTTTTCTTTTCCCCAGCCGCAACCCAGCGGAAAAGAAGTCATGAGCCTGATGAATATACACAAAAGTTACGGCGAGAATAAAGTTTATCAGGGCGTGGATTTTAAGGTGGATCGCGGGGACAAAGTCGCACTGGTGGGTTTTAACGGTGCGGGAAAATCAACTTTACTTAAAATACTTGCCGGGATACTCCCCTTCGAAAAGGGCACAAGAAAAGAAGGGTTTAATGTCATTCCGCAATACTATCCGCAGTACCGTTTGGATGTGCTGAATGCGGAGAACACCTGCCTGCAGGAAGTAGATTCCGTCTGCCCGATGAAAAGCGAACTGGAAATTAGAAAGCATTTGGGTATTTTTATGTTTAAAGGCGATGATGTCTTTAAACAGGTCAAAGTGCTGAGCGGAGGCGAAAAGAGCCGTCTCGTGCTGGTAAAGGTCCTCTCCAATCCGCCGAATTTTATTCTCATGGACGAACCGACCAACCATCTGGATATTCCTTCAAGGGATATTTTGATAAAGGCACTCAGGGATTATACAGGTTCCATATGTTTTATCAGCCACGATGTACATTTTATTAAGAGTATTGCCAACAAGATAGTGGAAGTTGATAACGGTACCCTGACCGCTTATCCCGGGGATTTTGATTATTATCTATATAAAAAGAAATTGGTGGCGCAGGAAGCCGAGAATCAGGCAAATTTAATAAATCCGAAGGCAAAACAGGAAACCAAACCGGTGCAGGTTAATGCCGGCCAGGCGCCGATACCGGAAAAGAAAAAAATTAAACATGATAAATATAAACGGGAGAAAATTGCCGGCCGCCTGGTTAAAACAGAGAAAGAAATGAACGAAGCTGAGGCGTTGTATGAAGAGATGAATAAAATGCTCGCGAATCCCGAAACTTACAAAAATAAAGATTCGGTAAATAAGGTGAAAGAACATAAGCGTCTTAAGGAAAGAATTGATGAACTCCGCGCCGAGTGGGAAAAGCACGCCAAAGAACTGGAAGAATATGATAAGACAAAATAAAGTTCAGAAGGTTTATAAAGTTTGTAAGGTTTGTAAGGTCTAAAATCGTTGATGGATATTAATAAAATCCTGCGAGTCGTTCTTTGGCGAGACAGTCCGCCAAGCTTAAGGGCGGAAGTGGAATCAAAAAGAACTGTAATTAATGAAATCTTTTTCAAAGGAGGTATTTTATGAAACTATCAGTTTTCACCGTAACGATGCCGGAGTTCACTATCGAGGAGGCCTGTGCTTTTTTAAAAAAGACCGGCTATGAAGGGATTGAACTTCGGGTCTTTGATTTGACCGAGGAGCAAAGGAAACAACCGCCTTTTTTTTGGGGAAACAATAAAATAGATCTTGGCGTAAAGAATATGAAAGCCAAGGCAAAAAATATCCGTAAGGTTTGCGACAGTTACGGAATAAAAGTCTGCAACCTGGCGACTTATCTGAAAGTGGACGATATAGCGGACGCCGAAATTGTCTGTCAAAATATTCATACCTTTGGCTGTAAATCTTTTAGGGCCGGGGTTATGGGTTATGACCGGAAACTTACCTACCGGGAATGCTACGAGAAGACGGTTAAGAATCTTGCCAAAATTGAAAAACTCTGCAAAAAATACAAAGCCAGAGGTATTATAGAAATACACATGGGAAATATAGCCTGTTCGGCCTCAGCTGCGCATAAGATAGTCTCCAATTTTGATCCCAAATACATCGGGGTCATTCATGATGCCGGCAATATGGTCTATGAGGGTTATGAAAATTATAAAATGGGTCTGGAAATATTAGGGCCTTACCTGGCGCATGTGCATATCAAAAACGCAAGCTGGGGCTTAAAGAAAGTTAACTTTGACGGCTCGGCCATCTGGGAACCGTCCTTTGCCCCGGTCAATGCCGGTTTTGCAAACCTGGAGCAGCTTATGGCGGATCTTAAAGCTGTTAAATATGATAAGTGGCTCTCGGTCGAAGATTTCAATCCGACAGAAGCCAAAGAAAAACTTAAGAATGCGCACGATTATCTGAGAAAAATATTTAAAAAGACAGCTTTAAAGAAGTAAGCCTTAAGGTTTTAAATGTTTGCTGTTTTTAGAGCAGGGATAATTATTTCTTAGCCTTATGCTTAGGATAAATGACGCTTTTTAGCGTTATGACGGGGGCAGTAAAATGAAAAAATGCGGGATGTTCTTATTTTGCTTATGGCTGGCAGCAGGCGTAAATTTTGTATACGCAGAAACTACCGCAGATCTGACCGTGAATATAGAAAGTTTTAAGGTTAGTTCCAGAACCTTAACCCTTGAAGGAGAGAGTTTCGAACTTAAGGATAATTCTAAGTCAGAGGAACTGTCCGGCGCTTCCGGCGGCAAAGCTTTATTTTTTCCCGGGGAAAATAACAAAGCAGAGCTGGAATGTGAGTTTGAAAAAGGTTTATATAATGTTACAGTCTTTTCTCGGGCAGATGTGTATGCAAATGACGCCTTTCGTCTGTTTTTTAACGGCAGTGAAAAGAAGTTATGGCAGGACGGAATAAAAAAAATAGCCCGCTGCAAGACTTTCTCGATAGGCCTCCCGGAAACAAAAAAATATAAGATAGAACTGTTCTCCGCCAAGACCCCGGTCTATATCGACAGAATCGAAATAGAGAAAGTTAACATAGAACAAACCCTTCTAACCGTAACAGGCAAAGATGAAACAAGGAAAACCTTAAAAATAAACTTAATGCAAAATATTGAAGCAGTCCCTTTCTTTGAAATCTTCGAACTAACCTTCAGTCTGGATATTCAATATGCAAATCCGTTCTTTGACGCTGGGATAGCGGTAAGGCTTACCTCACCTTCGGGTAAGCAGGTAAATGTCGGCGGTTTCTACTTTGGCCCTTCCGATAAGCCGGAGATACTTGATAAGCTGGAGGACGGCAAGGAATATCCTTTTAGCGGAAAAAATTACTGGAAGGCGCGCTATGCCCCGTCAGAAGAAGGGAAATGGACTTATGTTTACCTTTTTGCCGATAAGAACGGAGACCGGGCGGAAGGAAACGGAAGTTTTACCTGTATTAAAGGAAAAAATCCTTTAAAGGGTTTCATGCGTATAAGCAAGGAAAACCCTTTCCGCTGGGTACTCGATGACGGCAGCGCTTTTTTCCCGATAGGCATTCAGGACTGTGTACCAAAAAAAACAGAGGCAGAAGGCGTTTTGGCCGGTTGGAGTATGGAAGGCCCTTTCCGCGAAAATTCTAAACTGATATTGCCTGAAGGCGCAATCTTCAAACGCGGCCGGAACTGCCAGGTGGACGCGGGAGTTTATTTTCGTAATTATAGTTATGCGGGTTTTAATGTCTTCCGGTTTTCGCAGAACAACTGTTCCTTCGATCAGTACAGCACTCTGACGCATTACTATATTAAAGAAAGTGTGATGACGGATGAGCTGCTGGGTTTTGTGCGCAAATATGGCTTCCATATTAATTACGGATTTTTTGGATATCAGAAGGTCTTTAACGATACTCCTGAGTTCAAAGAAGCTATGGCTTTGCTCAAGCATTTTATCAAGTACAGCGTTGACCGCTGGGGAGCTTATGTCGATATCTGGCAATACTTAAACGAACAGACAGCGGAAGCCGGCTGGTATAATACCATGTCGGAGTATCTCCGCCCGCTTTGCCCCTACAAACATCCTATTACCACCTGTTGGCCCCGGCCGGAACTTGACAGCATTGATTACAATGCGCATCACTGGTATGTTGATTCGACAATAAGCGAACTGGAAATGGACAAGATAGTTGCGGATACAAAGTATAAAAGGTTCGGTAAGGCTGTTATGCTCGGAGAGCACGGGAATATTCTTGATCTTTCAAAACCCCGGCCGGCGGGTTTCGGCGGAGTCTGGGATCCGGGCTCCGCTTTACGCATGCGGCTTAGGAACTGGAGTTTTCTTTTTAACGAAATGTCGGTTATCTTCTGGGTCACTAACGGCGCTAAAGATGCGCATTATATGAATATGTGGCTCGGGCCCAAGGAAAGGCAGTATGTCCGGGCGATGCAGGATTTTGCTAATTTGCTGGATAAAGATATCAAGATGAGCAAGGTTGAGGTTTCAGACCCTGAAGCCGCGCGCGCTTACGGCCTGGCTTCCGGAAAAAAAGCAGCGGTTTATGTGCATCACTACAAAACACATAGTGAGCCGCTTAAAAACTTGAAAATAACATTTGATGTGCCAATCAAAGCAAAAGGTTACTGGTATAATCCGGAAAATGCGGCGGTACTCGGCAGGTTTGAAGCTGAGCAGGGAAGGCAGACCTATACTGTTCCGGACTTCACAATTGATATGGCACTCCTGATTACGAACGACGGCGCACCTGACATTGATAAAGACGGTATTCCTAATGATCTCGACAAAGATAATGATAATGACGGAGTCGAAGACAGTAAAGACGCTTTTCCGCTTGATCCCGAAGAGTGGGCAGATACAGACGGAGACGGTATCGGCGACAATATGGAACACCGGTGTCAAAACATTAAGTAGCAAAATAAAACCTGACCGAGTATTCAGGAGTAGAATACCGACCAATAAAGCGTGGTAAAAACATTTCCCAGTAATGATTATATAAAAATACAGTAAAGTTCCATAATATTTGAAAAAAATATGAAAACATAGTTATAAAAACTGCAAAAGTACCCGCCAAGAATAATAAATCAGACAAAAAATCAACATATGTTCGTTGACATTAATATTTATATTTGTTAGAATCAGACCGCAGTACAAAGGCGTACTGCCTGGTGGCGATAAAGCGGTAAAGTCTGAAAATATATAGTAGAATATCAATAATACAAAACAGGTAATACCGTAAATAGTATTAATTTATCCAAAATAATGTATTGTATATGGCGTCAATACAGTAAATTATAAAATTACTTATTTTTAAAGGAAATTGTACCAAACCGGTACATTGACAAGGGCGTCTGGCCGGGAATTCCTCAGAAATGAAGGATTCACCGGCTTAGGCGTTTTTTTGTTTTAAGCAGTTCAAATCTAAACAGGGAGGGGCAAATATATGGCAGGTTATGTGAGCGAAGTTCTGGGAAACCTTGAAAAAAAGGTTTACTGGGAAAAAGAATTTCTTCAAGCGGCGGCGGAAGTATTAAATTCTATAAAAGTTCTGGTGGAAAAAGATTCAAAATATAAGGAACACCGTATTCTTGAGAGAGTTCTTGAACCGGAAAGAGTAATAATGTTCCGCGTACCCTGGCAGGATGATAATGGGAATGTGCAGGTGAATAAGGGTTTTAGAGTCGAGTTTAACAGCGCAATAGGTCCCTATAAAGGCGGCCTCAGATTTCATCCTACCGTGAACCTTGGAGTGTTAAAATTCCTTGGATTTGAACAGATGTTTAAGAACAGCTTGACCGGGCTTCCTATGGGCGGCGGTAAAGGCGGCAGTGATTTTGATCCCAAGGGAAAAACAGACAATGAAGTTATGCGTTTCTGCCAGAGTTTTATGAGCGAGCTTTTCCGGCACATAGGCGCAAATACGGATGTGCCTGCAGGTGATATCGGTGTGGGCGGCAGGGAAATAGGCTATTTGTTCGGGCAGTATAAGAGATTGAAAAATATTTATGAAGGTGTTCTTACCGGTAAGGGATTGAACTGGGGTGGAAGTTTGATCCGGTGCGAAGCTACCGGGTATGGCACCGTTTATTTTGCGGAAGAAATGCTCAAGACTAAAGGTGAGCTCTTCAAGCACAAAAGAGTCGCTATCTCGGGTTCCGGGAATGTCGCTCAGTATGCCGTGGAAAAATGCATAGAATATGGAGCGAAAGTAGTGACGCTCTCGGACTCTAACGGCACGATACTTGATGAAGACGGTATAGATTCTGAGAAGCTGGCGTATATTATGGATCTCAAAAATTGCAAGCGCTGCAGAATCAAGGACTATGCCGCTAAATACAAAAGAGCTAAATATTTTGAAGGTAAGAAACCCTGGGGCCTGGCAGAAGCAGAAATAGCGCTTCCGTGCGCGACCCAGAATGAAGTTGACCACAAAGACGCCAAGGCTTTAGTAGACAACGGCTGCATCTGCGTTGCCGAAGGCGCCAATATGCCTTCCACGCCCGAAGCGGTGGAATATTTCATCAAGAAAAAAATATTTTTTGGCCCGGGCAAAGCAGCAAATGCAGGAGGTGTTGCTACCTCCGGGTTGGAAATGTCACAGAATAGCATGAGACTTGCCTGGTCAAGAGAAGAAGTGGATAACAAACTCCACACAATCATGATCAATATCCATAAAGCGGCAAAAGATGCCGCCGAGGAATTTGGAACGCCGGGTAATTATGTGAACGGTGCGAACATTGCGGGTTTCAGGAAGATTGCTGATTCGATGCTGGATCAGGGTTTAGTTTAAGAAGCAAAGTAGGAAAGGGCTCCGGTTAATTTTATTCCGGGGCCCTTTTTATTATGAAATTTTTCACTTCCTTTTTGTGTCCGTATATAATAGTGGCAGTAAAAATGTAAATCCGGGTAGAAGAGGATTGATATGAAAAAAGCGATGGTTTTAAGCCTTGTCTTGCTGTTTGTCTCGAGTCTTTCCGCCGGGCAACTTACCATCGAGGGCACTTACACTACAAGTTATAAAAGCAAAGTACCTAATTATACTTTCAAAGGAACGCTTTCTTCAACCGGAGAAACAGAATATGAAGGCGAAATAACTGCTCCCTGGGACGGTCAGAACAAGACTTATAAAGGGAAAATAACAGGCAAGCCGGGCAGCGGCTCTTTGGAAGGATCTTTTATTTTAACCGGCACGAAAAGAAATTTTACTTTTACTATTGACCAAAACGGAAGAGGCGATGCGCTGGAAAACGGAAAAAAAGTCGGTGTTCTTGACGCTAAAGTTTCCGGCGGAGGAAGTGCCGCCAGCAGCGCTCCGGCGGGCGGCGTGGTAGATTTTTCAGATCAGGTTTCGGAGGCCGTAAGCAAGGAGACAAGTATATCCAGGGAAAAAGTCCTGGAACTTTTTAAGAATAAAGGAGTCACCAAAGAAGATGTTATAGCCGTCTGTGCCGCAGCGGAGATAACAAAGGGTGATTTAGAAGCGCTCTATAAAAAAAAGAAAAAGGTTAATACAACTTTTGAGTTTTTGTATGACCTGAAACTTGACAAAGAAGCAAAAACCGGCGTCGATAGCCTGATAAAGAAAATTAAGGCTGCTTTAGAAGAAAAGAATAAGAAAAAATAAAAGCCGGTAAAAAGTGTACAAATTTTTTTGTTTCGCAAAATAGCAGAAATAAGCAGGTGCTTCCCCTTTCTATTCATTTACGGCGCAAAGCTGAAACAAAACCGGATATTTCCGGATTAGTTTTGAAAGTCGCTTTTAATACCCCAAATATCCTCGCAATATAGTATAATATCTGATAGTTTTTTGAGGATGGAAGGAATATTTACATCTTCATCCTACAATGAAAATTTTTTTATGAAAATTTCAAAATATGGCCGCAATCGAAAACAGAAGAGTTTTGATTGCTATGTTTTTTCAGGTAAAAACGCGCCCGTGGCCTAACTGGATAAGGCACTAGCCTCCGAAGCTGGGGATTGGCAGTTCGACTCTGCCCGGGCGCACCATTAATATCGCAAAATTTTGAAGTAAGTAGATATAAATTACATTCCTCTCGAGTGGTAAGAAAAATCCGTAATTATAAAACAAATATTTCAACTAAGGAGATTTATGAGGAGCAATATATTAAAACATACAAGTTCAGTGATGCGCTTCACTGTCCTTGCCGTTTGTCTGGCTTCCGGTTTGACGGCGGGAGAGGCACGAAGTGACTACCGTAATCTTACCGGTTTTCCTAAGGAGGAATTGTCTCCGCTGGTAGTCGAGCGCGTCTGGCCGAAAGAAGCCGGAGAGGCCGCAATATGCTTATGGAAGGAGGACAAGACTGTTGCCTTCTCGGTAACCATTGACGATAACATCAAGTCCGACCAGGCCTGGTGGCTGGAGCAGGGGAAAAAATATGGTTTTCGTTTTACCTGGTTTGTGATTGTAAATAACCTGGTCAAAGGCGCGCAAAATGCAGGCACCTGGTCAGATTTTCAGGGCTTGCTTAAGGCGGGGCATGATGTGCAATCTCATACCTGGTCCCATCGGAGTAAAGAAATGAATCTTTCAGCGGAGGAGGACTACTCTAAAGCCCTTCCGCTCTTGACTGAAAAACTAAAAGACACCAAACCTCTTACTCTTGCCTATGCCGGGGGCGGTTTACCAAATGACCCGTCGGCAGCCGTCCCCTTTTATGCCGGGGCCCGCGGCGGGATCGGAACCACTAACGGCCCGAGGACGGACTGGCTTAATGTCAATTCTGTGAGCGGCGGCGCTAACTATAATATTCCGGCACGGACCAAAGGTGATTGGGCAAGTTTACTGCCTCTTTTGGACCCAAAGTCGAAGAATTACCGCGGCTGGCTCTGCACGCACTTTCACTGGATGGGGCCCAAAGCGGATAAAACGCGGCTGGTAACAAGCATGCCTGACACTATAGGCCTCTTCGACTTTATTAAGGAGCGTGAAAGTGAGATTTGGGTGGGACTCTTCCGGGAGGTAATTCTCTACGGCCAGGAACGAGATACTGCAAAACTGCAGGTAATAAAAAATACGCCGGAAAATATTTCACTGGTACTCACCGACAGGATGTATGATGAATGGTATGATTTCCCTCTTACCGTCAAGGTATGTATACCTGAAAACTGGAAAGCTTTGACGGCTGTTCAAGGCGGAAAAACTTTGAAAGCCGTAATTCTTGCGCATGAAGGCAAAAGCTACGCGCTCGTGGATATTGTTCCTGATAAAGGTGAAGCGCTTATAAGCCAGAAATAGAAAATTTCTGATGGCGGGATTAAAATACCAATGGAAAGAGATTTTGGAGCACATAACGAAGAAGTAAAACTGATCTGGGAGGCCTTTCAAGCCGGGAAACCCGTGAGAGTACCTATGATTATTGGCTGTAATGTCCGGGCTTTGCTCCTGGATCCAAAATTGAACAAAAAAAAGATAACTTTTAAAGAATACTCTGAAAATCCGGATCTTATGCTCGAAAAACAAATGGAGTTTCAGAAATGGTATAGAACAAGTATTTTGCAGGATGCCGTCATGGGCGTGCCCGCTGAAGGTTTTAATATAGATGTAGACCTTCAGAACTATTTCGAAGCGGCCTGGTTCGGCTGCGAGATAAATTACCGGGAAGGTCAGGTTCCGGATACCGCGCCGGTTTTGAGCGGGGACAGAAAAAATTATTTATTTGACCGGGGCATTCCGGCCCCTTTCAGCGGTCTAATGGAGAAAAATTTAAGATATTACGAATATTTTAAGCAAAAACAAAAAGATAATTACCGGTTTGAAGGGATTCCCGTAAATTCTGTGAGGCTTTCGGGGATGTATACCGACGGAGTAATGACCGGGGCCATCAATCTTCGTGGCATGGAATTCCTTACTGATTTCTATGAAGACCCGGATTATGTGAGAAAATTATTTGCATACATAAACCGCTCGACCATCGCAAGAATCAAGGCCTTTAGAAAATATCTAAAGGAACCGGAAAAAAGCCGGGGCCTGTTTTTCGCGGATGACAGTATCGCTCTTATTTCTACGGAGATGTACAGGGAGTTTGTACTGCCATTTCATAAAGAATTGATAGCGGAACTCTCAGATGGTGATTCTAACAGCATACATCTTTGCGGGGATGCGACCAGACATTTTAAGCTTATCCGTGATGAACTTAAGGTCAGGCAGTTTGATACAGGTTTTCCTGTGGATTTTGGCGGACTCAGGAAAGAGCTCGGGGAAGGGGTGACAGTATACGGCGGGCCTAATATTAATCTTCTGCTCTTAAAAGGGGCAGAAGAGGTGAGCAGGGAAACGAAAAGAATACTGCAATCAGGGATAATGGAAGGCGGGAAGTTTGTTATTAGAGAAGGGAATAATCTTGCTCCGGCTACGCCTCAGTCTAATATTAAGGCAATGTATGATACTGTAAGGGAATTTGGGAAATTCCCGTTTAGTTTGTAAAGTTTTTAAGGTCCATAAAG
>Ga0209083_1003177_pt1 | contig 14203 bp, 14 predicted proteins | sample AM7aDNAmetaG_FD_184132 | JGI IMG/M metagenome (GOLD analysis project Ga0209083, IMG submission 184132) | Freshwater microbial communities from Finland to study Microbial Dark Matter (Phase II) - AM7a DNA metaG (SPAdes) (version 3) | ecosystem: Environmental > Aquatic > Freshwater > Lake ...
TCGATCTGAAAATTCCCAAAATTCCCAAAATTCCCAAAATTCCCTTCCTCCAAAAAAACGCCATAAAAATATTTTTTAAATTTTTAAAAATCCTAAAAATTTAAAAAATATTTTTTTCTTTTAAATTATTCTGAAAATTTTTAAAAATCCTAAAAATTTAAAAAATAATATATATATATATATATGGATGATAGTTTTGATATTCCATTACCACCTATAATTTCAAGAATCGGCGGTAAAACACGAATGGTTAAAACACTATTGGTAATGATACCACCACACGATACATATGTCGAATTATTCTGTGGCGGTGCATCTTTATTTTTTAAAAAATTATTATCAAAAAATAACGTTATTAATGATATTGACACAGATATTATTAATATATATAAAGATATAAGAGATATAAAAAACATCGACGATTTGATTATTCATTCTGATGAAATTAATAAACAACTATTTAATACATTAAAAAATAAAACGACATTTAGAAATAAAAAAGAAAGACTTTTTAGAAATTTATTATTATCAAAGTTATCATTCTGTAATATGCGTAATAGTTTTGGTGGAGATAAAATTAAAGTTCCAAAATTTATTAAGTTAAAAGAATATTACAATAATTATAGATATAAACTTTTAAATACTACTATTTTAAATGATGACTTTGTTAACGTTATAAATACATATGATAATAAAAATACTTTTTTCTTTTTAGATCCTCCATATAGTGAACTTAAAAAGTCATGGGGATATAATAATTTATCTATAACAGCGGATGAATTATTTAAAATATTAAGTAAAATTAAAGGTAAATTTTTAATGACATATGATTATAATTTAAATAACATTAATTTATTTAAAACAAAGTTTAATGTATATGAAATTGAAACAAGATATTCTTTAAATATTAAATGTAAAACTAAAGAAATTATTATTACAAATTATTAATTTAATATCCATATCCAGCACTTATTAAAGCTCCTCCATGTCTTTTTCCTTTATGTCCCATTCCTACTTTTGAACGAAAACCCATTCCTGAAGCAAGTCCCATTTGAGCTGCACTATTTGCTTGTGTTAATCCTTGTGTAGCAAGTCCTAAACTATCATTAAGAGCCATTTGTCCCAATGGTTTAAGTGCACGTCTTACAGTTCTCATTCCTGGTGATCTTACAAAAGATTTTAAAGATCCACCAGTTGGTAATAATGCCTCGTGTCCCATATTACTATAAGCACTAACTAAACTAGGGTCAACTCCTTGTTCTAAAGCATACATCGACGCATCAGCTATGGCGTTATGTCCATGTTCTTTTAATGCACTTGCTAGTGGTCTAAAATGTTCTTTATGTGCTTTTACAAAATGCCCAGCGTGGTTAACAGCTTTTTTAACAGTTTTCATTATTCCTTCTCCATGCAAATGTCTATGTCCGTCCATCTGGTAAGGATCCATGGTTAAATTAAATCCCTTTCCTGAAGAACTCGCCTTGATATGTTTTTTTGCTTGTTCATGGCTTAAACTTACAATATGCCCTTTTCCTGGTTTTACACGAACACTATGTCCATTCAATAATCTCGAAATTTGAGTATTACTTAGTTTTTCAATTCCTGCTTTGTGATACATTATATAATAGTATTATATTATTATTTTATTTATTTAATTATACTATATATTTATAATAATCCGTTTTTTTAAAAAAAATCATTTGTTATTAATGTCATATGTTTAATACTTTCTTTTTTATCTAATACTCCAAAATTAACTAATTTACTTAATAATACTCTTAATTCTTCCAATAAAATTAAGTTATTATTTCCTGCTTCTATTTCACCTTCAATTATTGAAATTCTTTCTTTAATTTTTTTAATGGTATTTTCAACATTATTATCGTGATTTTTATGTAATTTTGCAATTATTAATAATCTATCGTATAATTCTATTTCGTTTAATGGTAATGTGTTAATATCATTTTTTGTTATTTTTTCTCCTTTTATCATTTTCATTATATTCTCAACAAATTTATCAGACACTTTTTGAACTAAAAAACCAAGAATAGCATTTCCTTTTTTATTTTTAACTACTAATAAATTTTTATAATATAATTTATTTAATAATATTTTAACATCTCCAAAATCAACTATTTTCGGTATTTCTATATTATTAATTCCCCATCCTATTAAATTCTTAGATAATGCCTTATCTTTAAGTGATACTGGGCGTTTTTTTGCTTCTAATGTAAATTCATTACTTAAATTATCCCAAGCTTTATTACTAAAATTTCTCTTTTCTTTTATATTAAATAATTGTTCTAAAATATCTTTTGTTGGTATTTGTAATAATACTTCTAATTTTCTAAATGTAATAACATTTTCTCTTATATTCTCTGCTATATGAACATTACTCGATGGATCTAATAATATATTATATGTTCCTTCTTCATCATTTAATGAAATTAATATTATTTTTTCAGTTCCTTTTGGTGTTGTTAACAATCCTAATTTAATATAAATTTCATTATCATTATTATCATTATTTATTTTTAAAACATTCCCCAATTGTTGTATCATAATATTTTTCTTTTCAACATTTTTATCACCTGCTATATTTTCTGCTATTTCTATTTCTCCTTCTTCTCCTTCTTGAACTGGTTTATTTTCTCTTTTTCTTTCTTGAACTGGTTTATTTTCTGTTTCACTTAATAATTTATTAATAGTTTCATAATAATCATCATCTGTCACACTCTTATTATTATAACCATATGCATTTAATAGTCTTCTTCTAATATTACCCCAATATTTATTTACTAAAAATTTTTCTTCACTGGATAATTTATTTAAAACTAATTCTATTATTGACATATTAGTTGTAATATCCTTAAAATTCTTTTTAAATTTTTCAATATTATCTATTACTGCACCAAATAATAAATTTTCTGTATATGGTGTATCTGCTTGATCATTTAATCTATTTAAATATTCTTGTTCCGATTCCCCTTGTGCTTGTTCCATATTAAATGCACCACTATTTAAAGTATTTAAAATATCTTTATGTTTTGATATTCTTAATTTATTTGTTTGTGATACTTTATTAACAATTGCATCATATGCTTCTTGCTTTTCATCTTCATTTTTTATTTCTTCCTTCAATACATTAATTTCTTCATATAATTTTTTATCTGCATCATATTTATTCATTTTCCTCCCATCTATCATTACAATATCATTATCAAAATCATTTATTTCTGTATCCATTTTTTTTATTTTTTTTTCAATTTCATCTTTTTCTTTTTTTAATACTTTTAAAGCTTCAATATATTTAAATTCATCTTTGTCTCCTTTTCCTCTTTTTGGTGTTTTTTGTCTAGATAATATTTTTACTTGTCTCTCCTCTTCTTCAATACTATCATATTTATCAGATAATAATTTTATGTCTTCTTTTGATTTTAATATAAATGGTTCTTCATCAATTTTTTTTTTATTAAACCATTCATTTAATTTAGTTATACTATGGCTTAATACTTCAATTGCATCATTATTATTTTTAACTAATTCATAATCTTTTTTATCTGATTCATCAATTAATTCATCAATATGTAAAAGTTCTGGTGTATCTTCAACTGGTTTTTGATATTTTTTTTGTATTACTTCTCCTGTCTCATCATCATATTCTTCATATGGTCTATTATATAATTTTCCATAATTTTCAAGCATTTCTTTTGTAAATTTATTATTTATTTTTAAATCACGTTCTATGGTTGGTCTTGCCCTTATTGAAATTTCCTCTAATTTTATTTTATAATTCATATCGGCTAATTGGTCTAACGTGTTTTGTTCATAATCACTCATTATATATATTTATATTATAAAATATTAATTAATATAAAAATATCATTTTTTTGAATATATTTATATGAATTCTTATATTATTTATTCATAAAATAATTATATATAGTATATATTATATAATGAGCACCGATAAATATGTATTAGAAAAATCATCCGTCGATCAACAAGTTTCGAATACACCATTTGAAAATAAGGCATTTAACTACATAAATGATCTTAACGGCGGTATTTATCAGAATAATTCTCTTAGTTTAGTTCAATTCGATATGGGATCTTTATACAATTCAAAATACTTTTTAAATCCTCAAGATTTTTTTATTGCAATTCCGATAACAATGGTTTATTTATTGAATAATACTGGTACTCCTGTTGCACCTTCTGCTGCTGGTACTGGTGCTGCGTCGTCTTTGTTATCATTAAAGGCTGGATACTGGCAATTGATCGATAAATGTGAACTCGAATTAGATGGCAAAATAATTGAACAAATGAACCCATTTTCTAACGTTAACGCCACAGTACGTATGTATAGTAAAATGAGTATCGGTGACCAAATACAATATGGAAGTGAACTTGGTTTACCACAAATAGATAGTGCTAATAGTATGAAATATACTGCTACAACTGGATTACAGAATAATTTTGTTTTTGGTAATAGTCTTCAATCTAACGCTGTCGGATCCCTTAATAGTGCAACTGGTAATGATAGACTAACAAAATCCGTACAACGTATTAATTGGAACGTTGCTAATGGATCCGCAAATAATTTTGATTTATTACAATCACAACAACAAGTTGACACTGAAGGTAAAGCTAGTTTTAGAATTTTAAATACAAATTATGGCGTTTATTATGATGTTGCTATTATTAGATTAAGAGATATTATGGACTCTTTCGACAATTTACCCCTTTCACGAAAAATGCAAGGTGCATTAAGAATTTATGTTAATACTGGTGCGTGTACTGTATCCCAAGCTTCGGCTATTAATAGTGGTCCTATTACAACTGCTTTTAATCAATCTTCCACAACATTTTCGACTACCTGTCCTTTTACTATTAATCAATCTTCAAATACAGTTGGTGCTGCTGTGTTTACACAAGTATCAGCTGGTTTATTTATTAGTAAAGCTCCCACAACGGCACTTGCTAATGGTGTAAATTTGGGTTTATCTGGTGCTGCACATCCAACATTCGGTTCTTGTAGATTGTATTATTCACAAGTAGAATTAAAACCTCAAAAATCATTAGAATATGTATCGGCTAATCGTAGTAAAAAGGTGACGTATAATAGTTATTTAACAACCACTATTAATAATATTGCGTCTGCATCAAATTTTTCTCAAATTGTTCAATCTGGTATTACTAATATTAAAGGTGTATTTATTATTCCTCTTATTTCTTCTTCTGTATCTGGTTATAATCAATATGTGTCTCCTGTTGATACTTGTCCTGGCACGTTTTCTCCTTTATCTTTGACACAAATAAACGTACAGTTGGGTGGCGTAAATGTTCTAAATATACCTCTTTATTACCTTTTTGAAAATTATGTAGAACAAATCGCATCTTATGAAAATATTATTACTGATTTCTCACTTCCTGTTGGATTGATAACTGAAGATTACTGGCAAAATAACAGAGTTTATTATATTGATTGTTCAAGATGTAGTATCGCCGACCAAAATACACCACGAAATTTAGTTGTTCAATTTACAAATAATTCTTTAGTTGCTATTGATTGTTTAATTTTTACTATTAGGGGTGATGAATTCACCGTCGATGTAGAAACAGGCCTAATACGCAAAGGATAATTTGAGATAAATAAATCTTTTTTTAAAAATATATATAATATCTAATTATATAATGAATGTTTTAAATGATACTGAAATTAATGAAATTTTAAAAAAATATAATATTAAAATTAATGGTATATTTCAAAAAGATAAAATTGATTATTTAAAAAAAGGATTTTATATTATAAATTTACAATCTTCCATTTATGGGTCTGGTTCACATTGGTGCTGTTTATATTTTGATCCTGATATGTCATTCTGGTGGGACAGTTTTGGTTTTCCACCACCAACCGAAATAGAATTATTATTAAATTCTTATGATTATAATAAATATGATATTCAAAATATTAGTACTAGTTCTTGTGGGTTTTATTGTATTGCATTTATTAAATTTTTGTATAATAAAAAGGATAAGAAAAAAGCATTTGAAACTTTTATAAATTTATTTAAAGATAATACATTTAATAATGAAAAAATATTATATGATTTGTTATATGTTATTTAGTTCTAAGAAAATTTTTAAAATTATGTCTAAGTTTTTTTATACCTGCTCCCGATGTTGTATCAATCATTAAAAAATTTCTTGGTTCTTTTGTTGCATATTCATAAGCATTTTTAAAAATTTCTTTATCAATATTATCAGTGTTATGATTTCGAATAATGTTATTAATGGTGGTATTATCATTTTGTTTAAATATTATAAAATATTGACAATTTCTAGTTATATTCTTAGGTATTGACACATAATTTTGTGCTAAAACCCAACAATTAAACCCCATCTTACGTCCTGACTTTAAATATTCATTTATTTTTACCATTTCTTTATTCTTTAAATCAGTAAAATCATCAAATATTATTAATTTTTCTTGTTCTTTTTCATCATCATCAAAATCTGTTAACGATGGTAATTCATTAATATCTGTGTATGTCTCCATTTCTGGTATTTTTGATTTTAAAAAATTATATAATGGCTCATCATCTGTTGAACCGGTAAATAAAATAATTTTATAAAAACTATCTTGTTTTCTATTTAAGAAATCTAATAATGCACACGATTTACCCGTTCCTGTTTGACCAATTAAACAGACGTGAGAACAAGGATTAATATAATGGTTATTATATGTTTTATCTAATTTTGGTTTTCTTGTAAATTCTTTATCTATATCATTATACCAATTATTAATTTTATCACTCATATATATAATAATATAAATAAATATTTTTATTATAAAATACTGCTCATATTTTTTATTGAGTCTTCCTTTTTTGGTGATTTATTCTGTATTTCAATTTGATCTTCTTTTATTTCATCTCCTGTATTTCGATGTATTTTAATTAATCCAAAGCATAAATTAACATCTTCACATTTTGATTTAAAACAATATCTAACTGTTAACCCCATAATTCCACTCCCTAATGTTGCTAAACCGTATATTAACGTTGATGATGACATATATATATTATTATTATATATTATATTATTTTATGCAATTCTTGTAAATGAAGCCGTACCGCCTACATTAAATGCTGCTGTAGAACCTTGCACCCAATAACAATTCAAATAATATACTGCTGCCGTTGTTACAGTCACTACACAAGAAGAAGATAAAGAAGTTGACCCAGAACCAACTGTAAATGCTAGTGTTGATGAATTACTATTTAAACTAGTAATTAATTGTGTACCTACTAATGCCATAGAACCTGTAACACTATTAAAACATGATGATATTAAATTTGTATTACCTGCGGTTGTACATGTAAAAAATGACACCCCATTAAATAAATAAGTTCCCACTGCCAATGTTGGTGATGTTGCGATTATTCTATATGTGCTGGCTGTCAAAGAAGTACCTACAAAAGATATTAATGAATTACCACCCAATTGGGTTATTGCTGTTGGTACAACTCCCGCGGTTGGTAATGTTATATTATTCGTCGTAGTTAAACCATTTGAAGAAATTGAACCTAAAGGACATGATATAGCAGTTCCAGTATTTGATGGTATAGTAAGTGTTCCACCAGTTCCATATAAATTTAAATTACCATTAGCACTTCCTGATATTCCAAGATTTAAACTATTTGTTCCAGTTGCGAATGATATATGACCTAAACTATCACTTTCTAAATTATATGAACCAGTTGAATAACCACTTGTTCCAGTTAAATACATAACACCAGAAGATATAGGATTTAAATATGCCATAGTTGAATAACCACTTAAACTTGAGGTATTTGATGCATTTGTTAAAGTTAAAGCCGTATTAGCACCATTTACAAAATTTAAATTATTTCCTGATTGAGATACAGTTGAAGTTCCGACTGTTAATGCACCTGTAAAATTTGTTGATGAAGCAATTGAAGTTGCCAATCCTTGTCTTGATAAATAATTTGAATTAGCATATGATAAACTTATACCCGTTAAACTTGGTGTATAAAAAGTATCATTAAAATCAATATTAGGAAAATAATAAGTTGGTGGTTGATTACTAGTCATATATATAATAAACTAATAAAATAATTATATAATATATATTATATATATGTCTTATAAAAAAGTATATAATTATACGTTAACAGTTAATTCATCAAATGTAGTTCAAAATGGTAATAATAATACTTTTAAATATAATTTTATTAATGGAAATCTAACAATACCAGATGAAGCCGTTATTTCAATATCTTCTGCCACAGTTCCTTATTCTTTTAGAAATATAACAAGTGCATATAACAATAATAAATTTATTATTTATTTTCCTTTTCTAGCAACATATAATACATATAATATAACTCTTCCTGATGGTTTTTATAATGGTGCCAGTGATATAAATTATTATATACAACAATTTTGTATTACTAATGGTTTATATTTAGTAAATGCCAGTGGTCAAAATGTATATTATTTATCTTTACAAACCAATATAAATTATTATGCTGTTCAAATAATAGCAACATTAGTCCCAACAAGTTTACCGGTTGGATATACACAACCTTTAAATTGGATTGGATATCCGACAACAACTGCTTGTCCTGGTTTAGGAGTATTAAATAATTTTGGTTCTATAATTGGTTATACTGCTGGTAATTATCCATCCACTTTTATAGGAACAACAAATTTAAGTTATTTAAGTAATACAGTACCTAATACAACACCTGTAAATAGTTTAACTATTAGATGCGATTTATGTAATAATCCTGTATCATTTCCAAGCGATATTATCGACTCATTTAATATTAATAGTACATATGGAACAAATATTTTATACCAACCAACATTCGAAAAAATAGTTTCATTAAGAGCTGGAACATATAGTAATTTTTTAATTTATTTATGCGATCAAAATAATAATTTAATTAATGCTTTAGATCCTAATATTTTAATTACTTTACGAATAAGTTATAAGAAATAAAAATTATATATATGTATATTATAATGAGACATTTAAATATCGTAAAAGGTGGGTTTTTAATCCATAAAGGAGAAATAAAACCATTACATAGTTTAAAAAAACAAAGTAAAAATTCATCCCCTATAGAACATTTTGAAAAACTTATTTTACACGATTTGGATAATGAAGAAGAACATAAAAAAAAACATTTAAAAAAACATACGAAAACTATAAAGCCATTGAGTTATAAATTTTAATATTATCATCATCATCATCATTAATAATATGCAATTTTTTATTTTTTATTAAACTATCATTATAAGCAATTATTAAATATATTTTTTTATTAATATCTATAAGTTTATTTCTATATATATTATAACCTTGTTTTTTCAATAATGATGGTTCTAATTGTCGAAATCTATAATAATTATTTGTTTCATCTATTTTTTTAATTTTATAATCATTATCAATTAACCATTTTAAACAGTAATCCAATGTATTTAAATTTTTATTAAATATTATACTCTGGATCATTTCGTGATGCATATATTATTAAAATATAAAATAATTAAATATATAAAATAAATGTATTAAAAATAATTATATATATTAATATTAAATGTATAACAAAGATGCTGTTTATAAATATAGAGAAACACATAAAAAAGAATATAACGAATATACGAATGATAAGATGAAAAAACAATATATTAAAAATAAAGATAAATTAAAAATGAAATATCAATTAAAAAAAGAATGGAAAAAATTATGCGATATTAATATAATTTAATATATGTATTAATAAAAAACTATAGATGATAAATTTTTTTTGTATAGACTATTTAATTTTTGAATTAAATAATTAAATAAATGTATTAAGAAAATAATTATATAATATATATATATATAGTAAATGTCTTACCTTAAATTTGGAGAAAAAACATATAAAACTGAAACTGCTTTAAAGGGTGTTATTACAAGAACCAAGAACTATATAGGATTTAAAAATAAATTAAATATTGATATCGTGAATAAACAAAATATTATAAATAATAAAAATGCAATATTAATAAATGTAAAAAATGGATTAAGAAAAATAAATCGTGTTAAAAAAAATAGAGATATTGAGAGAATTGAAAGAATTGAATTATTAAAAGATGAGATTAAGAAATTAACTAAAGATATTAAAAATAATAATAAAGAATTAAAAAATCTAAATAAAAAATTAGATGTAATAGTCAAATTAGAGGATAATTTAAAAGTATATAATGATATAGTTTTAAAATTAAATACTGTTAAATATATAAAAATTAAACAACCAACAGAAGATGATGATATGCTTATTAATGAAAAAAAATTAAGAAAATTAATTAAAAAAAATAGAGGTCAAACAGTTATTATTGAATATGTGTTATCATCTAAACAATTTAATAATGTTTTAAATTCTTTTGAAGATGATTATGATGATATGGGATTTTTGATAACTAAAGAAGTAAAAAGGGAAAATTTTATAAATCATTATGGACAAGAAAGAATATTAACATCTTATTCTATTAAAAATATTACTTATACTGTGCCCATAAATAGAAACGATTTTAATGATTGGTGGGCTATTAGACGTCGCGATTGGTGGGTAAATTCAGGAACACATTATTTTGAGATTATGTTATATAAAGGAAAAGTATTTGCATATCCAGAAGTTTTTGAAGATCAGGATGAAAATTTTAAAGAAAAAATAGTTCAATATTTTAAGGATGGAATAACTCATTGTGTATTTACACCAATAAAAGAATGGGCTATCGACTGTTTAGAAAATTCAAAAAGTGTTAGGGCTAAAAGTAGATATGATAATATATTAAAAGATATTGATATATATAATGAAAAATATAAAAATGGTATTAATGAATTAGAATTAAATGAAGTATGTAATAAATTACAGATAGATATAACTATCGACTTGCCATTTTGTGAGAAACATTTTATTGAATGTAAAACAATAAAAAAAAGATTAAAAGCATTTAAATTTATGAATTCTAGATTAAACCACGTAGACTTAAATAAAATAACAAGTATGAACGAAGTGACAAAAATTTCTAGAGGTGAATTACTTGATATACAAAAAACATTAGATAAATCAAAAGAATTTTATACTTTTACTCGTGATTTTGAGAATATTAATTCTATTTCAACGTTAACAAAATGTTATAAATTTGATAATGAATTTGGGGATGTATGTAATAAATTTGAAATTGATAATGGATTAAATTATTGCAAAATTGATGATATTGATGATAAAGAATTAAGTTCATTTATCAATAAAGGAACTAATTATAATGGTACTATTGATTTTATTAATACTGACAATATTAAAGCATTAGAAACAGACCATATTGATATGAAATGTGCTTATGCTAATTTTTTAAAATGTTCGTTTTATCAAGGATTTTTAGGAAAAATAACTGATTTTAGATTAACAAATAAAATTATGGGTATTGGGTTATATTGGGTATCATTATTTGATTTTTCAAATGTAACACAAAAAGATTTTATAAAATATAATGAAAAATTAAAAATATATGAAAATGATAATGTATATACAAGCCCAGAATTATTATTTTTATCTTCTTTTAGTATTAAATATACAATTATATGTGGATGTTGGGGAATTAAGCCTTTAGAATTTGAATTTAATGATGAAATGATGAAAGAAAGAGTAAATGAACCCAGATATTACGCTAAATGGGCTGGATTATGCGATAGTCATAATTTATATAAAAAATTTTATATTAAATGTAAAAGAAATTATTATAATGTATTACGAGATTATACGAGTGATTATAACACTAATGAGCCAATATGCAAATGGTTTGAAAATGATGAAGCACAAATTTGTTATCCTAAAAAACATAATTTTCATTTAGGACATATAACCGCCTTTATAACATCTTACCAAAGAATATCGGTTTTAGAACAGTTATTCGAAATTGATTATAAAAATATTATTCGTGTATGTGTCGATGGTATTTATCATAAACAAGAAAAAGTTAATCTTAAAAATGTTTTTAGAGTTAAAAATGATAAAAAAAGAAATTTTAAAAATGAACCTTCATTTAAATATTGTAATAATATAAATAAATATAATGCGGATGTTTTCTTAAAACGCCCGGAAATTAATAATTTACCTATATTTAGAGAAAATTATTCTAAAGAATTACATTTAGGAGAAGGAGGATGCGGAAAAACACATTATAACTGTAATGACAAAGGTTTAATAAAAGTTTTATTTCTTGCACCTTCTTGGAAACTTGCAAGTATAAAGAAAAAAGAAACGAATATTAATTGTAATGTATGGGCTAATGCATTAACCGATGATGTTGAAAAAATAAAAATGATTAAAGAAAAATTTAATGTTTTAATAATTGATGAAGTAAGTATGCTTACTAATAACCAAAAAAAACAATATTTTAAACTATATGGAGATATGAAATTAATTTTTTGTGGAGATTTGGGATATCAACTAATGAGTATTACAGGAGAAGAAATGAATAAAAATGAATTTGATAATATAGTAAACCACGATACGGATTATAGATGTAAAGATATAAAATTAAAAGAAATTAAAAATATTTTGAGAAAAATGATTAAAGAAAGAAAAACAAAAGATGAAATAAATAAATTTTTAAAAATTAAATTTAGAGAATTAAATAAATTTGTATCTATAACAGAATTAAAAGAAAAATATAAAATTGAAGATATGATATTAACAGGTAATAACATATTTAAGGACTATTTTACATCTTTATTTTCTGGTAAATTTAATAAAGAAAAATACTATATAACAGAAAATAACCGTTTATATTCTAATGGTGAAATTATAATAAATGAAACAAAACCAGAGAATATAAGAAGTGAAATAAGACATAGTTTTACAACCCATTCAATACAAGGAGAAACGGCACATAAAAATTTATATATAGATATAAATAATATGTTCGATCCTAGAATGGCTTATACGGCTATATCAAGAGCAAAAACATTAGAACAAATATTTTTTATAGAACACGATAAAGATAAATTTAAAGAATTACAAAATGAACAATTTAATAAAAATAAAATAATTTTAGACGAAAAAAAATAATATATAGATCAATTAATATATGTATGAAAACGGAAAAATTTACAAAATAGAATGCATTAGTACCAAAGAAATTTATATTGGTTCTACTTGCAAATCATTAGAAAAAAGATTATCAGTTCATAAAGCATTTTATAAAAGATTTTTAAAAGATAATAATAGATGTGAATTATCATCCTTTAAGATATTAAAAAATAATAATTATAAAATAGTATTATTAGAAAATTACCCTTGTAAAAATAGGGACGAATTAACTGAGAAAGAACGAGAATATTTTAATAATTTAGAATGTGTGAATATAAATAAACCAAGAATAACTATAGAAGAAGCAAAAGAATTAAGACCAGAAATAGACAGAAAATATTATTTAATAAATAAAGATAAGAAGAAGCAATATTATCAAGATCATAAAGAAATATATAAACAAAGATATAAAGATAATAAAATAAAAAAATTAGGTTTAAAAATAAATATAGAAGAAATAAATAATGCGGGTGTTTTCTTAAAACGCCCGGAAATAAATAATGATGAAATAATAAATGCTGATATGTTATTAATGGAAGAATTAAATTGGGCGGATATTAAAAATCCTAAGTAAATAAATTTTTTGAGAGTAAATAATTTTAAAGAAAAAAATATTTTTTAAATTTTTAGGATTTTTAAAAATTTAAAAAATATTTTTATGGCGTTTTTTTGGAGGAAGGGAATTTTGGGAATTTTGGGAATTTTGGGAATTTTCAGATCGAGCAGTTTTATGGCGGTTTTTTGGAGGAAGGGAATTTTTGGAATTTTTGGAATTTTTGGAATTTTTGGAATTTTTGGAATTTTTGGAATTTTTGGAATTTTTGGAATTTTTGGAATTTTTGGAATTTTTGGAATTTTTGGAATTTTTGGAATTTTTTGAATTTTTGGAATTTTTGGAATTTTTGGAATTTTTGGAATTTTTGGAATTTTTGGAATTTTTGGAATTTTTGGAATTTTTGGAATTTTTGGAATTTTTGGAATTTTCAGATCGAGCAGTTTTATGGCGGTTTTTTGGAGGAAGGATATTT